>Ga0310836_100484_pt1 | contig 32023 bp, 26 predicted proteins | sample SM_ome_4_FD_201310 | JGI IMG/M metagenome (GOLD analysis project Ga0310836, IMG submission 201310) | Sorghum-adapted microbial communities enriched on stacked mutant (SM) sorghum from Joint BioEnergy Institute, Emeryville, California... ... | reverse complement strand
TGCATTGCAATGGGCGCAAGATCTGGAAATGAGCGTAGTTCATATCACAAAATGCAATCGTAGCTATTGACTATCGAGGAAATTGGCTGCTTCGCCAGACTAACCTAAAGTTTTCTTTAACTTTCCTGTGGGATTTCATTTATTTTGATAGAGTTGGAGGAGAATGCATGCATGTTTGTCGAATTCGTATGGTAAAGTTCTTATATTTGGGTAACCAGTGCTGATCTGGCGCGATTCGCTTCTCTGATATTCGCAGCATGTCATCCTGCTTGTCCCATATAGAAAACTTTACAAGGACACAGGAAAGGATGAATGCTTGTGGGGAAGCTGATCAGTCGAGGGTGGAAGTTGCGAACACAATGGATGGCTTGCTTGCTCATCGTCTGTCTGATGGCGAGCCTGCTGATGCCAGCCCTGCTTTCGGTGCAGCAAGTGACGGCAGCAGAAGCTGAAAGGCCAGCCGAACATACTGCGGACGGACTTCAGGAAGCAAGTCCGGCCGATGCTCCCGAGATAACCAGTCCTGCGGGTGAGCTACAGGATGTGCTCCCGACGGACTGGTTTTATGATGCGGTCTGTTATGTGTTGAATAACGGAATTTTCAATGGAACCGGGGAAGGAAGGTTCACGCCCCGTGGCACGATGACGCGCGCCATGTATGTGACCGCCCTGGGACGGATGGCAGGAGTGGATGTCAGCCGTTACAGCGGCCCAGGCAGCTCTGTGTTCGCCGATGTGCCGGCCGACGCGTGGTATGCGCCGTATGTGGCGTGGGCGGCTGAAGCGGGCATCACGGGCGGAACCGGCGGCGGGATGTTCTCGCCGGAGACGACCATCACGAGAGAGCAGATGGCCACTCTGCTCGTGCGTTTCTATGATCTCTATCGGATCCCGCTGCCGGAAGTTCAGTCTCAGGACGCGGCGCCGGCCGATCTGGAGGAGATCTCCCCCTGGGCTGCTGATGCGGTGATCAAGCTGTGGCGGGCCGGTCTGATGGTCGGGGATGAGAACGGCCGCTTCCATCCGCACCAGGAGGCCACCCGTGCCGAGGCCGCGGTGACGTTCATGCGCAGCGATGAAGCATGGGCGGCGTGGAAGGAGCAGAATCAGGAGCCTGAGACGGTTGACCCGGAGCCGAAGGACGGCGATACGGAGGATCAGGCCGGCGAAGGTGAGGATGCAAGCGGCGGGAGCGGGAACAGCGGCGGTGTGAACTGGCCTGTCTATCATATGGTCACCTTTGATATGGACGGCGGCCCGTCGGTTCCCGCCCAGACGGTGGCAGACGGATCGAAGGCAGTGGAGCCGGAAGATCCGGTCAGGGAGGGGCATACGTTTGGCGGCTGGTACAGCGACAGCGGCTATACGCAGGTCTATAACTTCGCGAGCAAGGTGTACAGGGACACGACGATCCACGCGAAGTGGACGCCCAACCTGTACACGGTCACCTTCAACAGCCATGGCGGTTCCGCCGTGAGCAGCCAGAAGGTTCATTACGGCGACTCCGTGCGGGAGCCGGATGTCCCCACCAGGACGAAGCATACCTTTGAAGGCTGGTACAGCGACAGTGAGATGACGAGCGCCTACGATTTCTCTGCGGCGGTAACGGGAGATCTCACGCTGCATGTGAAGTGGATCGAGAACTTCACGGTCACCTTCGACAGCAATGGCGGCACGTCGGTCACCGCGCGCACGGTGCAGGATGGGAAGTCCCTGGGCAGCCTTCCGGTGCCGACGAAGGACGGGTACATCTTCCAGGGCTGGTACAGCGACAGCGGATTCACGCAGATCTTCTCGGAGAACAGCCTGGTCAGGAGCGATCTGACGCTGTATGCGCGATACATGGAGAATATCATGCAGACCGCCACATACACGCCGGTCAGCTCGGTGATGGATGTTGACGCCGGCTTCACCATCGCCGTGACGGATGAGAGCGGCGAGATGACGCAGGACGAGGTGCTGGAGAGCATCATCTTCGAGGATATCTCCGATCCGGATGCTCCGGGCATCCGGGTGACCGGCGGAGCGGGCAGCTTCATCCTCACATCCGCGGCTGAGGATGGCCGATTCGGGGAAGGCAACACGTATCGGCTGACGCTGGAGGATGAGCGTCTGACGTTCGCTGGTCTGGATGCGTCGACCCGCATCTACGTATTCAGCGTCGCCAAGGAAGAAGCCTTGTCCGTCCCGCTCAATCCGGACATGATCTATCTGCCCTTCGCGGATATCCGGGATATGATGCTGGACGGGGAGGAGGTCGACTCCCCGGCGATCCCGATCCTCTCTTCGACGGCTGGCGGCGGCGAGGGAGATGATGCGGCATCGCTGGACGAGGCCAATGCCGGCAGCGGCACCTTCACCTACACCGGCAGCGAGGTGCTGAAGGTGGGCGATGTGGTGGCCATCTATGAGGGCGTGAGGCCGGATCGGCGAACGGTGGAGACGGACGGGCTCGAGGACGGCGATATCGCCTATGTGGAGATCACGCAGAAGAACGGAACCTCCTACGTGTATCGCGCTGCAAATTCTAGGCAGGTGCTGTTCAGGCCGGATATCCTGCCTGTGAATGTGCTGGCTGACCAGGATGGAGATGAAGATAACCTCGCCATCCAGGTGGAAGTGGGGGCGATGAACTACAGCGACAGCATCTATCAACCCTATGGGCTGAGTGAACTCACCACGGTCGATGTGAATGACTTCATCGGCTTCTATGAGGGGACATTCGACACGCCGGATATGGACATCGTCGGATATGGGCTGATCACATCGGTCACGTTTGCTGCGGAATGGATCTACATCGAATATGAGGAAGTGACGTTCGAGGATATCGAGCATGCCTTCAACATCTATGCGCATCATGCGATCGATGGTGACATGCTCCTCTCGGATGAAGATATCGCCAGGCTGGAAGACCAGATTGAGGAGCAGGCGCGGGCCAGCGGCTTCGTCGATGAGGCGGTGAGTTACCTGACCGCGCTCGCCATGGAGACGAAGTCCGTCAAGGCTTATGAGGTGTCGATCGCGGAGGTCAGCAAGGTCTCGGTTCGCAATCTGACCATCGTCCCATCCGTCAACCGGTCACCACGGTACATTCCCGGACTGGATGAGGGCATCAGCGCCACTCTGCAGGTCGGGGCCGATATCGTGATTCAAATGAATGAGGACAGTTCGCTGGTCATCCATCTGACCGGAACCTTCCTGCAGGAGATCGGACTGAGCATCAACGTCGACGGCGACCTGAGAGGGCATTGGAAGACGAAATATATATGGCCGGTCGGTGATGTTCCATACTGGTACGTGATCGATGACTATGTGGTGACGGCCAACCTGGATGCCTATACGTATACCGGGATCAACATCGAAGCCGGGATCGCAACCGTCGAAAGAGACAAGCTGGAAGAGGTGCTGTGGGACTGGAAGAATTCCAGGAATACGGCCATCCTTCTGAATATCGCCAGCGAGATCGAGGCGTTGCTCGAAGGCGCGGAGTACACGCCGGTGGATGCGAATGTGCTGAAGACGAAGTATCAGGAGATGCTGAAGAACGAGACGGAATGGGTGCCGCTCATCAAGAAGAAGCTCGTCGAGAAGAGCTTCCGCGTGGCGCTCGGCGCCGTGGAGATCAAGTTCGAAGCCGAGATGGTCGTTCGCGTGAACGCCAACCTGACGCTCGGGATCGATTTCAACTACAAGACGGCGAAGCGCTACTCGGTGACCATGTACGTATGGGGCGAGAGGGGCACCAAGGACACCGTCAGCTTGCCGGGTGACGAGGACTATCAGCTCACTTTCTATGTGCTGGGCACGCTTGGACTGAAAGCCGGCGTCAATATGCAGCTCAAGGCCGGGGTGGGCAGCGTGAAGCTGAACAGCGTCGGACTTACGGCGGAGCCTGGTGCTTACTTGCAGATGTGGGGATATTTCTACTATCAATTGGTCCAGCGGAACATGGAGAAGATCAGCCGCGCGGCAGGCGCGTTGCTGATGGAGATGGGGCTGTATCTGGACATCGCCATCGGCGCCCAGCTCGGTGACGGACTGTTGTCAGGCAATATTCCCGTCTACGAGGAGCAGTGGCCATTGTTATCGATAGGCTCGGAGGCCATCGTGGATGATTTCGCCTATGCGCAGGAGGGAGCTCCTGCCTTCAACCTGGCAGGCCGCACGACCTCGATGGCGCTGCCTGACTCGCTGTTTGCCATGAGCACCTTTCATCTGAAGACAGGCCATATCGGCAAGGAAGTGTATGACCTGTCGCGCTTCGAGATTCAGGTGGACAATCCCGATTTCCGGTTCCATGCGGATACGCGGAAGATCGAAGTGGTGAATCCTGAACTGACGGTGGCAGAAGGCAACCTGGTCATCACCTGGAAGGGCGCGCCGCTCACGTTCAGCTACGAGCCGATCAAGCGCACGATCCCGCTCCTCTGGCTTTCCAGGGAAGGGGACTACATCCTGCAGCTCGATCCGCGGAACGGCGACATGACGCAGGTGTCCTCGCTCGCGTATAACGCTCCGATCAGCGTGACAACTCCGGAGAGACCGGGATACACGTTCGTCGGCTGGTATACGGAACCGACAGGCGGTACGGAAGAGGACATTCCGGACCAGATGCCTGCGAGGGATATCACGCTCTACGCGCGCTGGGTGGCGAATACGGATACGCCGTATACGGTCGAGCATTATTGGGTGAATCCGAACGCCCGGGGGGAGCCGACGCTTGTCCATACAGAGACCAGGTACGGAACCACGGATACCGAGATCCGGTTCACCTCCGATCTATACAACGGGGATGGCTATACACCCGGCTCGGTGAGCGGCCTCACGATCAAGGGGGACGGTTCAACGGTGGTTCGGGTGGAATACTTCCCGACCAATCGGACGATGACCTTCGACTGGGGCTATGACGGCGCTCCTGCGAGCAGCATCACGGACCAGTTCGGCAAGAATATCGCAAGCCGCATTCCGCAGCCGACAAGGGCGGGCTATATCTTCACCGGCTGGTCTCCCGATGTTCCGGCAACCGTGCCAACGGTTGATGTGACTTACGAGGCCCAGTGGGAAGCTCGCCAGGATACGCTCTATCAGGTGGTGTACCTGCAACAGAACATCAACAGCAACAGCCACACCGTCGTGGACAAGGAACGGTATCGAGGCACAACGGACCAGCTGGCACAAGTGGCGGAGGATATGGAGCGCGAATATGAAGGCTTCAGGCTGGACAAGAGCATTGAGGGGACCGTGCTGAACGCCCATGTAGCAGGCGACGGTTCAACGGTACTGAAGCTGTATTACACGCGCGATGCGCACAAGCTGACGATCCGTTATGAGCATCCGGACCTTCGTGACGTGGAAACCGATGTGCCGTACGGCGCGACGATCAGCCTGTACTTTGGCGCACCGACACGCACAGGCTATACGTTCACCGGTTGGTCACCGGCGCCTCCTGCGACGATGCCGGCCGGCGACCTCGTAGTGACGGCGCAGTGGGAGCTGAACACCTATGCGGTGAGCTTCGATACCGGCACCGATGCCGCGATCCAGCCGCAGACCGTCGGCTACGGCAGCCAGGCGACAGAGCCTGACGAGCCGGTGAGAAACGGATACTCCTTCGTCGGCTGGTACGTGAATCTCACGGATACGAGGCCATATGACTTTGCGACTCCGATCACGAACCATCTGGCCCTGCATGCGAAATGGTTAGCCCGTTACACCGTAAGCTTCGAAACGGGCGAAGGATCGACGGTGGATCCGGTGACGGTGAACGAAGGCGAGACCCTGACGCCTCCGGTTCAACCGGTCCGGGAAGGCTATGTGTTCGGCGGCTGGTATGCGGATGAAGCGCTCACGACCCCTTATGATATCGCTCATGCAGAGATCACAGGGGACCTGACGCTATATGCGAAGTGGACGGAAGTCGTGAAGACCCGATACAAGGTGAGCTTCATACCGGGCAACGGAACGGTGATGGGAGATCAGGAGGTCATCGAGGGCGCTGTGGCGCAGAAGCCAGCTGATCCTGCGCTCGAAGGCTATACGTTCAGAGGGTGGTACCTGGACAGCGGCTACACGAGATCATACGGCTTCAACGAAGAGGTGACGGAGAATATCACCCTGTACGCGAAGTGGGAGAGGAGCCGCTACACGATCAGCTTCAGCAACACCGGGGGTGCTGTGGTTCCGGACCAGACGGTGGACTATGGCAGCCATGCGATCGCTCCTGTCGAACCGACGTGGGCCGGTTATCGATTCCTGGGCTGGTTCACGGATATTAGCTCGAACAGCCCCTACGGATTCAACGAGACGGTAACGGGCGACCTGACGCTGTATGCGAAGTGGGTGGTGGTCCATACGGTCAGCTTCGACACCGACGGCGGCTCCGAAGTGCCTTCCAGTACCGTTGATTATGGAAGCGCGGCGGAAGCCCCTCCTGCACCGACGAAGAGCGGTTACAGGTTCGATGGCTGGTTTACGGCGGACGACCAGTCCTATAACTTTGCCACACCGGTGACAGGCGACATCACCCTCTATGCGAAATGGACGAGGAACGCCCATACGGTGACCTTCATCAGCATGGGTTCCACCCTGACGACCAGGACGGTGATCCCGGGTGAGCAGGTGACGCCGCCTGAGCTGCCGGACCAGGAAGCGTATCAGTTCGATGGCTGGTATACCGAATTGAACGGGTCAACGAGGTATGACTTTGCGAATCCGGTGAACGCCGACATCACCCTTTATGCCAGATGGACCTTGTCTCCGTGGCACAAGATGGGCGATGTGGGATCCAACACCATCAGTGATCGTTCGAAGATCGTGTTTGACAGCAACGGCACACCTTATATCGCTTATGCCGAGCTCAGGTATTCTCCGGATTATGACTACCTCGAGGGAATAAACGTCCACCTGAAGAAGTATGTAAACGGAACATGGCAAGATGTCGCTCTGCCAGCCGTCGTGGATCAACTTGACCCGCTGTACACGAATTTCTACCTGCTGCTCGAGTTTGACAGCCAGGACAATCTCTACTGGGTTCTCCATGCCGACGAAGACATTGAAGTATACAAGCTGCCGCGGAACTCCGGCACATGGGAACATATCGGCACCTTGGGCTTCGATACCAGTTACGAGCATCCGACCTCCCTGGTGGTGGACAGGAACGATCAGGTCTATGTGGCTTACACACGCAATGACGATAACACCATCGTGGTGGAGCAATATAACGGATCCGCCTGGGAGACGCTGAGCGGACTTGAGGGGCTTATGGCGTCCGCCATGCAGCCGATCCTGGGCATGGGTCAGAACGACGTGATCTATATGAGCTATATGGCGTACTTTGACGGGTCTTACCACCATCTGATCGCGAAGCTTGAGGATGACGTCTGGGAGAGCATCACTCCTGAGGCTGTCCTGAATGCCCATCAGGTCACATTGTCCATCGGACCGGATCAGCTGCCTTACGTGGCATACAGTCACGATAACCGGCTCACCGTCATCAAATATCAGGGCGGAGCCTGGGAAACCATAGTGGGCACAGGATTCGCGAACGTCAGCATGGACAGTGACAGTTTGCTGGGACTCGACTTCGATCATTATGGAAGCATGTATGTGTCCTACCTGGATCGTGCCAAGGACAACAAGGCAACCGTCATCAAATACGAAGGGGTATGGAGCACATGGGGCAATGCCGGTTTCTCTCTGGGGATGCCGATCTATCTTGGCATCTCGGTCGACCCCGGCGGCACCGTCTATGCCTACTACATCGATGAGACCCGTAACCCGCCAGAAGCGTTCATGTTCTATGATGGCGAATTGATCATCAAGATGTATGCGCCGTAATAAGAGAAAGGCTGTGTTTATCCTCGTTGTTGCTCAAGGCGGGAGGAATTTGAGGACCACGCCGAGACCAGCCTCCCGCCGCAACGGAACGTCGATCCGCTATTTGTGGCCAAGCGGTCATTTTCACACAGCTGACGGAACGTCAGTGCGCTATTGGATGGGTTTGGGTGATTTTTCCGGCCGAAATGGTTCCATAACGAATCACGTTCCGTTAGCGTCCGGCCATCCGTCTCATCAGCAACAACCGATTGAAACACAGTCAAAAGAAGGAGCACATCAGAAGACAGGGGCTGTCCACCAGGTCAGGGATGACTTGCAGATGGACATGCCCCTGATTTCATACAACCGCCTCGGTGCGTCTGACCAGACGATATTCTCTTCATGTCCAGGGCAGAATGATTCTCATGTTCGATTCATTCTAGACATTCACAGCTTCTTCATGAATTCCCATCGGATTGAGAATAATTTTCAATAAATGTATTGAAAACGGGGATGGGAGTTGCTATAATCATACACGTCTGATGCAAATGATATTCATTATCAATGAGAAACGATATCACTCATTTCTCACTCATTTTTCCAAGGAGAAAAGGAGAGAACTACATAATGAAGAAAATGATGTCCATCCTCATGATGGTCCTGCTGGCACTTGCACTGGCGGCATGCGCCAGCTCGAATAACGGAAGCAGCAATAACACGACAGGCAGCGCAAGCAACACACCTGCCGAAACCAGGACGCCTGAGAAGGAAGCAACGCCGGAGCAAAGCGCAAAGCCAACGACCGTTGAATACACGGATGAGAACGGCAACGTGATCACGATCCCGGTGAATCCGAAGAACGTGGTCTCCCTGGACAACCGCACCTTCGAAACGCTGGAAGCATGGGGAATCAAGCTTGCGGCAGCGCCGAAGAACGTCATCCCGGCGTCCATCGGCTATAAAAACGATGACTCCATCCTGAACATCGGCAGCCATACGGAGCCGAATCTCGAAATCATCGCGGCTGTTGATCCAGAACTTGTTATTGTCGGTCAACGTTTCGCCCGGTATTATGAAGATATCAAGGAGCTTGTGCCAAACGCGGCAGTCATCAACCTGAACATCGACGTATCGGCTGGAGACGGCACGGCGGGAGACAGCCTGGTGAACGGTTTCAAGGACATCACCCTGCTGCTCGGCCAGATCTTCGACAAGAACGAAGAAGCGGAAGCGCTGATAGCCGAATTCGACCAGGCGATCGCGGATGCCAAGGCAGCTTACAACGGCACAGATACGGTCATCAGCGTCATCGTCTCCGGCGGCAACATCGGCTACTCGGCTCCGCACAACGGCCGCGTATGGGGTCCGCTGTATGACATCTTCGGTTGGACATCCCCGCTGGCAGTTGACAAGACGTCCACTGACCACCAGGGCGACGAGATCTCTGTCGAAGCGATCGCGCAAGCGAACCCTGACTGGCTGATGGTGCTGGACCGCGACGCTGCGACTTCGACCGCTGCCGAGAGCACTCCGGCGAAAGACGTTATCGAGAATTCCCCGGCGCTGCAAAATACGAAGGCGATCAAGAACGGCAACATCGTATACGCACCGGCAGATACGTACACGAACGAATCGATCCAGACCTTCATCGAGATTTTCCAGTCGATCGCCGAAGCTCTGATGAAGTAATCTGACGTTAGCGAGATAAAGGAGTACACCACCAGTGCCCATGAATGTGACCCCTGAGGTTGAGAGCATCTCTCAACCTCAGTTTTCTGAACAGAATCCTGAGCAGCAATCGAACAAGAAGCAGAAGATCTGGACGATTCCATTCATCATCGCCGTCATCATCGTGATCGGTCTCGGTATCGTATCCTTGTTCACCGGCGTGTATGATATATGGAATCAGGAAGACGGCCTGGACATGTTCTTCATCACCCGCATACCGAGGACCGTGGCGCTGATGCTGACCGGCGCAGCCATGGCGATGACCGGGCTGATCACGCATCTGGTCACGCAGAACAAGATGGTGGAACCGACGACCATCGGCACCACCGAGTGGGCGGGACTGGGCCTTGTTTTCGTGTATCTGCTTGTTCCAAGCCCGTCCCTGGTCACGCGCATGACCGGGGCCATTCTGTTTTCCTTTGTCGGAACGATGATTTTCTTCTTTTTCTTGCGGAACGTCAAGCTTCGTTCCTCGCTCATCGTGCCGATCATCGGGATCATGCTGGGTTCGGTGATATCGGCCTTTTCCACATTCATGACACTGTACTTCAGAATGTCGCAATCCGTTGAGAACTGGTTCATCGGCTCTTTTGCCCCCATACAGGTCGGAAGATATGAGTACCTGTGGGTGATCGTGATCATGACCATCATCATCTTCCTGTATGCCAATCGGTTGACGCTGGCCGGGCTTGGGGAAGACGTCGCGACGACGCTGGGGGTTAATTACAACCGGCTGATCCTGCTGGCCAACGCCTTGATCGCCGTGGCTGTCGGCATCGTCGCGGCTGTCGTCGGGAACGTCCCTTTCCTGGGGCTCATCGTCCCGAATATTGTATCCATGATTCGCGGAGACGATCTGCGGACCAATCTCCCATGGACCTGCGTGATGGGCATGGGGACGATCACCTTCTGCGACATCCTGGCCAGAGTCGTCAATATGCCGTTTGAGATGCCTGTCTCGACGATCCTCGGAACCCTGGGAGCAATTGTCTTCATCCTTATATTGCTGCGACAACGCAAGAGCAGGAGGCTGCGATGAGCACATTGGAATCTCAACCAACCGCACACGGCGGCATCGATGCCAGCCTTCGCAACAGCAGATCCACGAGCGCATTCCGTTCCGGGAGAGACGCCAGGCGATACTGGATGATCCTGTCGATATGTCTCGGTGTGGGCATACTCGCGACAGTGGGCCTTATCTTTTATAATAATCCTGTGCCCGTTGATTCACCGTCCTTCATGCCGGTCGTGAAGAGAAGGCTGGTGGCCGTAGTCGCCATGTTCATCGCGGCGCTATGCCACAGCTTCGCCACCGTCACGTTCCAGTCGGTGACGGGCAATCGCATCATCACCCCGTCGCTGCTGGGCTACGAATCGCTGTATTCATTCATCCAGACGAGCATCATGTTCGTGTTTGGTGCCAATGCCCTGGTCAACTTCAGCGGGATCGGAGCCTTCTTCATCCAGGTCGGCCTGATGATCACGCTCAGCCTGATCCTGTTTGGCTGGCTGCTGTCGGGGAAGTACGGCAATCTGCATCTGATGCTGCTCATCGGCATCATCATCGGCACGGGATTGAACTCGGTCTCGGGATTCATGCGGCGCATGCTGGCGCCTTCCGAGTTCGATCTGCTCCAATCCAGGTTGATCGGATCGGTGACCAACGCGGACTCCGAGTATTTCCCGTTCGTGATTCCGCTCGTTCTGCTGACGATCCTGTGCCTGTACCTCATGTCCAACAGGTTGAACGTATTGTCGCTTGGGCGCGATGTCGCCACCACCTTCGGCGTCAGATACCAGGCGAACATCATCTTCATCCTGATCCTGGTCGCTGTCCTGATGGCCACCACCACTTCCTTGCTTGGCCCGCTGACCTTCTTCGGCTTCCTGGTTGCCATGCTCAGCTATCAGGCGGCGCCGACGTTTGATCACAGATACATCTTTCCCATGGCATTCGCGATCGGATACGGTGTGCTGACCACGGCGTATTTCCTCCTGTATCACGTCTTTGGTTCGCAAACGGTCGTGGGCGTCATCATCGAGCTGTTCGGTGGTCTTGCATTTCTTATCGTCATCTTAAGGAAGAGGTCGCTATGATTAAAATCCAGAATGCCAGAAAATGGTACGCAGAAGAGGTCAAAATAGGTCCCTTGAATATCGAGATCCCGAAAGCGGGCATCACGTCCCTGATCGGCCCCAACGGTGCCGGCAAATCAACCACCCTGCTGATGATCGGTCGCCTGCTCCATATGGACGAAGGCCAGATCACCGTTGCCAACATGGATGTCAGCACGACGAAATCCAATGATCTGGCGAAGGTCCTGACGATCCTGCGGCAGGAGAACCACTTCGTGACCAGACTGACGGTCCGTCAGTTGGTCGGCTTCGGAAGATTCCCGTATTCCAAAGGAAGGTTGACCCGGGAAGACGAGAAGATCATCTCGAAGTACATCGATTTCTTCGAGCTGACGGAGCTGGAGCACCGATTCCTGGACGAACTGTCCGGCGGTCAGAGGCAGAGGGCATATGTGGCCATGGTGCTCTGCCAGGAGACCGAGTACGTGCTGCTCGATGAGCCGCTGAACAATCTGGATATCGCGCGCGCGGTGCAGATGATGGAGCATCTGCGACGAGCCGCGGAGGAGTTCGGCCGGACGATCGTCGTGGTGCTGCACGACATCAACTTCGCGGCCAAATATTCGGATCGCATCTGCGCGATGAAGCATGGACAGATCGCCGCCTTCGGCTCGGTGAGGGAGATCATGAAGCCGGAGCTCCTCTCGGACATCTTCGAGACGAAGATCGAGATCATCGAAGGTCCGTACGGCCCGATCGCGATCTACTAATGGAACAAGGGGACGGAGGGATGGTCGCCATTCGCTGGTGGACATCCCTCCGTCCCCTGTCATTTCTTTCCTTGATCCCGCCATTGGCAACAACGAAGACAAGAATTTCCTTTCATTTCAGAAGCCGCTTGTATCTCAGGGTGACATAGCGCTCGTTGTGCCAGCCCGGCCGTTCATACTGGAGCTCGAAGCCTCTCGCCTCGTAGAAGGGGATGCCCTTCATGTTGCCCTTCTGCACGGATACCCACTGTTCGGTTGCGCCCAGCGCCAGCTGTTGATCGGTCACGGCTTGGAGGAGCCGGGTACCGATTCCCTCGTTCCTCCTGCCAGGATCCACATACAGCACGAACAGCTCCCCGGCAGCCGCGCTGATCATGCCGCCCCCGCCAGCGCCGATGACTTCCCCGTTCTCGACCGCGACGAAGTAACCTCCCCATTCCCGCGAGAATTGGGTCACCTCGCGCAGCAGCCGGTCATGGTGATAGAACTCGCGGATGACCGATTCGATGTATTCCTCCGTATAAAGATCCCGGTAGGTGGCGCGATAGCTGTCCGCACATACCCGGGCGATCCCCTCGACATGCTCTGGTCTGGCATGGCAGATCTCGATCATTCTCATCCCCGCTTTCCGGTGCAAGGTCAGGTGAGTCGTGACAGATATCCCTGCTCACAGGCAGGGCAACAGCTCGCTGCGGTCGGCGATGAGCTGCGCGCGCAGTCCGAAGCCGAAGTATTCGGTGCGCCTCAGCACCACGTCCACGGTATGTATGCCGGCGGGCAGGTGGAGCGAGGCTTGCTTGTCCAACGACACATAGCCCAGATGCTGGCCGATGCCCTGAAAAGTATTGTCACCTTCGTAGACGAGTTCCTCATCGATGCGGATGGCGATCTCATCGCTGAAGCCGAAGTTCAGCGTGACATGGGCCGGTTCATGTAACCGGAATCGTCTGGTCAGCCTGGCTTCCGTTACGGAAACAGGGAGGTGACGATTGAGATTCAGTGTGCCGCTATCTTCGCATGGGACCCGGCCGTATCCGTGGAGGAACCACTCCGTGATCAGGCCGTCCGGATCAGGAGATGGCCCGCTGTTCTTCGCCAGATCATGATTACGATCAGGATTCAGTCCGGATTCGCTCGAGATGCTGAGATTGCGGAAATGCGCGGGGAGATAGCTCCATAACCCGATGAACCCCGGGGAGGATGCGTGAGCCAGCCGCGGGACGATCAGCGGCGGTTGATCGTCGATCCGGATCTCGGCTTGTGGCCCCTTGAACCTCACGATCAGATGGAACCATTCGCCCTTCGGCACTTCCGCAGCCTGCTGGGCTCCCGGTCCATGATACAGCTGCCAGGTGTTGCTGCCACGGAAGACCGGATCGTACTGCAGGGCATCCCATCGGTCGCTGGTATGAGGCTGCGCGTAGGCCAGCTCATAATTCAGCGTATCCTGGACACGGAAGGCGACGCCGCAATAGCTGGCGTCATCTGAGCCAATATCCACCTCGATGCATCCCTCATCCAGGCGCACATCCGGCAGGATGGCCAGCCCGTTCAGGCGCAGGCAAGGATGTCCCTGCCAGGTGACCAAGGCTGCCTCGCTGCCGTCCCGGAGCATGAAACGGCTCCGATCCGTCGTATCACAATGAAAATGGACCATGACTATCATCTGCCTTCCAAGCTAATCTATCATCTAGGATAGCAAATCATCCTGGTCTGGTAAATTCTGTAAGCCTTTCGGTGAAACAGGATCGGAAAATGCTTGAGCCAATGTCTATTCAGCGGGCACGAGCGAGGAATATCTGGGGCGGGCTCTGAAGAAATATGTCTCCCGCGACCAGGTCGTGATCGCAACGAAGGTGTACTTTAACGAAGGCAAGCTGTCGATGGAGGCGATCCTGCGTGAGATCGACCTGTCCCTGAAGAGGCTGGGCACCGACTATGTGGATCTGTATATCATCCATCGCTTTGATTACGATACGCCGATCGAGGAGACGATGGAGGCGCTGCACAGCCTGGTGCAGGCGGGCAAGGTGCGCGCGCTTGGCGCCTCGGCCATGTACGGCTACCAGTTCTACAACATGCAGCTCGCCGCTGAGCGCAATGGCTGGACGAAGTTCGTCTCCATGCAGAACCACTACAACCTGCTGTACCGCGAGGACGAGCGCGAGCTGATCCCGATCTGCAGACAGCAGAATGTCGCGCTTACGCCATACAGCCCGCTTGCCGCGGGCAGGCTGTCGCGCCTTGAGTGGAAGGCGGATACGAAGCGCAGCCAGACGGACCGAACAGCCATGGCCAAGTACGACAGCACGCAGGAGAGCGACTATGGCATCGTCCTGCGCGTCCATGAACTAGCGGGCAGATACGGCGTCACCATGACGCAGATCGCCCTTGCCTGGCTGTTCGCCAAGGGAGTGACGTCGCCGATCGTCGGCGCCACGAAGGCGCATTACTTCGACGACGCAGTGGGCGCGCTTGACGTGAAGCTGACGGAGGAGGATATCGCCTACCTCGAGGAGCTCTATGTGCCGCACAAGATTGTTGGCGCCATCTGATCGCGTTTGAGCGGACAGGACATACAAGGAAGGCTGCCAGATGCCCAAGCAGCACCGACCGTTTCGGCAGCCTCCTCTCTGTTCCCCCTCGAAGATCTGCTCGATCTCTGCCTTGTGGCGAATATATGGTTTGACTTCGGGCAGGGGGGATCCCGCATGGTGATGGCATGAGACGTTATCCGCTTCTGGACGAGGATGCGGGTTGAGAAAGCAGGCAGAGGGAGAGAAGAAGGGGGTTGACAGGGGGACATTTTTATTATATTTTGGATATACAACTTTGGATATTTGAAGGTGGATATCGAGATGGCGCGATTTGTCGTACTGAGCATACTGCGGATGAAAGAAATGCACGGTTATGAGATGCAGAATCTGATCCAGACGAGCAAGATGGAACAGTGGGCCAACCTGCTGTCCGGCTCCCTGTACCACGCCCTGAACAATCTGGAGAAGGAGGGGAAGATCGAGACAGCCAGGGAAGAAAGGACCGGCGCCCGCGTTCGCAAGGTGTATCGGATTACCGAGGAGGGGGAGAAGGAATTCCAGGCCGAGCTGAGGAAGGCGCTCCTGTCCATGCCCGGCAGCCTGAAGTCGGACTTCGCCCTGGCCTTGCCCTGGATCACCCAGATTCCGCGTGAGGAAGCGCGCGAGCTGATCAGGCAGAATATCCGGCAGATCGAGCAGCATATCCAGGACTGGGAGGTCGGCCTCAAGTTCAAGGGTGAGCAGGATCCTCTCATCAAGCTCAGCCTGGAGCACGGGATCGCGAAGATGAGGCTCGATATTGCTTATCTGAACCAGATCATGGCGATGCTGTGATCGTTTTTTGGACTAATATCCAAGTTTGGATAACCAAATTAGGAGGTATAGAATGAAGACATTCATTCAGGTGAAGGATGCGGAGTTGTCGTATGGAAGCAAGAAGGTGCTGGATCGATTGAACCTGGAGATCCGGGAAGGGGAGGTGCTGGCCATCATCGGCCCCAACGGAGCAGGCAAATCCACGCTGATCGATGTCATCCTCGGCTTGAAGAAGCTGGATCGGGGAACCGTGGTAAGAAGCCTGGATGACCTGAAGGGGGCGATCGGCGTGCAGTTTCAGACGCCAACCTTCTTCCCCGGTCTTGGGGCCTATGACAATGTGAAGCTGTTCGCGGCGGTGAACGGGAAGGCGGCATCCAGAGAGGAGATCGAGGAAGTGCTTGAGCAGTGTCGCCTGCAGGATGCGGCCCGTACGGATGCTTATCGGCTGTCGGGCGGACAGCAGAAGCGGCTGGCCATCGCGATCGCGCTCATCCATCGCCCCAGGTTGCTGATCCTGGACGAGCCGACGGCGGCTCTCGACCCAAGCGCGCGGAGCGAGATCAAGTCGATGATCGCCTCGCTGGCCGAATCCGGCATGTCGGTGGTGTTCACGTCCCACGATATGAGCGAAGTGAAGCGGCTGGCCGACCGGATCGCATTCATCATGAACGGGCGCGTTCGCGCGGAGGGAACGCTGGATGAGCTGCTCGCCTCTCATGGGACCGATGATCTGGACGAACTGTATGCGCTGATGCTGGAGAAAGGGAGAGTGCGCGTATGATCAGATCCGTGATGGCCTTGATGGCGAAGTCGATCTATAAGGATGCGTACATGCTGGTCTGGTCGATCCTGCTGCCTCTGGGACTGTTCATCGGTCTGGGCATATATCATGATGGAGCCAGCTACCGGGCCGATCTGCTAGTCGCCAGCATGCTGCTCAGCCTGGTCATGGGCGCGATCAACACCTCCGGCTTCTGGACGATGACGCAGCACAGGCGGGGCGTGTTCAAGCTGCTGAAGCTGTCCAGGCTTCCCATCTCACAGTTTATCCTCTGCTCCATCCTGGCACGGCTGCTCATGTTCGTCGGGATCGCGGCTCTGTTGCTCCTGGCGGGGTTCCTGCTGTTTGACATGAGGATCAGCGCTGTGGGGCTAATGTTGGTTCTTGCCCTGTTGATCATTGGCTCCGTCTGCTTCACTTCCATCGGTTATGCCATCGCCAGCCGGGCAAGAGACGAGGGCATGATGAACATGATGTCCACCGTCGTTTCGTTCCCGATGATCTTCCTCAGCACGGCGTTCTACTCGCTGGATCAGGCGCCGCGATGGATTCAATTCCTGAGCCAGCTCAATCCGTTTGAATATGCGGTCCGGATGGGAAGAAGCGCCATAGCGGGTGCGGCGGATGTGCCATCGATCGCCATTCTGGTTGCTTTGGCCGTCATATGCGCGGGGATTGCGATCAGGACGTTTCGGGTTGAGTGAACGGCGTGGCGGGGAGTGACAGGAAACTTCAAAACGGCTCACAACGCTTTACTCTCCTTGCGAATTCGCATGACTGCCCATAGCCTGGTGCCTTGCAACCAAAGTCGGAATATCTCAAACGGGAAGTCGGAATCGGGGTAGTGTGCGCATCGGAATCATTCTATGATGGTGGTAAATGTCATGCTGTGCGCCCTGTCACAGTGAAGGAGGAAAAGGATATATGCGAGACAACAAGGTGCAGGCGAAGGTCAGATATGTGCGCAATGAGCAGGGACCGGTGCTCGGATACTCTGAAGCCTCGGGCATTCGGATCCTGGAGGCTGACGGGCGCTTCTTCAAGGATCTGAACAGGAATGGCGTCCTCGACCCATACGAGGATTGGCGTCTGCCGCCGGAGGAGAGAGCGCGCGATCTTGCGGCGCGAATGTCGATCGAGCAGATCGCCGGGCTGATGCTGTACAGCAGCCATCAGGCGGTGCCGGCGAACCTCGGCTGGTTCCCCGGCACCTACGACGGCAGGCCCTACGGCGAAAGCGGCGCCGCCCCATCCGATCTGACGGACCAACAGATGAGGTTCATCACCGAGGATCATGTCCGGCATGTGCTGGTGACCAGGCTGGAGAGCCCGGAGGTCGCGGCCAGATGGACGAACAATCTCCAGGCGCTGGCCGAGAGCATCGGCCTTGGCATACCGGTCAATATCAGCTCGGACCCCCGGCACAGTGCCGATGACTCCAAGGAGTTCAACGCCGGAGCGGGCGACAGGATCTCCCGATGGCCGGAAAGCCTGGGGCTGGCGGCCACCTTCGACCCGGAGACGGCGCGCAGGTTCGGCGAGGTGGCTGCCCGCGAATATCGCGCGCTTGGGATCACGACGGCGCTGTCGCCGCAGATCGATATCGCCACCGAACCGCGTTGGTTCCGCTTCGGCATGACCTTCGGCGAGGATTCCCGGCTGGCGGCGGATATGGCACGGGCGTATGTCGACGGCATGCAGACCTCGACAGGAGACCGGGAGATCGCCGGAGGTTGGGGGTATGACAGCGTCAACGCGATGGTGAAACATTGGCCGGGCGGCGGCAGCGGCGAAGGCGGCCGGGATTCGCACTTCGGCGTCGGCAAGTTCAACGTCTATCCCGGGGATAATTTCGCGGAACATCTGATTCCCTTTACGGAAGGCGCGTTCAAGCTCGACGGGCCAACCGGGAAGGCTTCGGCGGTCATGCCCTATTACAGCATCTCCTGGGGACAGGACCGGAAATATGGCGAGAACGTCGGCAACTCCTACAGCCGATACATGATCACAGACCTGCTCCGGACAGAGTATGGGTACGATGGGGTCGTATGCACGGACTGGGGGATCACCGCCGACGAAGGTCCCGACGTTACGCGGCTCTTCCCCGGCGGCCGTTGCTGGGGCGTGGAGGAGAATCACACCGTCGCCGAACGCCATCTCAAGATCCTGCTGGCCGGCGTGGATCAATTCGGGGGCAACAACGAGATCGCGCCCATCCTGGAGGCTTACCGCATCGGATGCGAGAGGTATGGAGAAGCCTATATGCGCGCCCGGTTCGAGCAATCCGCTATCCGGCTGCTGCTGAACATCTTCCGCCTGGGGCTGTTCGAGAATCCGTACCTCGACGAGCAGCGATCCGCCGCCGTCGTTGCCTGCCCGGAATATGTGGCCGCCGGCTATGAGGCGCAGCTGAAGTCGATCGTGATGCTCAAGAACGCAGGCGGCATCCTGCCGCTGCAGAAGGGGAGCAAGGTATACATCCCGAAGCGGTACAGACCGGCCAGCACCGACTGGTTCGGGAACACGATACCGGAGTACGAGTGCGATCCGGTGCAGCTGGATGTCGTTCGCCGGTATTTCGATGTGACCGATCATCCCGACGAGGCGGACTATGCGCTGGTGTTCATCGAAAGCCCTCATATCACCAAGGGCTACAGCCATGAGGACAAAGCCGCGGGAGGCAACGGCTATATGCCGATCAGCCTGCAGTACCGTCCATATACCGCAGAGCATGCGCGGGAGACGAGCATCGCCGGGGATCCGCGCGAGGTGCTGAACCGCAGCTATCGGGGCAAGACCGTCACCACCCCCAACGCCTCTGACCTGGATGCGGTGCTGGAGACGAGGAAGCGGATGAAGGACAAGCCGGTGATCGTCTTCATCCTGCTGGCCAACCCGACGGTCATGGCGGAATTCGAGGGCGCAGCCGATGCGATCCTCGCCCACTTCGGCGTCCAGGACTCGGCCCTGCTGGACATGATCACCGGTGCCGCCGAGCCATCGGCGCTGCTGCCGATGCAGCTCCCTGCCCATATGAAGACAGTGGAGGAGCAGTCTGAGGATGTCGCCCATGACATGGAGGTCTATGTGGACTCCGAGGGCAACCGTTACGACTTTGGCTTCGGACTGAATTGGAGCGGGCGCATTCAGGACGAGCGAACGGCCAGATATGTGAGGAGAGCTCCAGGCTCAGCGTCAATCTGAAGAAGATGGTCGAGGATGGGTTATTGATCCATCTCTCGCCTGCGGAGCGGCGACATCCGCTCTTGCCCGAATATGTGCTGACCGACAAAGGACGGCTCTACCGCGAAGCGGCTCGTGCCGTGCATCTCAGCGAGCAGCGGATCGGACATGGCAGACTGTCCGACAAGGTATGGGGATTGCCCATCCTGCTGACGATCGGCTATGACCATACGAGATTCCAGGAGATTCGGCAGACGCTGGAAGGCATCACACCGCGCATCCTGTCCACGCGATTGCAGGAATATCTTGAGGACGGGATGATCTTCAGGCAGATCAAGGACGAGCCCCGACCGACCTTCCTCTATCTGATGGAGAAGCAGGTGCAGCGTCCGATCCGCCAGCTGTCGTTGGATCTGGCCTCATTGGTATGAGGCGACCATCCCAGGATCGGTTGGGATTCAGCCGCAGGGGATTTCGTCGTGGCGACGAGATTCACCGCAGCTTTTATATGAGGTCAACTGATCCATCACATTACCCGGTCCTGCAAAGACAGAACCGCCTCTCCGCACGGTCCCCCGAAAGAGCAGGTGTACCGCAATAGCGGAAGTCCTGTTTCCTCAATCTTGATGAATAACGGCAGGGTTGTATGATCAATCGTACAAAACAATCCGAATATAAGCAGACTGAGCAGATTTTGTGTGAAAAATCATACAAATATATCAATATATAGTTAAGTTGGACGGTTTTTGTATGAAAAATCGTACAAAATGATTCAGATTAAAGCATTCGAGAAACCTTTTGTATGATAAATCGATCAAAAGACTGCGGTGTATATTCTGCGGTGTATTTTGCAATACGCATGCAGGAATGGAGCAGAAGATGACACATGTCACCCGGAAATGCTGACACTGCACCATGTTGCCGGAGCCCGCGCCCATGGTATGATCTAGACATAAGATCAAACAACCAATCTGATAGAGGTGAACGAATATGAAAGAGATCAAATGGGGAAGTCCGGCAAGTCTTGCTTGTCTCGGGGTGTTCCTGGGCGGTTTGGGAGTATTCTTCGATGCGATCTGGACGCACTTCCTGGGCAAATGACGGACGCGGACGCGGGAGAGAAACGGAAGACGATCGGAATGCACGATTAACCAACTCCCGCCAGACGACAGTCAGGACGCACCCTCGATCCTTCAGGCGAATACACTGCTAGGGACGAATATCCAGATGGGAGCGATGGTGTGTGAATGTTCATGATCCATACGGGTACTATGGTTATCAATTTGTGGGCTGGCAACCGGGTTCTGGCTATCCGTATCGCGCGCCTCAACCGGTTGTGGTTGACAATGCCTACGGCGATGTCACCGGGGACAAGGTGCAGGACCATATCTATCTGACGGCGGTCCCCTCCGATGATCCCGCCAGCGCTTACGTGACGCAGATCACCCTGCAGATCCAGGATGGCGCCACGGGCAAAGTTTACAACATCCCCCTGAATAGGCAGGGCAACGCCGGGTACAATCCCACCCTGTTCCTGGGGGATTTCACCGGAGACGGAGTGCAGGATATCCTGATCACGATCGATTCCGGCGGCTCGGGGGCATTCACCTATGACTACATCTACTCGTTTGTGAACCACCAGGCCAGGCTGCTGTTTGATTATAACCAATATAATGAGAACAACACGTACACCGTCACCTACCAGGATCAATACAAGGTCAAGGTGGAAAGCCCGGCCACAGGCCAGACGTATCTGATCGACATCAGCGGCCGGGGCAGCGAGTATCTGTCGCAGATCTATAACGCCGATGGCACGCTGAAAGAGCCGATTCAAGGCTGGGCGGATGGCGTCAGCGGCTTCTACCCGGTGGATATCGACCGCAACGGGGTGCATGAGATTCGGGCCTTTCAACAACTGAGCGGCCTGTATCATGCGGACTCCCTGGGGTATGTGGTCAACACCCTCCAATGGAATGGCAGCAAGTTCGGCATCCTGCAGCAATGGATGGCGATCTTTGGCACGGGGGAGTAACCCCGGCGTATGACGTCAAGTCGAGTCCGCTTAACGAGGCATGAGATTGACACCTGCGGGACCTCAGACATATGGCAAATGACGCAGGGAGCAACATGCTCAACGAAGTGACGACCGTGTGACAATAACACCATCAATCTGCTATCGAGATGTTCCGTGAGGGAGCATATCAGCAGGTTGGTGGTGTTTTTCCGTGACATCCGGATTATCATTTTGGTCACAAAATTGTCTTGATTAATGAGAGGAAGTTTTAAAAATATGTCGAATTTTTTATGAGGATCACCGGACTGGCCGGGAAGCTGACGCAGGTGGATGCGGAAGAAGTGCTGCGGAGTTACGCGGATATCGACACTGCTTCGAAGTGGGCGTTGGACAGTATCGTGGAGAATGTCGAGGTCGGCATTGTCACCGGAAGGGACGCGGCCACCCTGGCTCCTCAAGCGCACATCACAAGAGCGGAAGCGGCCGTGATGATACATCGGCTGTTGCGATACTCAGACCTGATCTAGTTCCGGATCGCCGGAATCCGGAAGCAGCGAAGACACCCTGAAGCGACTCCCGTCGCTTCCAGGGTGTCTTTCTTTTTCATGCAGCCAGACTCAAGGCTATCAAGTAGAGGACGCCCCAGACTGCCCAGATCCATTCAAACCGTATGGGGGCTCGGTTATCGATTCACCCTGCATGACCCGAACGACGCAAACCGATAAAGCCCGGTCAGGGCTCCATCCAGCCTTCTGCTGCTACAAGATTCTCTTGATGGAGACGGTGAGATGCTCCGTCAGGTCCATGAACGTATCCTGCTTCGGCTGCCCGGTCTCGTCGTACAGGATCTCCACGACCGGTCTTCCCAGGGGCTTGTCGGTGGTATTCACCACGATGCCGATGCACTGGTTGGACAGCTCCACCATGCTGCCCACGGAATAGACAGGAATGATCTCCAGGAAGATCGGAACGATCACCGGATCAAACAGGGTCCCTCCCGCCCCGAGGATATATTCCATGGCTTCCAGAGGTTCGTACTTCTGCCGATATGGCCTTGGCGTCACCAGCGAGATGTAAACATCGCAGATGCTGACGATCCTGGCAAGCAGATCGATCTCATCCCTGCTGATCCTGTTGGGGTATCCGGAGCCATCATAGCGTTCATGGTGCTGCCAGGCGATCCTCGCCACCTCTTCGTCGAAGGTGTCCTTCAATGTCCGGTAACCGATGCGCGTATGCTCTTCGATCATGCGTCTCTCCTGCTCGTCGAACTGTCTGCGTGCCGTCAGGAGCTTGCGGTCGATCCAGAAATTGCCGATGTCATAGAGCAACGCTCCGATCGTCAGAGTATTCAGCTGCTTGTTGTCCAGATCCATCTTCTGTCCCATGACGATCGCCAGCGTCGCAACCTGCAGCGCCTTTGATAGGGCATTTTCCTCGGTCAGTCGCACCTTCATCAATCCGTCCAGGACAGTGGGGATCTGGATCATCGAATTCAGCTGCAGCAAGATCTGACGCATGTCATGGGGGTCCAGACCCGGGGCGATCAGAACCTTGCGGACCAGGGACGGCAACTCCGAGATCAGCTCCCTGTGGAAGGACGCGATATATTTCGGCGGGATCTGTACAGGACGTTCAGCCCGGGAGCTTTTGAACACCCTTTTGGCCTCGGGCTGTTTCGCCTCCGGCACAGGATCCGCGATGTACACGTTCTTCACGCCATGGCGCCTCAACCAATGGATATAGCTCTCGGTCAGGCAAACGCCTCTCTTGATCAACAGCTGTCCGCTGGCTCCGAATACATCGTTGTTCAAGGTCATACCAGGCTTTAAGTCTTGGACACTTACTGCTTTTTTCATAGATCCCATCCTCTATAGGCCAAGCAGGCACTGTGGATTTGATACTATTCTACCATTTTCTCTCCGCTGAAATCATTAAAAAATCTTAAAAAATGGTTGAAGTAGTTCAAATTGCCCAATAATCTCGATACCAGCTGTTCGAGATTGCCAGGCTGGACGAATTGGCCCCGACGATGCAGCGTGACATCCGCAACATCTCCAGACTGGTGCGGCAGATCGTGATGGAAGATGTCCATCTGATGGAGGACAAGGGGATCGAGCCGTCCCTTGCGGCTGTTCTAATCAACTGCAAGGGACTTTTTTCACGGTCGACAAACTTTATGAAAGCGGTTAAATTCGGATTATAGACTGCAATGCTTATCTCGCTCATAATTAAGCTTTACAATGCGTAAATCAACGGAAGGGGATTAGGCGTGTCCAAGTACTGGTTTCGACTGCTGATGTTCGGCGTGCTGCTCGGAACGATCCCTGTCATCACGATCGGCTGGATCTCCTATTCGATCTCGTCCAGGGACATCGAGGATAAGGTCAAGGAAGGCAATATGCAGTATCTCTATCAGACACAGATGCGCGTCGACCAACATCTCAAGACGATCGAGATGGCGGCCATCCAGTTCGTCTACTCGTCAACCGTTACCGCAACGCTCAATGTCCAGTTGAATCCCGGGGATTTTGACAGCGTCCAGCCCTTGACCAGAGCGCTTAATCATCTGCTCACGTTCTCCGGAGTCATCGGCGCGAAGATCGTGAATATGGAGCATGACTGGTATCTGTCCGCGACCAATTACGGAACCCTGGACCAGCTTCCGGATCGGGACCTGCTGGAGTACTATGGCAAGCATACGAAGAGCCTGTTCTGGTTCAATCCGTCCCATGCCTTGGACCACGCGGATGAGGCGGAGCCCGACGCGGCACCGGTCATCCGCATGGTGCTCAAGATTCCGCCGATGCCGATCACGTACAAACCGCGCGAGGTGCTGACGATCGATATGATCAGCAGCGAGATTCTCAACTATCTGAGCCAGAGCCGCGGTCTGGGCGAATATTTCATCATCCAGCAGGACGGCCATAACCTGCTGTCCGATCAGAGACTGAGCCGGTATGCCGGGGTTGGCGAGCTGATGATGGAGACGATCGCAGGGCTAAAGGTCCAGGAGGGCTTCTTCACCGCTCCGCTGAACGGACAGGAGATGGGGATCACTTACCGGGTATCGCCATTCAACGGCTGGATCTATATGTCCATCGTCTCGATCAGCGAGATCACCAGCCAATCGAAGAAGATCGCCCAGGCGACCTTCCTCCTCGGGCTGATGGTCCTGCTCGTCATCGGTTGCCTCGCCTTCATCCTGAGCAGGAGGATGTACTCGCCCGTTCGCAAGCTGGTGGAGTACAGCCGGGACGTGCAAGAGGAGCCGGGGAGCCAGGCGAAGGAGGACGAATTCGGCTTGATCGCGGAGAGTCTTCGCAAGCTGTCCGACACCGGCAAGGATCTGAAGCTGCAGGTGCAGAAGTAATATGCCCAGCTGAAGGAGTTTTTCGTGCTGAAGCTGATCTTCGGTCAGATCAGCGACCAGGATGTCCGGGTGAGAGGGAAGCATTACGGATTCCCCACCAGCTGGACGCGCCTCGCCGTGATGACCGTGCAGATCGATACGCTGCAGGACACGAGGTATTCGGAGAAGGATCGCGAGCTGCTGCTCTATGCCGTGAACAACATCGTCGGCGAACTCCTGCCGCAGCAGGGCAGGTTCGAGCCGATCGTGCTGGACCAGTCGCAGGTGACGGTCGTCTGTCTGGCTCAGGATGATCCGACTCTGATCAAGGAGCAACTGCATCAGCTCGCCGAGCTGATACGCACCACGGTCAGGCAATATCTGCAGCTGACCGTCAGCGTCGGCATCAGCCGGCCGTACCAGCAGATCAGCCAGACGATGGAGGCCTTCAATGAGAGCTTGCAGGCTCTGAAACGCCGTTTCAGCCTCGGCTATGACATCATCGTCAATTATGAGGATACGATCGCCTACTATGATCTTGGCACCGCGATCTATTCGCAGCTTAAGCTGCTTGAGGACCAGTTGATCCAGGCGATCAAGATGGGGGACATGGAGCGGATCGAGGAGCAGCTGCAGCAGTATCTGGATGCGATCCGCCACAAGGAGGTCAGCTTCAGCGAATATCCGGCCCTGATGATCCAGTTCATCTCGAAGCTCTATCACATCGTGCAGGAGCAGGGCGGATCGGTCAACAAGGTGTTGGGACTGCGGGGTTCCATCGAGTCGTTCATGAAGCTGCAGACGTTGCATGAGATCGAGGCCTGGTTCAGGCATGATCTGATCGAGCCGGTGATCCAGTTCCTGAACCAACAGGCAGAGACCCAGTATCTGAACATCGCCAACCAGATGCTCAAGATCATCCACGAGCGATACGAGGAGGACATCTCGCTGGACACCTGCGCCGTGATCCTGAATTATCATCCCGTGTATCTGAGCCGGGTGTTCAAGAAAGAAGTCGGCGTCAACTTCATCGATTATCTGGTGGAATACCGCATGAATGTGGCGAAGAACTGGCTGGAGACGACGGACCTGAAGATCGCGAGCATCGCCGAGCGGCTGCAGTACAAAAATACCAGCGCCTTCATCCGCACGTTCCGCAGGATAGCCGGCATGACGCCCGGCCAATACCGCGAACAGGTGTGCAAGCAGTAGGCGCGCAGATGCGCGGAACAACAGGCGCCAGGTGTGCGATTCATCATCCGCGCCATCTCATCTTCATAACGCGAGCGCTCCATCCAACGGAATGAGTCCGGAGACCGGATTCATTCTGTTTTTTCTGTGTATACACTCCATGGTTGCTGGCGTGCTGCCCTGAATACATGATGGCAACTTTCGCGGTGACGTCGGCGCTTCGTTGCCGCTGCACATCCATGTTCCCGGTTGTCAGCGACTCTAACGGACACCTGAGACATGATGGCAAGGTTGGAAAATGCACATCCGCAGGTTGAAATAAGTGCATCAGGCGCCTCTTGCGCGCAGGAACGGAGCGAGCAGACAAGGCGAGGCGCGGAGTGTCCAACTGGTTAAATTCGGATGATAGCCTGCAACGAACCGGTGCGTCCATAATGGAGGCTGACAGGAGGAAGGAGGCGCACGATGAGAACAGAAACCAACCAGCCAACGTCCCTGATGGCTACGCGGCGCAAGCGAGGCCTGCTGCGGGATATCGTTCGGGACAAATACCTATATCTCATGCTCCTGCCAGGTGTGCTCTACTTTATCGTATTCAAGTACATTCCCATGTTTGGCCTGGTGATGGCCTTCCAGGATTACAAGCCGTTTCTCGGCTTCATCGACAGTCCCTGGGTGGGCTTCAAACATTTTGAACGCTTCTTCAGCGAGCTGCAATTCTGGATGCTGTTTCGCAATACCGCGCTGCTCGCGCTCTACAGCCTGGTGTTCTATTTCCCGTTGCCGATCCTGCTGGCGCTCATGCTGAACGAGGTCAGACATGAAGCATACAAGCGGACCATCCAGACCTTTGTATACGTACCGCATTTCGTGTCATGGGTGGTCGTGGTCGGGATCTTCTATCTGCTCTTCACGACGGAAGGGGGACTCATCAATGAGCTCATCTACCGGCTGACCGGCAGCAAGATCTCGTTCCTGCTGGCGCCGGAATGGTTCAGGCCGATGATCATCTTCCAGCAGATCTGGAAGGAGGTCGGATGGGGCACGATCATCTTCCTGGCCGCGCTGGCTGGCGTTGACCCGCAGCTGTATGAAGCGGCGAGAATCGATGGCGCGAACCGCTGGCGGCAGATCTGGCACATCACCCTGCCGGCGATTCGCAGCACGATCGTGATCCTGCTGATCCTGCGGCTTGGGAACTTCCTCGATTCCGGCTTCGAGCAGATCTTCCTGATGCTCACTCCGACGAATCGGGAGGTTGGCGAGGTGTTCGATACCTACGTCTATGTGAAGGGTCTCACCCAGCTCCAATACAGCTACAGCGCGGCTGTCGGCATGTTCAAGTCGGTGGTGGGGCTGATCCTGGTCGTAGGGGCGAACTGGCTGGCCAAGAGATTCGGCGAGGAAGGCATCTATTGAGGAGGGAGACCGCATGGTACAGGACAAGACGTTATCCAACCGCATCGTCGACTTGATCAACTATACGCTGCTGCTGATTTTCGGTCTGGCCGCCGTGCTTCCCTTTTTCTACGTCATAGCGGTTTCCTTCACCGATCCGGCAGAAGTGGCCAAGGGGGGACTGATCCTCTTCCCGAAGAAGTTCTCCCTGGCTGCGTACGAGTATATTTTCTCCACGAACGTATTGCTGCGCAGTCTGGGCGTGTCCGTCTACATCACGGTCGTCGGCACGCTCATCAACCTGTTGTTCACATCGCTGATGGCGTATCCGCTTGCCAAGCCGCACCTGCGCGGCCGCCAGGTGATCCTGCTCGGCGTGCTGTTCACCATGCTGTTCAGCGGCGGCCTCATCCCGACATACTTCGTCGTGAAGGCGGTCGGGCTGACGAACACGCTGTGGTCGCTGATGATTCCCGGCGCGATCAGCGGCTTCAACCTGATCGTGCTCAAGAACTTCTTCCAGAGCATCCCTGAGGGGTTGGAGGATTCGGCGAAGATCGACGGGTGCAATGATTTCGGCGTCCTGATGAGGATCGTCATCCCGCTGTCCATGCCGGCGATGGCCACCTTTGCCCTGTTCTACGCGGTGGGGCACTGGAACACGTTCTTCTCGGCCATCATCTACATCAACGACAACAAGCTGTGGCCCGTGCAGGTCCTGCTTCGCGAGGTGGTCATCATGGTGCAGAGCCGCATCGGCGATACGGAGATGGACGAAGCCCTGATCCAGCCGCTGACCATCCGCATGGCCGTCATCGTATTTGCCACCCTGCCCATCCTGGTCGTCTATCCGTTCCTGCAGAAGCATTTCGCCAAGGGTGTGCTCCTGGGTTCGATTAAAGGATAAAGGATCAGCTTCTTGTTCCTCTAACTTCTAATAGATTACTCTATATTCTACAAGGAGGTCTCATTCATGAAAACAAAACGATGGACATCACTCCTCTGCGCCTTGATCATCGTGCTGGGCGTCCTGGCGGGCTGCTCCAGCGGCAATTCGGGCGGCAGCAATAACCAGGGGAATCAATCCACGCAGCAACCGCAGCAGCAGGGCTCGTCGGGCAATCAGGGCGGAGGCAGCCAGTAGCCAGCCGCGCCGGTGGATGAGAAGCCTTTCCACATCACGCTGGCGGTATCCCAGGTTGGATGAGATCCCGCCGCAGGACAGCGAGATCCAGCTCAAGTCCAGGAGCTGACCAACACGACGCTGGACATTCAGTGGATCCCCGGTTCGGCCTACAACGACAAGATCAATGTGATGATCGCAGCGGACGAGATGCCGATGGCGATGCGCGTCACCTATACGCCGGCGATCATCAGCTCGATCCAGTCGGGCATGTTCTGGGAGCTCGACCCTTACCTGGACCGGTTCCCGAATCTGTCCTCCATGAACCCGCAGCACTATGACAACATCCGGGTGGACGGCAAGCTGTACGGCATCCCCCAATATCGCGACATCGGCCGGGCTGCGCTGATCTTCCGAAAGGACTGGCTGGATAAGCTGGGATTCGATGTGCCGAAGACGATCGAGGACTACTACAATGTATCGAGAGCGATGGCATTCGACGATCCTGACGGGGATGGCCAGCAGAACACGTACGGCTTCATGCTGCACAAGAGCTACTTCTCCGGCTCCGCCGCCGCTTCGACCCGCCTCGCGGTCAGCCTCGGCGCGCCGAACAAGTGGGATGTGGACGAGAACGGCAAGTTTACGCCGGAGTTCGAGCATCCGGTGCACTTCGAACTGTTGAAGATGTTCCGCAGACTGTATGAGGAAGGCGCGCTCAACCAGGACTTCGCGGCGGTTGACGAGTCCGAGGTGCTCAAGGTGTTCGACGCGAGCCGCGCCGGCCTGCGGGTTGGCGTCGCCGGCAAAGCGGGCAGCATGCAGGATCGCGTCCTGCAGACGGATCCGAATGCGGTATTCGATGTCGAGCCGCTGACCGGACCGATGGGCATCCGCGTGCCTGGCGAACTGGGCAACAACGGTTTCTTCGTCTTCCCGAAATCCAAGGTGAAAACGGAGGAAGACCTGCTCCGCATCCTGGCCTTCTTCGACCGCCTGCTGGATGAGGATGTGAACACCCTGTTGCTCCGCGGCATCGAGGGCAAGCACTATGAGGAGACGGCGGACGGCAAGCATCAATGGATCGACTTCGCCCTGTTCCAGCGTGAGGTGAAGCCGTATCGCGATATGCTGATTCACAACACCAACAACGTCAAGCCGCTGATCGATACGCCGGTTGCGGAGAAAGCAACCCGCATCACGCAGGAGAATACGAAGTATGCGGTTCCGAACCCGGCGCTCACCCTGTCTTCGCCAACATACTCGGAGCGCGGCGGGGAGCTCGATCAGCTGATGACGGACGCGATGATCAAGTTCGTCATGGGCAACATCGACGAGGCCGGCTATCAGGCGGAGATCCAGAAATGGCGCAGCATGGGCGGCGACAAGATCATCCAGGAATACGAAGCGGAATATGCCAAAGGGAGCAAATAAAGCGCCGCATCACTCGTCGCAGAAAGTTTAGGTGCACGTTTCGTTTCAACTCATGATAAGATAGAGACGGACAGTCCTGCAGGACGTGTCCGTCTTGCTTTTCGTCCCGGATGTATCTTCAATATGGACAAGGAGAACTTTCAATGTCGTTAGCCAGACTGAACCACACCCTGGAGAAGCTCATGCCCCTGATCACGCCGACCAGCGTGCTGATCGGCTTCCTGTTGTCCCAGACCTTGTCTCCGTATACCGGGTGGGTGCCGTGGATCTTCGCCTTGATGACCTTCTCGGGCAGCCTGAGCATGAATTTCCACGACCTGCGGCGAGTGCTGCAGCAACCGCTGCCGATCGTGCTGTTCCTGATCATCATCCATGTCTTGATGCCGACCGCCGCCTGGCTGGTGGGCAGCATCGCTTTCCCTGACGATCCCTTGATGGTAACCGGCCTGATCCTGCTGCTGGCGATTCCGACGGGGATCATCAGCTTCATGTGGGTGTCGATCTACCGCGGCAATATCGCCCTTACGCTGACGATGATCCTGATCGATACGATCCTGTCGCCGTTTCTCGTGCCCACGATCCTGTCGGTCCTCGTGGGGGCGAAGGTGAAAATCGATGTGCTCGGGATGATGACCGGCCTGTTCTGGATGATCATCGTGCCATCGCTGATCGGCATGCTGCTGAATCAATGGACCAGAGGCCGGATCAAGACGAGCGTCGGGCCGGTGCTGTCTCCCATCTCGAAGCTCGGCATCGCCTTCGTCGTGTCCATCAACAGCTCGGCGATCGCCGGCTATATCACCGAGTTCACGATGGAGCTCGTCTACCTGTTCCTCATCTGTATCGCCGTTGTCGCCTGCGGTTATCTGATCGGCCACGGTTCATCGAAGCTGCTGAAGTTCGGCCAGGATGTCGATGTCACGATGACGTTCAACTGCGGGATGCGCAATATCAGCGCCGGCGCCGTGCTGGCCATCACCTATTTCCCGCCGCAGGTGGCGATGCCCGTGATCATCGGCATGTGCTTCCAGCAGATGTTGGCTTCCCTGTTCGGCTTCATGCTGTTCCGCAAGCGGCTGAACGAGGTGGAGCCGAAGCTTAAGATCGATGCGGGAGCGCAGAAGGCGCTGAAGTCGTAGCCTGGCGCTTCCCCGGCCAGGATCGCGCATCACGCAAGCTATTCATCCATCATCGGTTGGGCTGAAAGCCATCGCGCTTTTGGCTCAACTTTTTTTGACCGCGTGCATGGAAGACTCTCTTGGGTATTGGAGTTGAAGATAGGAAGCGATATGGCGGAAGCGAGGGGCATCGGATTGAGGATCGCCGTGATCCCGGCATGCGAACCGGATGAGGCCGTGGACTGTTCTTCAAGGGGCCTGGATGCTCTGGAGGCGTCCCATGCTATCACTCAGGATTACTGGATCGTGGGCAGCGTGCTGACGGTGATCGCAGAGGCCGCCTTGCTGGCGGACAACAGGCGCTCGCGGGAGCGGGCGCATGCGGACAGGGCAGTTGGAACCCTCCAATAGCCCTGTCCGCCGCTGCGATCCATCACAGAGCATATCTGGTCGTGATGCAGAACTCCCCCTGATAGGCACCCACGGTTGAGGGAGTGTCAGCTGAATCGTGGCGAAACGGCGAAAGGTGAAGGAGAGGCTGGTTCCTGCCGGCAGAGTGGTGGTGTACAGAACGGTGCCCAATCCATCCAGTACGGACAGCGTGATCGGGTCAGGGCCGACGTCGTATTGTACATAACCCGTGCCATAGATATTGTAGCTTACGTTATTGGTGAATAAGGTAAC
>Ga0310836_100483_pt1 | contig 32054 bp, 27 predicted proteins | sample SM_ome_4_FD_201310 | JGI IMG/M metagenome (GOLD analysis project Ga0310836, IMG submission 201310) | Sorghum-adapted microbial communities enriched on stacked mutant (SM) sorghum from Joint BioEnergy Institute, Emeryville, California... ... | reverse complement strand
TGAGCTGATCCCCTCGTAGTGGTCCAGGTGTTGTGCGAGTCCGTTGCCCCAAGATGGGGCAGGAGGACAGCACCCATGACCAAGCGTCGGCGGCACACGCCCGACCAGATCATCCGCAAGCTCGCCGAGGGCCACAAGCTCCTCGCCGGCGGGACCGAGCTCGACGAGGTCTGCCGGCATCTGCAGATCGCGGAGTCGACCTGGCACCGCTGGGTCGCCCAGTACGGCGGCATGAAGGCGAGCGACGCGAAGCGGCTCAAGGAGCTCGAGGGCGAGAACGCCCGACTGAAGAAGCTCCTGGCCGAGGCCGAGCTCGACAAGGCGATGCTCAAGGAGCTGGCCGAGGGAAACTTCTGACCCCGAACCGGCGACGTGCAGCAGTGGTGATGCTGCGCGATCGGTTCGGGGTCTCCCAGCGACGGGCGTGCCGGGTGGTCGGTCAGCACCGCTCGACCCAGCGCCTCGAGCCCCCGGCGCCGAGCGACGACGAGATCGAGCTGCGGGGGTTCCTCCGAGCGTTCTCGAAGGAGCGGCCACGGTGGGGATGGCGTCGGGCGGCCAAGGCGGCCCGACGGGCGGGCTGGAAGGTCAACGACAAGCGGATCCAGCGCCTGTGGCGAGAGGAAGGCCTGAAGGTGCCCTACCGCAAGCGCAAGAAGCCCCACCGCGGGATCGGCACCGCGGTCGGGGCCATGTGCCCGATCGCGCCGAACGCGCTGTGGGCAATGGACTTCCAGTTCGACACCACCGTCGATGGCCGCACCCTGAAGCTGTTGAACATCGTCGACGAGTTCACCCGCGAGTGCCCCGCCATCGTCGTGGACCGCTCCATCGACGCCGACCGCGTCGTCGCCTGTCTCGATCGGCTCCTGCTCACGACAGGGGCGCCGGCGTTCGTGCGCTTCGACAACGGCCCCGAGTTCATCGCCCAGGCCGTGGCCGACTGGTGCCGGTTCAACGGCGTCGGGTCGATCTTCATCGACCCCGGCTCGCCCTGGCAGAACGCCTGGATCGAGTCCTTCAACGGCCGGCTCCGCGACGAGTTCCTCAACGGCTGGCAGTTCGACAACCTCCTCGAAGCCCAGGTGCTCATCGAGGACTGGCGCATCGACTACAACGAGCACCGACCCCACAGCGCCCACGGCGACCTCACCCCCAGCGAGTTCGCCACGGCCTGGACCACCCGATACCAACCAGCACTCGCATAGCGCCTGGACCACTCATCGGGGCCTGCTCAACGTGAGCGACCCGGCAGAGTGAAGCATCGCGGCGTGCGGTCATTCTGCCATCTCGACTCGGGCATCGATCGACACATGCCTCAGGCATCCCCTGACCGTCTTCGGAGTGCGCACCGGCGCACTGGTTGCGCCAAGATCTGAGCCCAGTGGGTGAGCCGACCATCGGCCCGGGCATCTACGGGGAGCTCCTGACGCGCCGTCTTCTGGCTGAGCTCATCTCATCCGGTCGGTTCGATGACGCCGTCATCGCCGAGCTCCGCCTTGCTGACGCCACCGACCGCCTGGCGCACCACGCCCAGAAGGTGCTGGCCCGGCTCCTCGACGCGTTGCCCGATGACGAACGCGTCGAGCGCGGTGCCGAGCTCCTCAGCGGCCTCCTGCGGTTCGTCGACAGGGAGCTCCGGGACGTCGACGTCACGCTCGACGATCTGGATCCACCGCCGCGGGTGCTCGAGAGTGTTCGCCGCCGCCGGCCCGACGGTTCACTGGCCCCGCTGCCCCTCCCGCTCACGCCGGTGTCAGACACGACCGTGTTGACGAACGCTCGAGGCGAGCCCACCGTGCAGCACGAGTTGATCGCCGAGATTCCCTCTGCTGAGCGCGTTGACGTGATCATGGCGTTCATCCGCTGGAGTGGTGTGCGGCGGTTCCTGGACGCACTCCGACGCCACGTCGACGAAGGCGGAGCTGTTCGCGTGCTGACCACGACGTACACGAACAGCACCGAGATGCGTGCGCTGGATGCGTTGAAGCACATCGGAGCCGAGGTCAGGGTGTCCTACGACTCCTCAGCGAGCCGACTCCATGCGAAAGCGTGGATCTTCCGCCGACCTCGAGGTGCCACAACCGCCTACATCGGCTCGTCGAACCTGACGCACAGCGCGATGGTGACGGGCCTCGAGTGGAACGTGCGCCTCTCAGCGCGGAGGAACCCGGATGCCATCGCCAAGGCGGCAGCGCTCTTCGAGACGTACTGGGAGAGCCGAGACTTCGTGCCCTACGACCGTGCCGAATTCGAGGCGCGCACCAGGATCGGCCCTGAGGGAGGGCTCGAGCTGCCGCCGACCGACATCGTGCTGCGGCCCTTCCAGGAACGGCTACTCGAGCAGATCGAGGTCGCTCGAGCCCACGGCCACCACCGCAACCTGCTCGTGGCCGCAACCGGCACCGGCAAGACCGTGATGGCAGCCGTCGACTACGTACGCCTGCGCCAGCGACTGACGCGAGCCCGTCTGCTCTTCGTCGCGCACCGCCAGGAGATCCTCGAACAGAGCCGGGCGACGTTCCGGCACGCACTCCGTGACGCCAGCTTCGGCGAGCTCTGGGTCCGGGGCAGTCGCCCAGATCGCTTCGAGGCGGTGTTCGCGTCGATCCAAGGATTGAGCGCTGCGGGGCTGAGTTCACTGGACCCTGCGCACTTCGACGTCGTCATCGTGGACGAGTTCCACCACGCCGCAGCGCCGACGTACGAGGCACTCCTGGAGCACATCAGCCCTGTCGAGCTCCTCGGACTGACCGCGACTCCCGAGCGCTCCGATGGCCTCGATGTGCTCGGCTACTTCGACGGGCGGATCGCCGCAGAGCTACGTGTGTGGGACGCGATCGACCAGCAGTACCTCGTGCCGTTCACCTACTACGGGATCCACGACGGCATGGATCTCCGCGCAGTGCCGTGGCGACGAGGTCGCGGTTACGACGTGACCGCGCTGACCGACGTCTACACCGCTGACGACCTCTGGGCTGGGCGGGTTCTCGCCCAGCTACGCGACAAGGTCGGTGACCTGCGTTCGATGCGAGCCCTCGGATTCTGCGTCAGCGTCGCTCACGCCCGCTTCATGGCCGACTACTTCCGACGGCGCGGCGTCGAGGCGCGGGCTGTGTGGGGAGACTCGCCTGCAGACGAGCGACGACAAGCACTCCAAGATCTCGCCAACGGCAACGTCTCGGTGCTGTTCACGGTGGACCTCTTCAACGAGGGCATCGACGTCCCGTCGGTCGACACGCTCCTCTTGCTCCGCCCGACGGAGAGCGCGACGTTGTTCCTGCAACAGCTCGGGCGTGGACTCCGTAAGGCACCAGGCAAGTCCGAGTGCACCGTGCTGGACTTCGTCGGGCTTCATCGTCGCGAGTTCCGCTTCGATCTGAAGTACCGAGCCCTGCTCGGCGGGACGCGACGTGATCTGGAGCAGCAGATCGAACAAGGCGTTCCGTTCCTCCCTGCCGGTTGCCATTTCGAGCTGGACCCTGTCGCCCGTGACGAGGTGCTGCGGAGCATCCGCAACGCGATCCCGGCGCGCTGGCCCGAGCGGGTGGCCGAACTGCGGACGATCGGCGACGTCGATCTCGCCACCTTCCTCGTTGAGTCGGGGCTCGACGTCGAAGATCTGTACGCCAACAACCGCAGCTGGTCGGAGCTCCGGCGTGCCGCTGGTCTGCCGACAGCACCGCCGGGCCCAGACGAGGCAGCCCGCCTACGTGCGGTCGGTCGTTTGCTCCACGTCGACGACGACGAGCGAATCGAGCGCTACGCCTCCTTCGCCTCGGCATCCACACCGTTGGCTCCGGCGGCGATGTCTGAGCGCGAGCGGCGACTGCTGCGGATGTTTCTCGCTTCGATGTTGCCGAATGCGCAGGACGCTTCGCTGGATGCAGCGCACGCCCGACTCTTGGCCCATCCGCAGGTGTGCGCCGAAGTGGCTGCGCTCATGTCGGTGTTGAGCGAGCGGGTGGATCATCTCCAGCCGCCGCTGATGACGAACCCTCACGCCCCGCTGCACCTGCACGCGAGATACACGAGGATCGAGATCCAGGCGGCGCTCGGTGACGGGCCGCGTGTCCACCCGCCGAGGTGGGACAGCGGTGTCAAGTGGCTTCCCCACGAGCGCACGGACGTCTTCGCGTTCACGCTCGACAAGACCAGCGGTGCGTTCTCACCGACGACGCGGTACCGCGACTACGCGATCAGCCCGGAACTGATTCACTGGGAGACCCAGTCTTCGACCTCGGTGTCGAGTCCCACCGGCCAGCGCTACCTGAACCACGTGGCCGAGGGAACGACGATCCTGCTGTTCGCCCGCGTGCGTGCCGACGAGCGCGCCTTCTGGTTCCTCGGCCCAGCCACCTATGTGCGGCACGAGGGCGATCGGCCCATCGCGATCACGTGGCGCCTCGACGAACGGCTGCCGGCAGATCTCTTCACCGCGTTTGCGGCGGCGGTGGCCTGAACCCAGGCTTCGATGACGCGTCGCTCCACGCGCGCACGCTCCGTCGTGCAAGCACCCGCTCCTCTACGTTCGTGACCAAGGCCCACCGATGGCGAAGGGGAGTTGCACGATGGCGGTGTTGGAGGAGAGCTCGGCGGTCGGCCGCGACGAGCAGGCAGTGGATTTCGACGTCGTCGTCGTCGGCGCCGGGTTCGCCGGCCTGTACGCGACGCACGTGCTGCGCGAGCACGGCTTCTCGATGCGGGTCTACGAGCAGGGGGACGGCATCGGTGGGACGTGGTTCTGGAACCGCTATCCCGGCGCGCGGGTCGACATCCAGAGCTGCGAGTACATGTTCACCAAGTTCCCGGAGCTCGAGCAGGAGTGGGACTGGACCGAGCTGATGCCGGCCCAGGGCGAGATCGAGCGCTATCTGAACTTCGTCGCCGATCGCCTCGACCTGCGCCGTCACATCCAGCTCGAGACGCGCGTCGAGTCGATGGTGTTCGACGAGACGACCTCGACGTGGACGACGCAGCTCTCCACTGGTGACACGGTCCGCTCGAGGTTCGTCATCGCCGCCACGGGCTGCCTGTCGGCGCCCCTCGAGCCCGACATCGCCGGGCTCCACGACTTCGCCGGCGACACCTTGTTCACGAACCGCTTCCCGAAGGAGGGCTACGACTTCACGGGCAAGCGCGTCGCCGTGGTCGGCACCGGCTCGTCGGGTGTCCAGTCCATCCCGGTGATCGCCGAGCAGGCCGACCACCTCTACGTCCTGCAGCGCTCGGCGGCGTACACGATCCCGTCACCGAACCGCGTCCTGGAGCCCGGGGAGCTCGAGGCTTTGAAGGCCGCCTACCCCGAGATCCGCCGCGCCCAGTGGGCCTCCCCGATCGGCTCGGCGCGCTTCGGCGCCGTCTTCCAGGGTGCCGAGATGCCGAACATCCTCGACACCCCCGAGGAGGAGCGGATGCGCCGCGTCGACAAGCTCGGCGTCGTCGCTGCGTTCGTCTGGGCCGACGTGCGCCTCAGCGTCGAGGCCAACGACGCCGCGCGGCGCCTCTACGCGGAGGGGATCCGCCGCATCGTCACGGACCCGGCGACCGCCGAGGCACTGGTGCCGCACTACCCACTGGGTTGCAAGCGCACCATCATCGACCAGGGCTACTTCGAGACGTTCAACCGACCCAACGTCACCCTGGTCAACCTCCGCACGACGCCGATCCGCCGGGTGGTCCCCGCCGGCGTCGAGCTGGCGGACGGCACGCTGCTGGAGCTCGACGCCATCGTGTACGCGACCGGGTTCGACGCGATGACCGGCGCCCTCTCGCGCATCGACATCCGTGGGCGCGGCGGCCGTCACCTGCGCGACGTGTGGGCGACGTCGCCGACGGCGTACCTCGGGATCGCCGTCGCCGGCTTCCCGAACCTGTTCACCGTCACCGGCCCCGGCTCGCCGTCTGTGCTCACGAACATGGTCACGTCGATCGAGCACCACATCGAATGGATCACGACGCTCCTCGACGAGATGCGCCGATCAGGGCAGTGCGTCGTCGAAGCCGCCCAGGACGCCCAGGACGACTGGGCCGAGCACGTCACCAACCTGGCCGGTCCGATCGTCGTGCACGAGTCGTGCAACTCCTGGTACCTGGGCGCCAACGTGCCCGGCAAGACCCGTGCCTACATGCCGTACTCGGGCGGCCTCGACGTGTACATGGCCCACTGCGCCACCGTCGTCGAGCAGGGCTACCCCGGCTTCGTCCGCATCTGATCATCCACACGTCGTCACCTCGCTGTTCGGCGACCGGCAGCGGGTCATCGAGGCGTTGGTTCCACACGGAGGCGTTGGTTCCACACGGCACGCCGGAAGCGCACCGAAGTACATTCGCCGCATGCCGCGTGGGGGGTCTGCCGCAGCCGGGCCGCGATGGACGGGCGCCCTCAGGCACGGGTGAGGGCGTATGGCCGCGACGACGAGATCACGGCCATCGCCTCCCGCATCGACGCCACTGCCGACGGGCGCGGTGGCGTGGTCGTCGTCGCCGGGCCACCGGGCATCGGCAAGAGCCGGATTCTCGACGAGGCCCGGGCGCTCGCCGTGGCAGCTGGGCTGCGCCCGCTCGGGGCCAAGGTCCACGAGTCACAGCACACGGTCCCCTTCGCGCCCCTGCTCGACACGGCGCTGAGCGCGGATCCGCCGCTGGGCGACGCGAGGGTGCTGCGCCGTCTCGCGACCCGCAGTGACCTGCACTCGTGGATCGTCTACGAGCTGCAGGCCGCCCTGGAGGAAGCCGCGGCCGAGACCCCGCTGCTGGTGTCCCTCGACGACCTCCAGTGGGCCGACGCGGGGACGCTGGTCGCACTGCGCTCGCTGATCTCGAACCTGGCCGACGTCGGCATCCTGTGGCTGCTCGCCCACCGCAGCGGCGACCTGCGCGGCCCGCTCCGCGACCTGCTCCGCCAGGTCGACGCAGGCGGTGGCACCCGTCTGTCGCTGGATCCGCTCACCGCTCGCGCGGTGTCGGCCATCATCACCGACACCGCCGGCGCACCGCCTGGGCCGGTGCTTGCCGCCTTGGCACAGGAGGCCGAGGGCAACCCCTTTCTCCTCCTCGAGGTGCTGCACGGCTTGGCGGAGGAGGACCGGCTCCGCGTCGTCGACGGCATCGCGACGGTCCACGGGGACGGCTTGCCGCGCCGGCTCAGCGCGTCGATGCAGGACCGCCTCGACGCGCTGGGCGACGACGTGCGCCGCCTCCTCCGGGTCGCGTCGGTGATGCCGCGCCGCTTCGACGCCGGGCAGCTCGCCGCGCTGCTGCACCGATCGCCACTGGACATCGTCGATGCGGTCGACGCGGCGATCGCCGCCGAGCTGCTGACCGACGACGGCACGATCCTCACGTTCCGGCACGATCTCGTGCGCGAGGCGGTTCGCGACTCCATCCCGGCGGCCCTGCGCCGACCGCTCGAGCGCGAGGTCGCCCGCCTCCTCCTGGCCGGCGGTGCCGCACCCACCGAGGTGGCGACCCTGCTGCTGTCGAGCGCCGAGCTCGGCGACCGCGAGGCGGTCGGCACGCTGCGGGACGCGGCGCAGGTGCTCGCGTCGTCCGATGCCGACGTCGCTGCCGAGCTCAGCCGGCGCGCGCTGGACCTGCTGCCGCTCGACGACGCGTCACGCGGCCTCGTCGTCGGTGAGACGGTCGTCCTCCTGAACATGGCGGGTCGCTGGAACGAGGCGCAAGAGCTCGGTGGCGAAGCGTTGACCGCGGCGATGGATCCGAGCCAGGAGGCAGCGATCCGCCTGAGCCTGTCGCGGATGATCACCCGCTCGGCGTCCGATCGCGCCGCCGAGAACATCCGCGCACTCCGACTCCCCGGCCTGACCGAGGCCGAGCGTGCCGCGCACCTGGCGTGGCGCTCGTACAACGAGATGCTGCGGGGAGAGGCCGCGATCGCCGGGGCGATCGCCTCCGAGGCCGTGGCGATGCCGGCGGTCAGCGCCGACGCCGACCTGCACGCGCTGTGCCTCGTCACCTCGAGCAGCGTCGACGCTGCCGAGGGCGCCGGGGCGAGGGCAGCGGCACGGCTCGCCGAGATGCTGGCCATCCGCTCGACGGCGCAGGGCAGCCCACTCGGGGTCATCGACATCCAGCACTCGCTCCTGCTGGCGGTGCTCGGCCGGCTCGCCGAGAGCCGGCGCGTCGCGGCGGCAGCGATCGCGCGCGCCCAGCGCGAGCGCAACGGTGCCGTGCTGGCGATCCTCACGCTGAACACCGCGCTGGTCAACCTCGCCGCCGGCCGCCTCGCCGACGCGAGAGCCGAAGCGGACTCGCTCGAGAGCCTGCTGGGCGACGTCGCCTCCGGCCACATGGGCGGCTGGCTCCGCATGCTGGTCGTGTCCCAGCTCGCGCGGCACACGGGCGAGCCGCGGCTCGCCGCGGGCGCGATCGATGCCGCCGACCGCCTGCTCCACGACGAGAACCCGTCCGTGCGCCGGTGGGCGGCACGCGTGCGCGCCGTTGATGCGATGCAACGAGGCGACGCTGACGCGGCCGCCCGGCGGCTCGGCGACGATCCGCTCACGGCGCTCACCCCGGCCCTCCCGAACGAGCTCGACTTCCTCGTCGCCGCGGCACACATCGCGGTCGACGGCGGCGACGACGGGCTCGCGGCCCGCGTCCGCCACGCTGCGCAACGCCTCTCCGCCGAACAGCCCGGCAACGACCTGTTCCATGCCGTCGCCGACCACCTCCACGGCGTGTTGGACGCCGACGTCGAGCGGCTCGTGCAGGCGGCCGAGCGGCTCGCCGCGACCGAGCGGCCGCTGCTCCTCGCTGCTGCGCAGGAGGACGCCGGCCGGCACCTGCTCGCCGATGGCCGCCGTGACGATGCGATCGAGCGGCTCGTCGCCGCCGCCGAACGCTACGACGCGTGTGAGGCCAAGGCCAGCGCCGAGCGCGTGGGTCGGTTGCTGCGCCGCGAGCGCGTGCCGCGCGGCCGGACCCACCGGCGCGCCACCTACGGCTGGGACAGCCTCACCGAGTCCGAGCTCGCCGTCGTGCGGATCGTGGCGCGCGGGGCGACGAACCGCGACGCCGCGGCCCAGCTGTACCTGTCACCGCACACGGTGAGCTCGCACCTGCGGCGCGCCTTCCAGAAGCTGGGCATCAACTCCCGTGTCCAGCTCGCCAACGTGGTGCACGACGCGGACCGCTGACGGCTCGCGCAGATTCACACGAACGTGCGATGTCTTGCGTCGGCGCGCGTGCCGAAGCTGGGGACGACGAGGAGCACCCACCACCCGCTCCGACTCGGCCACCCCAGTCACCCACGTCCACAAGGAGCAGTCCCATGGCGTACGTCACCGTCGGCCGCGAGAACAGCACCGACATCCAGCTGTACTACGAGGACCACGGCAGCGGTCAGCCGGTCGTCCTCATCCACGGCTTCCCGCTCGACGGGCACTCGTGGGAGAAGCAGACCGCCGCGCTGCTGCGCGCTGGCTACCGCGTGATCACCTACGACCGGCGGGGCTTCGGCCAGTCGAGCCAGCCGACGACCGGCTACGACTACGACACGTTCGCCGCCGACCTGCGCACGTTGCTCGTGACCCTCGACCTGCGCGACGTGGTGCTCGTCGGGTTCTCGATGGGCACCGGCGAGGTCGCCCGCTACATCAGCACGTACGGGTCCGAGCGCGTCGCCAAGGCCGTCTTCCTCGCCTCGCTGGAACCCTTCCTGGCGAAGACGGATGACAACCCGTCGGGCGCCGCGCCGATGGACTTCTTCGAGGGGATCTCGCGCCAGGCGGCCGACGACCGGTATGCGTACTACACGCAGTTCTTCGACGCCTTCTACAACCTCGGCGAGAACCTCGGCACCAGGATCAGCGAGGAGGCGCTGCGCAAGAGCGTCGAGACCGCGCACGCGGGTGGATCGCACGCCGCCGCCGCGGCGCCACTGACGTGGCCGACGGACTTCCGGGCCGACATCCCGAAGGTCGACGTGCCAGCGCTGATCGTGCACGGCACGGCGGACAACATCCTGCCGATCGACGCGACCGGCCGCCTGTTTCACGAGGCCCTGCCCTCGGCCCGCTACGTCGAGATCGCCGGCGCCCCGCACGGGATGCTGTGGACCCACGCCGACGAGGTGAACGCGGCACTGCTCGACTTCCTCGCCGCCTGAACGGCGAAGTCCCCACCCCGGCCCGGTGCGGGCCCTGGCCCGGTCTCGCGACCGGGCCAGGGCCGCGCGGGCGATGGCAGCCGAGCGCGCCTCAGTTGGTGCGGTCGTCGACGATGCGGCCGTCGCGGATGGTCACCACTCGATCGGCCTCGGCGACGATGCCGAGGTCGTGGGTGACCATGACCGTGGCGGTCTGCCGTTGATGGGTCTGGTCGCGCAGCAATCGGACGATCTCGTGGGCGCGGGCGGCGTCGAGTGCCGACGTGGGCTCGTCGGCGAGGATCAGCTTCGGCGAGTTGACGAGCGCCCGGGCGATGCCGACGCGTTGACGCTCTCCGCCGGACAGCTGGCCGGGGCGGCGATCGGCCTTGGCGCCCATCCCGACCGCGTCGAGCAGCTCCTGCGCGATCGTGTGCGCGGCCGCTCGGGGGATGCCCGCGAGGCGTGCCTGGTAGCGCAGCTGGTCGATCGTGGTCAGCGCCTCGAACAGGTTCGACTGCTGGAAGACGAAGCCGATCTCGTGGCGGCGGATCTCGGCGCGCCGGCGCGGCGAGGCGGTCGTGAGCTCGACGTCGCCGATCATCACGCTGCCCGACTCCGGGGTGCGCAGCGCACCGGCGACCGCGAGGAGCGAGGACTTCCCGGAGCCCGACGCGCCGCTGATCGCGACGAGCTCGCCGGGCCGCACCGTCAACGAGACGTGGTCGAGGGCGTGGACGCGCTCCTCGCCGTCGGCGAACGACAGGCACACGTCGGTCATCGTGAGGCTGTTCATGCCGCGGACCCCAAGGCGATGATCGGGTCGACCGAGGTGACCCTGCGGACACCGACGAGCATGCCGACCGCGCCGGACACCACGAGGAGCCCTGCCGAGCCGAGCACGGTGCCGAGCCCCAGCGAGAACGGCACGTCGCCGCCCTCGATGACCTTGCCGAGCAGGAAGCCGACGCCGGCGCCGACGGCCGTGGCGGCCGTCAGCACGATGAGCACCTGCCCGAGTGCCTCGCCCAGCACGGTCGCGGTCGACGCGCCGAGCGCCTTCTGGAGGCCGATCTCGCTGCGCCGCTGGATCGTCCAGACGGTGAAGAACGACCCGAGGACCATCGCCGAGATCAGGTACAGGAAGCCCCGGATCAACGTCATCGTGGAGGTCTCGGCGCTGTAGCCCGGCGACCCGGCGTAGGCCTCGGTGCGGGTCACCACGTCGAGCCCGGCGCTCGCCGCAGCCGCGTGGAGGGCATCGTCGTCGGCGGCACGGATGGCGACGGCCGACGCGACGAGCGGATCGTCCTCCGTGGCGAGGTTGGCCACCTCCTGCCAGACGGGCAGCGGGACGTAGACGGCGTCGACGTGGCCGTAGGTGGCCTTGGGGGCGACGCCGACGATGGAGAGCGAGACGGTGCTGCGGTCGATGTGGAGCGTGTCGCCGACCTCGACGCCTTCAGCGAGCAACCCCTCGCTGACGACGGCTGCGCCCGACGGCGGGAGCCCGTCCGGGAGCAGGCCGGCGGCGACGAACCCGTCCTCGGCGAGGCCCATCAGCGCGAGGTCCACGTTGACGTCGGAGTCGGTCGTGGCGTTCACCAGCGTGAGACCGAAGGGCTCGGCCAGCACCCCGGGCAGGCGCTCGAACGCGGTCACCGACTCGCCGTCGACGGTCGAGCGGGAGAACGTGCTGTCGGCTCCGTGCTGGAACGCGAGGTGGGTCACCGGCAGGGCGCGCAGGCCCGAGATGCCGTCGTCGACGAGGCCGGTCGCCAAGCCCGACAACAGCACCGTGAGCACCGCGATCAGCGCGATCACCGCGCCCATCAACATGAAGCGCCCCTTGGCGAACGCCAGCTCGCGCACGGCGAGGAACATCGGTCGACTCTCCTGACACGGCGAGGGAACTTCGCGACGCCGCGTCACGAAACCTACCGATCCCGGGCATCTTCCCAACGCCGCGTCGCGAAGATAGGGTCGGGCGGGTGCCGAAGATCGACGCCAGGACGGTCGCCGAGCACCACGACCTGCACCTGTCACGGCTGCTCGACGCGGCGCTCGCCTATGCCGCCGAGCACGACGTCGCGTCGCTCACGCTCGCCGAGCTGGCGAAGCGCACCGGTCGCTCCCGCGCCTCGCTGTACGCCTACTTCGGCTCCGCCGAGGAGATGCGCCTCACGCTGTGCGCCCACGCCCTGACGTCGTGGATCAGCGAGCTCATCGACGAGCTGCGGACGATCGACGATCTCGACGCGCGGCTCGAACGACTCGTGACGGCCCAGATCGCCGGGCGACGTGACCCTGCCGTCGAACGTGTGACGGCCTACGCCCTGTCGCTCCAGCGCGAGCCCGCACGCGCGCGGGTGCGCGCCGTGCTCGAACCGCTCACCGCCGAGCTCCTCGCGATCGTCGACCAGCTCGGTGTCGAACCCCCGACCCGTGCGGCGTCGATGGTCCAGGGCGCGATCGCCGCGGCGTCGGACCAGGTCCGCTCCGGCGCCGACGCCGAGCACGTCGCGCGCGACACCGTGACGTTCATCCGTGCCGGCCTCGCCGCCTTGCGGTCACAGCAGCCCGCTTCCCCGGCCCGGCGCGCGGCGCAACGCGCCGCCACCGACCGCGCCCGGGACGCCGCCGCCACGACCCAGCCCGGTGCGCTGGCCTTCGCCGCCGCGCCGTCGATCCCCGCTGCCACGCTCGCCGTGTTGCATCGCGCCGGACCGGCGCCCACCGCCGCCACGGCCGGACCGCGCCGCGCACACCGCCGCCACGCCGGGCTCGTCACGGCACAGCTCGTCTGGGCGACGGTGGCCTTCCTGACCGGGCTGACCGGCGTCGGCGCCGCAGCGCACACGCTCCTCGGGTTGTCGCTCGTCGCCCTCCTCGTCTGGACGGCCCGCGCGCTGCGGCCGCCGCTGACCGCCCCGATCGGCACGGCACGCGCTGCGGTGCTCGCCGTGCTGGCAGCCGCCGCCGCGCTCGCCGCCCGCTCCCCACAGGTCGGTGCGGCCGTCGTGGCCCACGTCGTGCTGGCGTGCCTGCTGCTCATCGCCCTGTTCGCAGCCGCCCGCGCCGCGCGCCGCACCCGCGACGCCGTCCCGGGCGCAGCGCTCACCACCTGAGCGAACGGCGCAACGCGTCAGCCGAGCGGCCCTCCCGGCCACGGCGTGGGACGCGGGCGCGGGTCGGGGGATGGCACCAGGCGCCCGCCCTCCTCGGCGTAGGTCCAGCATGGGCCGGCGAGCAGGATCTCCTCGAGCGCGGCAGCGAAGCGCTCGATGTCCTCCCCGCACGACCCCACGCCCACGCTCGCGCGCAGCGCGTTGGGGACCGCGGCGTCGGGACCGACACCGACGAGACGGCGCATGAAGGGGTGTGCACAGAAGGCGCCGTCGCGGGTGGCGATGCCGTGCTCGGCGCTCAACGCGGCTGCCACCAGCGCCGCGGAGGCCGGCACGGTGATGGTCGCCACGCCGACACGGTCGGCGTCGCCGAACGCCGACAGCACGCGCACGCCGAGCGGCGCCAGGTGTGCCAGGCGGTCCGCCAGGTGGGCGGTCAGCTGCGCATCGTGGGCGGCGATCCGGTCGCGGCCGGCCTCGTGCAGCGCGCGCAGCGCGGCGGCCAGCGCCACCACGCCCACGACGTTGGGGGTCCCGCCCTCGTGCCGGGCGGGTCCGTCGGCCCACACCACGTCGTCGAGCGTCACGTTGCGGGTGGCACCGCCGCCGGCGAGGTAGGGCGCCGCGCGGTCGAGCCAGTCCCGGCGGCCGACGAGCGCGCCGGCACCGAACGGCGCATACGCCTTGTGGCCGGAGAACGCGACGTAGTCGACGCCGAGCTCGCCGATCGACAGCTGCCGGCGCGCCAGGAGCTGGGCTGCGTCGAGCACCACCCGGGCACCGTGGCGCCGGGCCACCGCGGCGATGTCGGCGATCGGCAGCAGCTCGCCGGTCACGTTGCTCGCCCCCGTGACAGCCACCAGCACGTTGTCCGCGTGCACCTCGCCGATCACACGCGCGAACGCAGCGGGCACGTCGGCGACGGACCGGGGCGTGGCAACGTGCCGGACGCTGCCGCGGCGCCACGGGAGCAGGTTGGCGTGGTGCTCCAGATCGAGCGTCACCACGACGGTGTCGTCGGGAAGGGCTCGGGCGAGCAGGTTGAGCGAGTCGGTGGTGTTCCGGGTGAACACGACCATGTCGTCGTCGCGGGCGCCGACGAACCGGGCGACCTCGACGCGAGCGGCCTCCAGGGCGTCGCTGCTCACCGTCGCCGGCAGGCCGGCGCCGCGATGGACGTTGCTGTACCACGGGAGGAATGCCGCCACCGCCTCGGCGACCACCCGCAGGGCGGGTGCGCTGGCGGCCTGGTCGAGGTGGACGAAGCGGCGGAACCCCCCGGTGACGACGGGGACCTCCAGGTCGCCCCCGACGACCTCGAGCAGCGGGGCGGCCGTACCGACGTGTGCCTCGGCAGCGGGCGCGTGCATCGGAAACTCCTTCGGCTCGGGACCGGCCACGTCGGCCGGCTCGCGCTTGCCGCCTGCGGGCGCAGACGGCCTGGTCGTCTCCCGGAGCACCCCACCGCGGTTGGAGGGTTGCTGGCCAGCAAGCCGGGGCTTGACGCTGGCACTCGTGACCGGGACCGACTCTCGCAGGCCGAGTGCCGACCGGTCAAGCCGGGTTCGTGGCACACCGGGTCCGCACGGGGACCCCGATGCGGCTGCCCGGCGCACCGCGAACCACCCTGAGGCCCTGCGATCACCCGACCCGGGTGGTGTCAGGAGATGCGACGTCGCGGTCTCCTGGCAGTCGTCCTCATCGCGTACCCGGGAGATCCCCATGTCCGTCAAGGTCAACGTCGACGACTTCACACGCGCGGAGACGGATCGCATGTTCGCCGATCTGCAACGGGCGGCGGGAGGGGTCAACCGGTTCGTCCACAGCCGCGAGCCAGCCGACGTGCACCACCAGGCGGTGATCCGCCTCAACCGGCGTATCAGTTGGGCGACGGGCGAGGTCCGGTGCACGCTCGGGGAGCACGCCGACGCCGATCACGCGCGCGGGGACCACGGTCAGGCGCGGGAACCGCTCCGCCGCTGCCAGCAGCCAACGCGGCGGGCTCGCGTCGCGTCCCTGCAGGACGGGTGCGAGCACCCGCCGGTGCAGGAGACGCTGCAGCTGCGTCGCGCTGGTGGGCAGCGTGCGCCGGCGCTGGACGGCGGCGAGATGGTGGGTCGACACCTGGTGGCGCCGCAACGTCTCGGCCAACATCCGCGCCGCAGCGACCGCATCCTGCACGGCGAGGTTGATCCCGACGCCGCCGGCAGGCGACATGGCGTGTGCCGCGTCACCGATGCACAGCATCCCGTCGACGTACCAGCGACGCAGCCGGTTGCGCTTCACGTCCAGCAGCTTCCCGTCGTCCCACGACGTGATCGCGCCGGGGTCGACCTCCGGTGCGATCGACGCCGACGCAGCACGGAAGGCGTCCAGCCCTATGGCGCGCAGCTCGGCGTCCCGGCCCTTCGGGATCAGGTAGGCGATCTGGAAGTAGCCCGGCCGGGGGATCAGGATCAACGCCTGGCCCGGCGCGGTGCGCGGGATGAACTCGTAGCCGGCGTCCCCGGCCCGCGCTGCCCGGAACCACCACACGTCGAAGGGCACCGCGTACTCGCGCACGGTGAGCCCCGCCTCGCTGCGGGCCAGCGATCCACGCCCGTCGCACGCGAGCACGAGATCGCCGCGCAGCTCGCGCGCACCGCCGGGAGTGGCGCAGCGGACGCCGACGACGCGTCCCCCGTCGCGCAGCAGACCGGTCACCCCCGCTTGCATCTGCAACGTATACGTCGGCTCGCGCGCCGGCCGGCCTCGGCGAGCAGGTTCAGCAGATCCCACTGCGGCACCATCGACAGGTACGGTGCGGCTGCTGCAGTCGCGCGAAGTCGCCGAACACGATGGACCGTCCACCGCTCTCGAACGTCGCCTTCTCGATGCGGGCCTGGGGAATCGAGTCGAACGCCTCCCACAACCCGAGATCGTCGAGGAGGCGCAACGTCGAGAGATGGACGGTGTCGCCACGGAAGTCGCGCAGGAAGTCGGCGTGCTTCTCGAGGACCGTGACCTCGATTCCCGCCCGAGCGAGCAGCAGCCCGGCCACCATCCCCGCCGGACCCCCGTCGATCACCGCGCAGGCGGTGCTCGATGGCACGGTCGAACAAGTACGCCCCCGACCCCCTCGACGTTCTGAGTGAGCGCACAGGCGCGAAACGCGTCTGTGCGCTCACTCAGAACGCATGATCGTCAGCGGGAGGAAGGAACCGATCCGGGCTCGCGGCGACGAGCGTAACGGCCCTCAGCCAGCGTCATCGTGCGCGCACGCGAACGGTTGGTCCACGACGTACCGCCACGCACCGTCACGACCGCGTCGAACGAGCTCCGAGCTCGTTGCGCCAGCGACGAGCGTGTCGCCGTCGCGGATGTCCCAGCGTGCCGTGAGCACGGCCATGTCGCCCACGTGCACGGCGGAGCGGTTCTCCGAGCGCATCCGCCCCGGCAGGGCGAGCAGCTCCTCGAGGTGTCGGCGGACCCCCGCCGAGCCCTGCCGCAAGGCGCCGTCCTGCTCGACGACGACCGCGTCCTCCTCGAACAGCGCGACGAGCGCGTCGAGGTCGCGTGCGTTGAAGGCATCGGCGAACGCAGCGTTCATGGCGTGAGGCTGACGAACGGACATGGAGCAAACGAACCGACGACGCGCCCCGCCGTCAAGAACGGACACGGATGTAACCTCCGCGCATGCCCGTGGACGCACAGGGGAGGTGCGTGGCCACCGTCGCCGTGCAGCAGGTCTCCGGTCGCTGGAAGGCACCCGTGCTCGATGCGCTCCGACACGGTCCACGTGGGTTCCTGGCACTGGCGCGATCAGTCGAGGGCATCTCGCACCGCATGCTCGCGCGCACCCTGCGCGAGCTGGTGGCTGCCGGCCTGGTCGATCGCGCCGAGCCGACGGGAGCGCTGGGCACGGTCGCCTACTCCCTCACCGACCATGGCCGTCGTGCACTCGGGCTCCTCTACCAGTGGGTGACGCCGACAACCCCTGGCCCACCCGCGCACTGACCAGCCGGCCGAGACGACCAGCGTCACCGCCACCGGACGCACAACGGATCAGGAGCGGTGCTGCCGGCGGCCGACTTCAGTGACGACGCGACGCATCTGGCCCGCAGTGAACGCCCGCTGAACCCGGAGGCGAGCACTGGCGGCGGCCGATGACACGCTCTTGCCCCTACGAGCCCGAGCGGCCGAAGGCCGCTTGCCGGAGGACGCGAGCACGCCCACCCTGCCCGTTGTCACGGGACGCTCCGCAACCCGAGCAGGTTCAGCGAGTCAGCGGTGTTTCGGGAGCAACCAGTGGATCCTCACGCGGCAGTCACGGGCGTCCTCCAGTCGCGGACGCGGCTGCGAGGTCGGCGTCGTCGGCACCGCGCCGCGACGGACGGTGGCGTTCGGCGAGGTTCCGCAGGAGCGTGCGGGCGATCACATCGTGCTGGCGGAAGGCGGGCGCGTTCGTGCGCGGTCGGGAGAACGCGCCGGCTGCCGGGCGGCTCGTGAACGAGCCGAGCGCGTGCCGCGCGGGGTGCACCTGGCCGTCGGCGGCCACGAGGTTGAGCGCCGGTCCGGCCACCAGCACCTTGCCGGTGTTGGCGCTCCAGTCGCCGTCGGTGACGACCTCCTCGACCACCTCCCCGCGGTCGCGCAGGCGGGCGAGCAGCTCGTCGGCCGTGCGGCTGAGGCTGGGCTCGGCGATGCGCGACTCGACGAGCGCCGGCGCCAGGACCTCGTCGGGATGGCTGGCACTGCGCGCGACGAACGCGCCGCGCTGCGGGTCCGTCGTGACGGTCGTGTCGGCACCGAGGAAGCGCACGAGCCCGGCCTCTTCGAGCGCGAGCAGCTGGCGCAGGCGGGCCGGGGGCGGGCCGCTCGCGTAGTACATGAAGAAGCTGAACCACCAGCCGTTGACGTCCTCGACTCGCGAGCGCGGCGTCATCCTGCCGCTTGCAGCCACGCGCCCGATCGCGCCGAACGTGACGAGCAGCGCGTGGAACGCGGCCAGGTCGGCGCTGTAGGCAGGGTCGGTCCGGCGGGCGACGTCGGCTCGGATGTGGCCGACCACGTGCCGGTGGAGCTCGTCGACCGAGCCGAACCGCAACCCGGCGAGCGGGGCGTTCAGCCGGTCGATGTCGAACACGTCCTCCGGGTCGCGCACCGACGCGGCGACGAGGCGGTCGATCGCCTCCTGGTCCACGGCCTCCTCGTAGCGACGGGCGAACTCGTCCCAGCCGAGGGTGGTCCGCTCGGGGTGTGCGTTGAACAGCTCGTGGTAGTAGGCCCAGCCGACCTCCTTGCGGACCAGCGGCAGCAGGTCGCGCCGGAAGTCGAGCAGCTCGTCGCGTCCCAGCAGCGCCTCGATCGCGGCGTTGTCGAGGAACTTGGGCAGCAGGGCCCGTGGCGCCTGCAGGACGTAGTCGAGCTTCGACCGATACGGCACACCGCGTCGCGACCCCACGTGGATCACCGGCTCGCGGCCGCTCGGCTCGTACCGCAGCGACACGCCGTCGTCGCCGGTGACGAAGCGGCCGCCACGACCCTCGGTGAGCAGCACCACGAGGTCGGTGAAGGCCTGGCCGAAGCCGAGCGCGATCACGTCCATGCGCGGCTCGATCGCCGAGAGGTCCTGCTCGGCAGTGTGCCCCGGCGGTACGTGCACGAGGCCGTGCGCCGCGGCGAAGGCCGTGTAGGCACGGCTCGTCTCGTCCGGCAGCACATCGAGGTGGCCCTGCGCCAGCACGACCGCGTCGACCAGCAGCGGCTCGTCACGCCCGGCGAGATGCACCGCCTGGCGGTCGCCGACGTCGCGGACGTCGATCGCCGTCGTCGGGTGCACCACCACCTCGATTCCTGGCGGCAGCCCGGCGAGCACGCGCCGGTAGAACCAGTCGAGGTAGACCGACTGCACCCGGCGGGTCGGGAACGTCGTGCCGGTGAGCGAGCGGATCTCGGCGGCCAGCACCGGCGGCACCCCCAGCTCGGCCAGGGTCGCGTCGTCGACGCTGCGTGCCCACTCGTACAGCGACGGCCCCGGCACGATCGGCCCCTCGCACGTCACGGTGTCGTCGGTGAACATCGTGACGTCCTCGGCCAGCGAGTTCATCCACAGCCCCGGGTGGTTGTCGGGGCGCCACACCCGGCCCGTGCCGGCACGGTGCGGGTCGATCAGGTGGATTAGCAACGGCACGCCACCGAGCAGCTCCGGGGCGCTGGCCGCGACGCGCTCGAGCAGCGACGACCCGGCCGGGCCGGCGCCGACGATCGCCAGGGCGGCTCGGCTCACGACGCCCTCTCGACGAGCGGCCTCGATCCCTCCGTCGACCAGCCGAGCGCCGGTGCCACCCTCTCGGCGACGCCACCCAGGATCTGGCGGTCGTGCCGGCTCGTCCCGGACTCCGCGCACCTGCGGCGCTGGGCAGCCGTGGCGCTGACGGTGGGGACCACCACCCGGCCGACCGCGAGCCGCCGCGACCGGCCCGCCCGGTCGGCGACCAGCTCCTGCACCTGTGACGCAGAGAGGTCCTCGCTGCGCTCGGCCGTCGACACGTTGTCGAGCAGCAGGCGCGCACCGCGGCGACCAGCCCACTGCGCCGAGCGGACCGACGCGGTGCCGTAGCACACACGGTCGGCGAGGCCGGGGCTGCGCGGCCGCAACCGCTGGGGCCGCGCGTTGCCCGGCGAGTGGGCCACGGTGTCGGGTCCGTCGAGGTGCTCGCCGCGCAGGTGGCGGATCACCCGCTCCGGGCGGGCGGAGTGCGAGTCGAGCGACGGCCAGACGTCGGCGTCGTCCACGAGTGCCGCCATCGGCGCGGCAGGCGGCGCCATCTCGGCCGAGCACGTCGGGGGCAGGCGGCCGCCGGACCCCACGTCGGCGAGCGACAGGTCCTCGGCGAGCCGGCACGCCAGGGTGTCGATCGCCACCACCGTCACACCGCCGAGCGGGCGGGGGCCTCGAGCGGCGCCAGGCCGAGGTGCTCGCGCAGCGTGGCGCCGGTGTACTCGGTGCGGTACACGCCGAGCTCCTGCAGCAGCGGGACCACCTTGTCGACGAACGGGTCGAGCCCGCCGGGGACGAGGTGTGGCACGAGGATGAACCCGTCGCACGCATCCGTCTGCACGAAGCGGTTGATCTCGTCAGCGATCGTGCGCGGCGAGCCGACGAACGACTGCCGGCTGGTCATGTGCATCACGACCTCTCGGCTCGACCACCCCTTGGCCTCGGCCACCTCGCGCCACTTCCTGGCGAGGCCGATCGGGTCCTTGGCGAACTGGCGCACGCTCGCCCGGCCCTTGGAGAACAGGCCCTCCACATCGCTGACCACCGGGTCGAAGTCGGGCAGCGGGCCGTCGGGGTCGTGGCCGGACAGATCGGTGTTCCAGAGCTGCTCCAGGAACGCGATCGCCGTCGCCGGCGACACCTGGGCGCGCCGCACCTCGGCGGCGAGCTCGACCGCCTCGGCATCGGTGTCGCCGAGGACGAACGTGGCCGCGGGCAGGATCAGCAGCTGCTCCCGCGTGCGCCCGTACTTCGGCATCCGCCCCTTGACGTCCTCGTAGAACTCGCGCGCCTGGTCGTACTGGGAGTACGACGAGAAGATCGCGTCGGCCAGCGCCGCAGCGAAGTCGCGGCCCTCGTCGGAGTTGCCGGCCTGGAGGATCACCGGCCGCCCCTGGGGGCTGCGCGGCACGTTGAACTGCCCGCGGATGTCGAAGTGCTCGTCGTGGTGCTCGAACCAGCCGGGGTGATCCGTCGACAGGAACGTGCCGGTCTGCTTGTCCGCGACGATCTCGTCACCGCGCCACGAGTCCCACAGCTTCAGCGCCGCGTCCAGGAAGTTCTTGGCCCGCAGGTAGCGCTCCTCCTGGGGCAGGTAGCCGCCGCGGCGGAAGTTCTCCCCCGTGAACGAATCCCAGCTCGTCACGACGTTCCACGCGGCACGGCCACCCGACAGGTGATCGAGCGTCGCGAACTGGCGGGCGACCTCGTAGGGCTCGTTGAACGTGGAGTTGATCGTCCCGGCGAGACCGATGTGCTCGGTGACCGCGGCCAGCGCGCTGAGCACGGCGAACGTGTCGGGCCGGCCCACCACGTCGAGGTCGTAGATCTTGCCGGCGTGCTCGCGCAGGCGCAGGCCCTCGGCGAGGAAGATGAAGTCGAAGAACCCGCGCTCCGCGCTCTGGGCGAAGTGGCGGAACGACGAGAACGCGATCTGGCTGCCAGAGGCCGGATCGCTCCAGACGGTGGTGTTGTTGACCCCGGGGAAGTGGGCGGCCAGGTGGACCTGCTTGAGGGGCCGGTCGGGAGCATGCCTCATCGGTCGTCTCCTCACACGCCTGAGGTCGGTGTCGCGTAGCGGTTGGCCGGCTTCGGCAGGCCGAGCAGGCCGCGCAGCGTCGGCGCCTCGTACGCGGTGCGGAACGCCCCGCGTGCCTGCAGTTCGGGCACCAGCACGTCGGTGATCTGGCGCAGGTCGTGCGGGATCGCCGCCGGGCGCAGGCGGAAGCCGCTCAGCCCGGCTCGCCGCCAGTCGAGGAGGAGGTCGGCGAGCCCGGCTGGCGTGCCGGTGAAGATCAGCGCGTCGCTCTCGGAGGGCGCGCCGGCCAGGTCGTCGAGCCGCTGGCGGCGGGCGGCGGCCGCATCAGCCGTGCGGTCGAGGAACACCACCAGGTCGGCGAACACGTGGATCGTGTCGTCTCCTCGGCCGGCCTCGTCCTGGTAGCCGCGGATCTCGGCGACGATCGCCGCCGCCTCGTCGACGTCGTGGGGGGGTGACGAAGCCCACGTCGGCCGACGTCGCGACGAGGCGGTACGGCACCGCCGAGTGCGCCAGCGCCGCGACGATCGGCTGGCCCTGCGGCGGACGCGGGGTGATCGACGGGCCGTGCACCGAGAAGAAGCGGCCCTCGAAGTCGATGTAGTGGAGCTTCTCGCGGTCGATGAACCGACCCGTTGCAACGTCACGGATCTCGGCGTCGTCCTCCCAGCTGTCCCAGAGACGACGCAGCACCTCGACGTAGTCGGCGGCCTCCTCGAACAGATCGGCGATCAGCGCGCGCACCGCCGGGTCGTCACGGCCGACGACGTCCCGACGGGTCAGCGCCGGGAAGGTGCGGCGGCCGAAGTGGTCGGCGACGTCCGGCCGCGACGCCACCTGGACGCGCACGCCGGCGCGGCCCTCGCTGGCGTAGTCGATCGTGGCGATCAGCTTGGAGAGGTGGAACGGCTCGGTGTGGGTGACGATCGCCGTCGGCACCAGCCCGATGTGGGTGGTGACGGGCGCGACGCGGGCCGCGATCAGCGTGGCGTCGAGCCGGCCGCGCACCCGGTCGGTGCGCTGATCCGGCGCGAACGGGTCGTCGGACTGCAGGCCGAGGTTGTCCTCGATCGTCACGAAGTCGACGAACCCGGCCTCGGCCTGGCGGACCACGTCGACCCAGTACTGCGGGCCGAACAGCTCGGCGGGCCGGGCGTCGGGCTCACGCCAGGCGGCGGGGTGCCAGCCGGCGCCGTCGAGCGCCACGGCGAGGTGCAGCGGCGCACTCATCGCGCATCCGCCCTGGCCAGGCCCTCACGACCCGACACCTCCTCCGGGTCGGGCAGCTCCGCTCCCGGCTCGCCGAAGGTCTCGATCGCCGACTGGGCGAGGTGCCCGAACTGCGCGCCGCCGTCGACGCCCGACCGCGTGACGATGTCGTGGGACCCGGCCCCAGGTCGAAGGCGCCGGCGCCGAACCTCTCCTGGAGCTCCGGACCGGCGGTGCTGACCGGCTCGACGTCCACGCCGATCCCGAGGAGCTGCGCCTGGATCAGCTCGAGCGTCGCCTGGTCCCGCCCGACGTCGTCGAGCCAACCGAGGACGAGGTGGCGCTGCTCGCCGCCGAGACGTCCGCGGCCACACGCCGAGGCGGCACCGGAGGTCGGGTCTGTGATGGATCGAGGCCCCGGCGAACGTCACCGGGACGCACGATAAACTGGGCAATTCCGATCGGTCAACTCGACTTTATCGCCGGATCACCGGGCTCACGGACGTGCGACCGCCATGACGTTCCCACTCGAGCGCCACTCGGTGCTCGACTCGCTCGTGTGGCACGCGCTCGCCACGGTGCACGCCCGCTTCGCCCGCGGCGGGGAGCTCGCCCGCCGCTACGACCCGGAGGTCACCGGGTTCGCCGCGATCCGTGACGGCAGCCGCGAGGCCTGGGCTGCGCTCGCCGAGCTGGCGGCCCCCGGCGAGCTCCTGCTGCTCACCGGCACGGTGCCGATCGAGCCACCCACGGACTGGACGCTGGCAGGTCGTGGCCCGGGCTACCAGCTGGTCCTGCCGGAGCTCGGACCCGCCCCCGACGCCGACCTCGGACCCGACGGCATCCGGCCGCTGACCACCGACGACGTGCCGCAGATCCTCGCCCTCGTGAAGCTCACCCGGCCGGGACCGTTCCGGGTCCGCACGATCGAGCTCGGCAACTTCGTCGGCGTGTTCGACGACGGCGAACTGGTGGCGATGGCCGGCGAACGACTCCAGAACCCGGAGTACGCCGAGATCAGCGCGGTGTGCACCCATCCGACGGTCCGGGGACGCGGGCTCGCTGCTGCGCTCACCCACCACGTGGCCTCGGGCATCGTGGCCCGCGGCCAGACGCCGCTGCTCCACGTCGCCGAGCACAACCACACCGCCAGGCGCGTCTACGAGCGGCTCGGCTTCGTCGAGCGCGCCCGCCCGATGTTCGTCGCCGTCCGCACCCCACCCTCGGCGGCCTGACCGCAGATCCCACTGCGGCGCCAGCGAGAGGTACGGGTGCGGTTGCCGGAGCGAGAGCTGGCCGACACCGTCGACCGTCCACCGGCTCGAACGCCGCCTGCCCGATGCGCGTGTGGAGCATCGACGCGAACGCCCCCGACCCGAGCGTCGCCGAGGAGGCGCCGCTCGAGCGAGCAGGAGCCCGGCCACCTTCCGTGTACGACATCCCGACACGGGTTCGCGTGACGGGGTGGGGTTAGGTCTACCCCGAGGACACAGCCTGGGCCCATCGACCGGCACGCTGGAGATCCGTACCGTGGCCACGACAGCTCCAACCCCCGAGGAGATGGCGATGGCTGCTTCTTCCCCGCCGGTGCACGTGCCGGCATCCCATGCGCTCGAGCTCCGAGCGCTCGCGCGCATTCATGGTGACGGCGCCGGGTCGGTGACCGCGCTCGACGGCGTGGATCTCGCGTTCGAGACCGGCACGTTCACCGCGATCATGGGCCCGTCGGGCTCCGGCAAGAGCACCCTGCTGAACCTGGCCGGCCTCGTCGACCGGCCGAGCTCGGGCCGCGTGCTGGTGGACGGCGAGGACGTCACCGATCTCGACGAGGACGCGCGCACCCGGTTGCGCCGCGAGCGGATCGGCTTCGTCTTCCAGGCCTTCCATCTCGTGCCGTACCTGACGGCGGCGGAGAACGTCGCGCTGCCGCTGCGGCTCGCCGGGCGGCGCCCGGATCGGCGCCGAATGCTCCACCTGCTCCGCTACGTGGACCTGGAGAACCGCGCCGACCACCTGCCCGCCGAGATGTCGGGCGGCCAGCAGCAACGCGTCGCGATCGCCCGGGCGCTCGTCACGAGCCCGGCGGTGCTCCTCGCCGACGAGCCGACCGGATCGCTCGACTCCCGCACGGCGAGCACCGTGCTCCAGCTCCTGCGCGAGTGCGTGGACGCGCTCGGCCAGACGGTGGTCATGGTCACCCACGACCCGGTCGCGGCGTCCTACGCCGACAGCGTCGTGTTCCTCGTCGACAGCCGGGTCGCCGGCCGCATGGCGCGGCCGACGGCCGACGCGGTCGCCAGCCGGATGGCGCACCTGGACGGTCCCGTCACGACAGGGTCGAGGGTGCGCTGATGGGCACCTGGACCCTCCGGTTGGCGCTGCGGTCGCTGCGCCACCGGTTGACCTCGTTCACCGCGACCTTCCTCGCCGTGCTGCTCGGCACGGCCGTCGTCGGCTCGTTCGCCACGTTGATCGAGACGGCGACCGGCCCCGTCTCGGATCACGACGCCGAGACGCTCACGATCATGGGCTCCGTGGTCGGTGGATGGGGCGCGCTCATCGTGTTGTTCTCGGTCGCCTCGACCGTCGGCATCACCGTCGGGCAGCGGGACGCCGAGATCGGGCTGCTCCGCACGATCGGTGCGACGCCCCGGCAGGCTCGGCGTCTCATCCGCGTCGAGGCGTTGGTCGTGTGCCTGGTCGCGGCGATCGCAGGGGCCGGGATCGCCTCCCTCGGCGGTCGCGCCCTGCTGGCGATGCTCGAGTCGAGCGGGCTGATCGGCGACGCCGAATACCGTGGCAGCGTGATCTCGCTCGGCGCAACGGTGGCCGGGATGCTGCTCGTGAGTGCGGTGGCGACCGGCACGGCAGGGCGTCGTGCCACCCGCGGCCCGGCGTCGGTGACACCCGGCGAAAATCGGCCCGCGGCGCGCCGCTTGCGGTGGTGGCGCTGGGCCGGTGCAGGCCTGCTGATCGCGTACGGCCTGTCGCTGGCGATGCTCACCGTGACGGTGACCAAGAGCTCCGACGACCCGTACGACGCGATGCTGACGTCCGGGTCGAACTCGATCCTCATCAGCGTCGGGCTCGCCTTGCTGTCACCCGTGCTGCTGCGCTGGGGCTCGCGGCTGTTGCGGCCCGTGCTCGGGCGACGCCGCGTGGCGTGCCACCTCGCCAGCTCCAACACCTCGCGCCGAGCGCACCTGTTGGCGGGCGTGCTCGCTCCCGTCATCGTGCTCACGGCCTCGGCCGTCGGCACCCTGATGGCGGTCGGCACGGATGCACGCACGGTGCCGACGGCCAACGCGGACAGCGAGACGATCGAGCTGCTCAACCACGTGGTCGTCGGCATGCTCAGCGTGTTCGCGGCGATCATGGTGATCAACGCCTTCGCAGCCGCGATCGCCCACCGCCGGGCCGAGCTCCGTCGGCTGCGGCTGCTCGGTGCGACGCCGGCCGAGGTCGAGCAGTCGATCGTGGTCGAGGCCGCCATCGTCGCCGCCGTCGGCGTCATCGTCGGCCTGATGGCGTCACAGGCGACCATCGTCCCGTTCGGCGTGGCGCGCGGCGAGGGCATCGTGCCGGACGGCCAGCTGTGGCTCCCGCCCCTCCTGGTCGGCGGCATCGTCGTGCTCACGCTGGGCGCCGCCCGCCACGCCGCGCGTCGGACGCTGCGGCGGGACGAGCTGGTGTGTGCGCGGTGACCTCCGGGTGAGCCGGCCGATGCGTCTGCTCGCGCCGATCACCAGCATCCGGCCGGGGCCGGTCGACACGCAGGGCGTCGTCGACCGGCTCCGGCTCACGCTCGTGTCGGCCGGGTACGCGCTCGCCGGCGTCCCTGCGCTCGCATTGGCCATCGTGCTCACGTTGGCGATCCCGCTCGGCCTCATCAGCGTGGGCTTCCTCCTCGCGCTCGCCGCCGTGCCGGCCACCAGCGCCCTGGCGGAGGCGCACCGCCGCGTGAGCGGTGCGCTGCTCGCGACCGAGATCCCCGTTGCCTACGCCGACACCTCGGGGGCAGGCGCGATCGGGCGCCCGATGCGCTGGGTCCGCGACCCTGCCCGGTGGCGGGACCTCGCCTTCGTCTGGTTCTCCGCCACCGGAGGCGCCGCGATGTCGCTCATCCCTCCGGTCCTCCTCGCCGCGCCGGTCCCCTACCTGGTGGGTGCCGTCGTCGACCCGGGCTGGCTCTGGGTGCTCCTCCTCGGGGCGAGTGGGCTCGGCCTCGTCGGCTGGTGGATCGTCACCCCACCGCTCGTGCGCGCCAGAGCGTCCGCCGAAGCGGCGATCTTCCGCGGATCGCGCGTGCGACAGCTCGAGCGTCGGGTGGAGCAGGTGACCGAGTCGCGCTCGGCGTCGCTCGACCTCGCCGCGAAGGAGATCCGCCGCATCGAGCGCGACCTCCACGACGGTGCCCAGGCGCGCATGGCCGCCGTCGGGATGACCCTCGGCCTCGCCGGCCAGCTGGTGCGGAGCGATCCCGACGCGGCTGCAGCGCTGGTCGAGGAAGCCCGCGCGGCGACCCTGGCCGCGCTCGAGGACCTGCGCTCGGTCGTCCGCGGCATCCATCCACCCGTGCTCGCCGACCGTGGCCTCGCGGGGGCGATCGAGGCGCTCGCGGTCCAATTGCCGCTCGCGACCTCGGTGGTGACGTCCCTCCCCCGGCGGTTGCCGGATCCGGTCGAGTCCGCCGCCTACTTCGCGATCGCCGAGTGCCTCACCAACACGATCAAGCATGCACGTGCAACGAGCGCGCACGTGCACGCATCCCACGATGGCTCGCGCCTGCGGATCGTCGTCGGCGACGACGGACGCGGCGGCGCCGACCCCAGCGGCACGGGGCTGATCGGCGTCGCCCGCCGCCTCGCCGCCTTCGACGGCACGCTGGCGGTCGACAGCCCGCCCGGTGGGCCGACGGTCGTCACCATGGAGATCCCGTGCGAGAGCTGAGTCGCACGACACGCAGCGACTCGATCGGTACGTGCAAGCGACGCCGGCGGAGCGCTGGCGGCGCCGGCGACCCCGATTCGTCCGACGCACCGGGTTGACGGCGGTTACGGTCGTGGCGGTGCGCGTCGTGGTCGCGGAGGACAGCTACCTCATCCGCGAGGGCCTCCGTCTGCTGCTGGCGACCCAGCACGACGTCGACTTGGTGGCGAGCGTGGCGAGCCTGCCCGAGCTGGTGGAGGCGGTGGGGGCGCACGCACCCGATGTGGTCGTGACCGACGTTCGGATGCCCCCGAGCAACCGGGACGAGGGCATCCAGGCCGCCGAGACCTTCGCTCGCTCCCATCCGGGGATGGGGATGGTCGTGCTCTCGCAGTACGCCGAGCCGGAGTGGGCGTTGCGCCTGTTCGACGGCGGCGCCGCCGGGCGCGCCCATCTCCTCAAGGAGCGTGTCGGCGACGTCGACCAGCTCCGCCAGGCGCTCCAGGCGGTGACGTCGGGCGGATCGGTGGTCGATCCCCTCGTCGTCGAGGCGCTCGTGAAGGAGCGCACCGGCGCGACCCGCTCGCCGCTGGACCGGTTGACGGCGCGCGAGCACGAGGTGCTCGAGCTGATGGCCAGCGGCTGGTCGAACTCGGCGATCGCGAAGCGGCTCGTGCTCGGTGAACGGGCGGTCGAGAAGCACGTGTCGTCCGTGCTGTGGAAGCTCGACCTCCCCCCGACGACGGGACCGTCCACCGGCGGGTGCGGGCGGTGCTCGTCTACCTGACGGCGGTGAACGACCGCCGGACCGCCGGCTGAGACGGGATCACACCGGCGATGCGGGTGCCCGCTCCCGGGGCGGTCTCGATCTGCGCGTAGCCGCCGAGCGCTTCGATGCGGTCGCAGATGTTGGCGAGGCCGGCGCCCCGGCGTGTCTGGTCAGGGTCGAACCCGGCTCCGTCGTCGGACACGGTGAACCGCAGCGCACTCGCGTCGCCGTCCAGCTCGACGGTCACCGTCGTCGCGGCGCCGTGCCGGATCGAGTTCTGTAACGCCTCGAGGCAACAGAAGTAGGCAGCGCTCTCGACCGCGGGATGGTGCCGCTCGTCGTCGAGCACCGCGATCGTCACGGGGAGCGGCAGACCACGCGTGTGAGCGCGCAACGCCGCCGCCACGCCCGACTCCCCGAGCAGGGCCGGCGCGAGCCCGCGGGCGAGGTCCCGGAGCGAGCGCACCGCGGCGTCGACCTCGCCCGCGATCGTGGCGAGCTCGTCGGCGAGGTCCGGGTCGAGGTCGGCGAATCGGGCGTGCGCGGCGCCGACTCGCAGCCTGAGCGCGATCAGCCGGCTCTGGGCGCCGTCGTGGATGTCGCGCTCGAGGCTGTGGCGACCGCGCTCGTGTGCTTCGACCAGACGCTGGCGGGACGCGCGCAGCTCGTCGAGCTGACCGCGGAGCTGGGTGGTGAGCTCCTCGTTGCGGAGCACGACCGCGACGGCGTGAGCGATGTCCGTGACGAGCTCCTCCGCGTCGCCGACCAGGTCCGCGCGGGCGCGGGCGAGCAGTCGCAGCTCGCCGAACCGGCGACCCTGGTGCACGACCGGGACCCTGACGACAGGCGGCAGCGCCGCATTGTCCGGGCCGGCCACCGCCGCCGGTGCCGCGCTGCCCACATCGAGCCACGCCTCGGCGCGGTCAGCGCCGGTCGAGCGAACGAGCAGCTCCGTGACCTCCTCGAGGACGTCCGTCGCCGTCGGCGCGGCGCTGGCGTGGGCGGCTACACGTGACAGCACGTCGGTGCGATCCGATCGGACCCGGAACAGCAACCGGCCGACCAGCCCGCGGGCGGCCCGCCGGGCTGGGTCGAACAGCAGCGCTACGGCGGCGAGCGCGATGACCGGCAGGACCGGATCGGCGAACGGCTGGCCCAGCACGCTCCCGACACCGAGCACCACCGCGGCGCACACAGCAGCGATCACCGCCGAGAGCACCGCCCCGACCGCAGCGCGCCCCAGGAACGGTTCGACGTCGTGCAAACGGAAGCGGGCGACCGCGAGGGCATAGGCGCCGAGCACGACGTAGATGGCGAGCAGCACGGTGGGCACCCAGACTCGCTGCCAGGGATACGTGGCGACGAGCACCAGTGCCAACAGCGCGGCGGTCGTTCCCACGACCCGGAACGGTTGCAGTCGTGACGGGTCGGTGCGATGCCAACGGACGCCGAGCGCGGCGAAGGCGCCGATCACACCGACGAGCACGGCGGGGCCACCGATCGGGACGAGCACGGCGACGATCGCCGGTGTCTCGGGTGTCGTCCAGTTCGACGTCGGCCACGCGTCGATCATGAACGCCGCGATCAGCACGAGTGACCCGGTGGCGGTCGCGGTCGGCACCGGCCACCAACGCCGGCTCGGCCAGGTCCCGTCGGGGAACACGAGCGGCAGGACCGCGACCAGCAACGCGGCGATGAGCACCCAGAGCCAGTTCATCGCCCAAACGGCGATGGGACGTGCCGAGCGGGAGCTCGGCGAGGCGGATCTCGTCGGCGAACTCCCTGATCGGTGCCGTGTAGCCGGCGGCGACCAGGCCGGCGTCGGCCCATGCGGCGGTCGCCGTGTGCGCCGCCCCGAGCACGCCGATCGCGATCAGGATCCGCCCGATGGCGTTGCGGGGCTGGCGGCCTACGACCAGCAGGCCGAGCCAGGCGGCGATGATCGCCGTCGGCCCGTTGTGCCACATGAACAGCTCGTACGCAGCGGCGCCCACACGTCCCCGAGCGGCCATCGACGCGAACGCCACGGCGACGACGCCGGTCGCCACGACGGCCACCAGTGGCCGCCGGGCGACCCCGGCACGCCTGCGCATCCTCTCAGTATCGACGCCCGGGCCGGCACGGGAAAGGGGACGACCCGAACGTCGGCGGTTCGGAGATCCGAACCCGTGGTTCGGGGGCCTCCACGCTCCTCGTCCCGCCGCCGCGCGCTCACCCTGGTCGAACACCCACATCCGTTGGACCGAGGAGGCCCGCCGTGCCCCGACCCCCGCTCTCCATTCCCGGCGCCAGCCCGGTGACGACCCGCATCACCGGCGTCGCCGCCATCGCGGCACCGCTCCTGCTGCTCGTCAGCACCGTCGCCTACCTCACCGACGGCGGCGGCATCAACGACGGAGTCGTCGGCGGCACCATCGGCGTGTGGTCCTGTCTGGCGTTCCTCCTCGCCTTCGCCGGGATCTCCCGCGCCCTCGAACCCCATGCCCTCCGCACGGCACCGATCCTCATGTCGGTGATGCTGCTCGGCTGTGCCGGCGGCATCGCCTTCAACATCGACGGCGTCCTCTCGGCCAGCTTCGGGCGTGAGGCCGTCGACGCCGCAACGGACGAGCGGCCGTTCTCGATCCTCGCCTACCTGCCGTGGGGCCTGTGCTTCCCGGCCGGCCTGATCGGGACCGGCGCGCTCATGTGGCGGACGAGGGTGCCGACGCGGCGGACCGCCGCGCTCGTCGCTGCCGGTGGTCTGCTGTTCGTCAGCTCCCGCCCCGCCCGCGTCGACGCGCTCGCCGTCCTCGCCGACGCCGTGTTGGTGCTCGCACTCGTCCCGATCTGCTGGTCGCTGCTGAGCCGCGCCCCGCGATCCGTCGCCACCCGCACCGAGCCGGCCGTGCCGACCCCGCGCTGATCCACCCGTCCCACCCACCACCGGAGTCACCCATGCCACGCCACCGCTTCTGCCGTCGAGTGCTCACCGCGCTCGCATCGCTCACCTCGCTCGTGCTCCTCGGCGCCGCCTGCGGTGACGACGACGCCCTTCCCACGTCGGTCGAGATCGTCGGCACCGACTACGCCTTCGCCGAGCTCCGGCGTCGCAGGCGGGCCACCCCACTTCGTCCACGGCATGGCGGCCACCGTCGAGGTGGTCGAGCCCTAGTCCGGAGGTCTCGCGTGTGCGACCCGCCCTCCCCGATGTTCCGGCAGGCCTTCGTCCAACTGGCGGCGGGGACAGGATCTCAACCTGCGATCTTCGAGCGCGGATGCCGAAGTTCGCCTCGCGGAGGAGCCACCGGGGCGCCGACGCGCCGCCGCAGCGACTGATGACCGATGTGGGCGTCGATGCCTCGGGGTGCCGAGTCGACGTCGTCGGCTGCGACGACGGTGAACTGACCCATCATCCCCACGTCCTCGTGGCGGAGGAAGTGGCGGTGAGGTGGGCCCCTCGTAGTGGTCCAGGTGTTGTGCGAGTCCGATGCCCGACAATGGGGCGCTCCGCGTTTCATGGTGGGGTGATGGTCGTGAGTAGCGACCAGTTCGGGCGACCGGCGTAGAGGAGGGCGCGGATCCGGTAGTGGGTGAAGTTGCGCATGCCGAAGGCGACGCGCTTGATG
>Ga0310836_100477_pt1 | contig 32190 bp, 30 predicted proteins | sample SM_ome_4_FD_201310 | JGI IMG/M metagenome (GOLD analysis project Ga0310836, IMG submission 201310) | Sorghum-adapted microbial communities enriched on stacked mutant (SM) sorghum from Joint BioEnergy Institute, Emeryville, California... ... | reverse complement strand
GCAGATGGCGCAGGATCGGCGGGATGAGTCTGGCATCCTTCACACGGAAGGAGAAGATGCCGGTGTTGCCCGACGTTTGCGCGTTCTGAATCGCATATCCCGGATGATCCGGCAGCCCGGGATAGTACACCTCTTCCACGAGCGGATGCTCGCTCAGCCAGCGGCAGATCGCAAGGGCATTGCTCTGGTGGCGCTCCATGCGCAGTGCCAGCGTCTTCATCCCGCGCATCAGCAGCCACGAGTCCTGAGGTCCGAGGACGGCGCCGATCGCATTGTGCAGCATCGCCATCTCTTCGGACAGCTCCTTGCCCTTCGTCACGATGAGTCCGGCGAGCACGTCGTTATGTCCGCCCAGGTACTTCGTCGCGCTGTGGACGACGATGTCCGCCCCCAGCTCGATGGGGCGCTGGAAGTACGGGGTGAGCAGCGTATTGTCCACGATCGTGAGGATGCCCTTGTTTCTCGCCCACGCGCTCACCTTGGCAATGTCGGTGATCATCATCAGCGGATTGGTGGGCGTCTCGATCAGCAGCGCCCTGGTCTGAGGCGTGCAGGCTTGCTCCAGCTGATCGAGGTCATTGGTATCCACGTAGCTGGTGGTGAGGCCGAACTTTGACATGATCCTCTCCAGCAAGCGATATGTGCCGCCGTACAGATCCAGGGAGACGATCAGATGATCCCCTTGCCTGAACAGGGCGAATACCGTCTGCAGGGCGGCCATCCCGGAGCTGCAGGCGAAGCCGGCGTCGCCGCATTCCAGCTCGGCGATCGCCTGCTCCAGCACCGCCCGCGTCGGGCTCCTGGTGCGGGAGTAATCGAAGCCTGTGCTCCTGCCGAGCTCCGGATGGCGGAATGCGGTGGATTGGTAGATCGGATAGCTGACCGCGCCGGTCACCGGGTCAGAGGCTGATCCGATCTGGGCAAGACGCGTATCGATCTTCATATCACGTAATCTCCTTCTCCCCCGAGCGTCCACTCGTAAGGCGTGGTTTGGTACACGTAATAGTTCAGCCAGTTGTAGAACAGCAGATTGGCATGCGCGCGCCACTTGGAACGCGGCTTGAGCTCCGGATTGTCATTCGGATAGTAGTTCTTCGGAGGAGCGATCTTCATGCCCTTGTTGATGTCGCGAACATACTCGAGATGCAGCGTCTCCGGATCATACTCCGAGTGACCGGTCACGAAGATCTGCTTGCCGTCCCTGGTCGCCACGATATAGACGCCGGCTTCCTCCGACTCCGAGAGGATCTCCAGCTCCTCGACCTTCTCGATGTCCTCCCTGCGTACCTCCGTATGCCGGGACTGGGGAACGTAGAACTCCTCATCGAAGCCGCGGAGCAGATTGGTGTTGGCCTTGGTCACCGTATGGGTGAAGACGCCGAACAGCTTCTCATCGAGACGATATTTCGGAATTCCGTAGTGGAAGTACAAACCAGCTTGCGCTGCCCAGCATATATGGAAGGTAGACGTCACATGGTCGACGGACCAGGCCATGATCTGCTTGAGCTCTTCCCAATAATCGACCGATTCGAATTCCAGATGCTCCACCGGGGCACCGGTGATGATCATCCCGTCGAACTTGCGACCCTTGATGTCGTCGAACGTCTTGTAGAACGTCTGCAGGTGCTCGATCGACGTGTTCTTGGATTGATGCGACTTGGTATGCAGAAGCACGCATTCCACCTGAAGCGGCGTATTGCCTATGAGGCGCATGAGCTGCGTCTCCGTGGTTTCCTTCGTCGGCATGAGGTTGAGGATGACGATGTGCAGCGGGCGTATATCCTGATGATAAGCCCTGCTCTCGTCCATGACGAAGATGTTCTCGCTTTGCAATATTTCCTTGGCAGGCAACTGATCCGGGATCTTGATAGGCATACAGCTCAACTCCTTTGGCGATAGTGAGATCGATCAGGGGCAGGGATAAAAAAAACACCTTTCATGAGAAAGGTGTCCGTTTATGCAGTCCTCTCTCATCTCTCAGAAGCATGCGCTCCTGCAAGAATTAGCACCGTGCGTCCTCCGCCGGTTGCCGGGTTTCATAGGGCTAGTCCCTCCACCTGCTCTTGATAAGAGTGTTGCTTATTCAATTGTTCACAGAAAACCTGCAGGAAACCCCGGGGTTTCCACCCTTATGAAGATACTTTACCCGATAAAGGCACCCTAGTCAAGGTTCCTCAGGCTTTGGACCGCATAATTTCAAACTTGTGCGAAACCGTCGACAAGGTTTATACTTTTTTTGATTCACTTCGAGTGATCATCGATGATTTCCAGGAGGTGGCGTACTTGGACGGGGATCGACCCAAACCCAATAGGATCTGCAGCAGCAGTGTCGGAGTTCGTCAGTCGACCCGTCGGCGCGCAACCTGATGCCAACGATCGAACGTACCTGGCCTGCTCCGTCCCTGCAATGCTGCACAACCTGATATGAAAGGAGTGCGTTGGCATGAAAGTACGTTTGGTGCGGAATGGCATTTTTACCGTTATCGATGATGAGGACCTGACCGTGGTGAAAGAACCGCCTGAGGACGGTTTTTACTGGATCGATCTGCGACTGGAGGAGCTCAGCCTGATGCAGCCGATCTTCGATCTGCACGAGCTGGCGATCGAAGACAGCATGCATGATGAGGAACAGCGGCCGAAGCTGGAGATCTACGGAGACCACTACTTCCTCGTCGTGAACAGCATCCGCTTCGACGATGAGGAGATCTTCCTGCGACCGCTCAACATCTTCCTTGGGAAGCACTGGATCATCACCGCGACGAAGCAGAAGATCAACGAGATCCGGCTCGTCAAGCCCAGGCTGCTCGAGGAGAAGGTCCACTCCCCGGACAGACTCCTCTACCATCTCGTGGACACCGTGGTGGACAGCTATTTCGCCGTCGCCGACCGGGTCGAGGAGAAGATCGAACGGTTGGAGGAAGATATCCTCGTCAGCACGAAGAAATCGCACCTGACCGAGATCATCGGGCTCCGCGGCGAGATCCTGTGGCTGAAGAAGGCGCTTGGTCCGCAGAAGGACCTGCTCGCGAAGCTGAACAAAAAGGAGCTCGACCTGATCAACCCCGAGCTGCGGCAGTATTTCGGGGATATCTATGAGAATGCGGTCAAGATCGTGGAAACCTTCGAGACCTACCGCGACCTCACCGGCAACTTGCGCGAAGCTTACCAATCGAGCCTGACCAGCAGGACGAACGACATCATGCGCGTGTTTACCGCGATGACCGTCATCATGATGCCTCTCACCGTCATCACCGGCATATTCGGCATGAACTTCCGGCATATGCCGGAGCTTGACTGGGAGTACGGCTATTATGCGGTGCTCGGCCTGATGGTGCTGATCGGGATCAGCATCTTCTTCTTCTTCAAGAAAAAAGACTGGCTGTAAACGGGACCGCCCCCGCCTGCCCGGGATGCCCAGGCGGACGGGGGCATCGTTGTGGATCGGGCGATCGGATCCGTACTCGCAGGCTCGGATGCGGGCGGGAGCATTGCCGATTCCTGGCAACTTGCTGATTCGGCCGGAACCGGCTTGCTTGAGCCCGATCCGCGGGAGGCTGCATTCGTGCGGGCTGACCCGCAGGCCCGATCGCACGCTGGCTCCGTATGCGCTCACGCCGGCACACCCGCGTCCAGCAATCTGCGATAATGAATGCGAAGGATGCGCAGCCAGGCGTAGGTCTGATTCAGATCGAGTCCTTCAGGCAGCGCTTCCCCGTAAACGGCCTGGAGGATCGGCTTCAGGTACTGATCACCCAGCCTTGAGAAAGCTTCCAGCGCCGACTCGCGAAGCTTGTCCGGCATCAGGGCGAGCTCCCTGTCCACCAGGCCGCTCAGGTCATACCCTTCTTCATCGAGCATCTCGACCCATTGGACGACTTCACGCAGCGACAGCTGCAGCTGTTCACCGATCACGGCCAGCGTCGCGCCTTGCTCGATTCGCTTGAGCATCTCTTTACGCAGGTCATGCTCATCCAGCTCCTTCTGGAACCGGATGTACTTCTGACGGTAATACCACATGGTGAACTGCTTGCGATCCAGTTTCTCCGATACCCAGCTGAGCGGGAACTCCGTCGTGCGTTCATATCGGGCTGTGATGGCGAGGATCGCATCCCCGTACCGTTCCATGCGATGCGCGCCGAAGCCGGGGATCTGTTTCAACTCCTCCCTCGTCTTGGGTACATAGGCGCTGATCAGCCCCAGGATGCGATTGGTCGCGATGATATAAGCGGCCCTGTTCTCCCTGAATGCCACTCCCTTGCGCCATTCGCGCAGCTCTTCATACAGCTTCTCGTTGCGATTCAGTTCGCCGTAGCAGATGATCATCTGCTGTGCCTCCTCTCTCCCTTTGGGCATGTCGAAATTTTCGGTGATTCCCTCCAGCACCGGCAGGAAGCCTTGACCGAGCTTCTCCGAGATTCTCAGGCGGAAGATGCGCATCATCTCTTCCCAGCCCGTCCCCTCATACCAGTCCTCCTGCAGCGTCTTGCCTGACAGATCCTGCTCGTGCCAGATGACCTGCCATCTGCCATGCTGCTCGCAGATTGAGATCTGCCCGCTGAGCGTCTGGTCGCCTGACATTTTCTCCATGCTGTTGACAAACACCAGATTCATAAGTCCCTGCACCTCCGAAATGGATAAATAAAAACACCTCTCCTACTGTCAGTGATCAGTAGAAGAGGTGCTTCCTCCTTAGGTAATCCAATATTACTATATTATGACAATTTATGCAATAGTTTATTTGATTCTTCATTTCTGTGCGGTGATCGCCTGACGGATCACCAGGTAACGTGTATGTCGGGTCGCATCAAAGCTTCTGTTTCCGAGTCTTGCGCCCCCTGTATCCGGCACTGTTGGTGGCCGACGGATCCTTGTATCATGTATAATAACGAAACAAGGAGTTGATCTGCCATGAGCATCTGCATCAATGATTTTGATTTTCTGGACGACAGCACGGAGCAAACGACGACCAGATTCGTGACGTTTATCGGGCCAAGCATGAGGCGTTTCGATCTCGCCGTGACCACCAGCAAACGATTCTTCGGCAAGAAGCTGGTGACGGACATGCAGACAGGCGTCACCGCCATCATCGGCCCCGACGACCTGTCCGAAGAAGGCTATCTGGAACATACGTTCAGGCTGAACGAGGAAGAAGGCGAGGAGATGCGCACCTTCCTGCAGCAGGTGGTCGAACCGGTTCAATTTACGGATATCTGAGGAAGTGGTTTGCTCGCTTGTCCTGACTCTTTTGGACGATCATTCATGCCCTGGTGACCCGTTGCGTCTGCTATCGGATGATCTGCCCGTCGATGCCTTGGGGCAAACTTCCATGCCCTCGGTGATAACCGATGACGCAGCCTTTGGACGATCATTCAACCACAGATAAACCGATGCGGCTGTCGTTGGACGATGCGAGTAACCGGGCTTCGCTCTATTCCGCCCTTGTCCCCCCGGATGTGAAGCCTGGCTATGAAGCATACTGATGATGAGCAATCTCATCACGAATCGATGCCAGGAGGCTTCAGCATGACGAAATTCCGACAAGAACGCAGAAGCGACTACACAGACTTCGCCACCGTAGAATCTCAGCGCAATGACCTGGCTGCTGAAGAATTCCCGGAAGGGCCATACGGTTCCAGTCTGCAACAGGAGACCCTGGGCAAAAGTGAACCATGGCGCATCGACCAACGTCCGCCGGCCAGATTCACCTATGAAAACCGGCAATTGCACGAAGGCCTTGAGCGGCAAGCTCCCGATGCTCACCCGACCCATGATGAAGCGCGCGATGAGCAACACTTCGCCGATGACCAGTAGTGGTCGGAGCCGTTAATGCCGTTCGACTACGGCACGGTTTATACGATGTTCATCCACATTGGCGGCCCCCTGTTTTGTACGATTCTTCGTACAACTCATCGCACTCTGGTCGCACGCGCCTTCTTTTTGTACGATGTATCGTACAAAACAACGCATACAGGCGACCCGCGCCTTGGTTTTGTACGACTTTTCGTACAAAACAACGCACGCAGGCCGATCGCACCGTATTTTTGTACGATCTTTCGTACAACTCATCGCACTCTGGCCGCACGTGCCATGGTTTTGTACGACTTTTCGTACAAAACAACGCACGCAGGCCGATCGCACCGTATTTTTGTACGATTTTTTCGTTCAATCCCCCGAGCACAGTCCCAGAACACAACTGTTCGTGCGAATCATCGTACACCCCGGCCTGGATCAAGGCCGCCATCCCGGCGGCCTCGCCCTGTCACCGACGCCAGGACCTCGCACGCCCGCCTGGTTCCATCCATATGTCGACGCCCCTCCGCTGCCCTTGTGGCAGCAGCGATCACCGCCGCTACACCGCCTGCAGGCTGCGGATGATCGTGCGGAATTCCAGTTCCTCCAGCACCGGCATCAGCTTGTCCCGGTTCCACCTGTACAGGCAACGTTCCGGCGGACAATCGATCTCCAGGTTCGTCCGTATCGTCGCCAGGTCGCGGGACAGATAGATCTGCTCCTTGTGCTCGATCAGACGTTCCTGAAGCTTGCCCTTGATCTCGCCGATGTGAGCGAAGATCCCGTCAACAGAGCCGTACTCCGCGATCAGCTTCTGCGCGGTCTTCGGTCCGACATTCGGGCAGCCCGGGATATTGTCCGAAGCATCGCCCATGAGCGCCTTCATCTCAATGATCTGATAAGGCTCGCGAACACCGGCAACCTCGAACAGATTGTCCAGACGGATGACCTCATAGTTGCCAAATCCCTTCCGCAGCATGATCACTTCGATATGCTCATCGATCAGCTGATAGGAATCGCCATCGCCGGTCAGGATGCGCACCTTCCTGCCCTCGGCCGCATACTGCTTCGCCAGCGAACCGATCACGTCATCAGCCTCATATCCCTCGATGCCCAGACAAGGGATATCGAACGCATCGACAAGATCGCGCAGCTTGTCAAACTGCGGAACCAGCTCGATCGGCGGTTCAACACGGTTCGCCTTGTAGCCTTCGTACATGTCGTTGCGGAACGTGGATTTGCCCATGTCGAAGGCGCAGGCTACATGGGTCGGCTTGAAGCGTTTGATCGCATCCAGCATGTAGCGCGTGAATTGATAGATCCCGTTGGTGTACAGGCCTTTGGAGTTTTGCATCAGATTGCCCTGCAGGGCGGTGGCATAGTAACCGCGAAACAACAATGCGAAGCTGTCGATGATGAGCAAGGATTCTCTTTCGTCCCGATTCATATAAACTCTCTCCCATGATTGATTGATCAGCTGCCGGCGTTGAGCGAATTGCCAGCTTGTCATACCTCGATCATGATTCCAGCATCCTTAAAAGACAAGCACGCGCCCGCCAGATTCAGCAAGCGATACCGGCAGAACGCCAAACCATCAAAATTTAGCGACGTTAACCATCCCGCACCGCATCCGATCTGCGTGAACAGGATAAACCTTCTCAATGATTCAGGTGCTCGCCGCTGCCGAGACTCTGTACTCCCAGCAGCAAGGTCATCACGGCCTCACGCATCCGAAGCCTTCAGGGACTTCATAAATTCGCCGATCCTTCGAGCCGCTTCCAGCAGCCTCACCTCTTCCTGGACCAGCGCAATCCTCACATACCCTTCTCCCATCTGTCCAAAAGCATCTCCCGGTATCACGGCCACGCCCGTCTGTCGCAACATTTCCCGGGAAATCTGTCGAGAAGTCCAACCCGACGGGATCGGAGCCCAGATAAACATGGTAGCCTTGGGCTTCGGAATCTCCCAGCCATACGAGCGAATCGCTTCAACAAACACATCTCTTCTTCGCTGGTACAGGTCCGCAACGGTACCGCCATGCTCGATATGCTCCTGCATGGCGGCGATGCCCGCCTCCTGCACAGCATGAAACACGCCATAGTCAATGTTCGACTTCAGTTCACCGAGCGCTCCGACCACCTCGGCATTGCCGACCATGTAGGCGAGCCTGCAACCGGCCATATTGAAGCTTTTGGACAGGGAATTGAACTCTACGGCGACCTCCTTCGCCCCTGGCACCTCCAGCACGCTCGGCGGACGGAAGCCGTCGAACGCCATCTCCGAATAGGCGAGATCGTGGACGAGCAGCAGGTCATGCCGTCTGGCGAACCAGACCGCTCGCTCGAAGAAGTCGAGATCGGCCACTGCGGACAGCGGATTGCTGGGATAATTGAATAACATGTATCGCGATTTGCGAATGACCTCTTGCGGGATCGCCTCAAGCTGCGGCAGATATTGATGCTCCGCCTTCAGCGGCACCGGATATGGTATCGCTCCTGCCAGCACGGGAGCCGCCGCGTAGATCGGATACCCAGGGTCCGGGATCAGCGCAACATCTCCCGGATTGGTGACAGCCAGCGCGAGATGCGAGAGTCCGTCCTGCGAGCCCATCAGCGAGATGATCTCGGACTCCGGATCCAGATCCACGCCGAACCGGTATTGATACCATTCGGCCACCTTCCTGCGGAACGGAAGCGTACCTTCCGTCCCGGCATAGCCGTATATGTCTCCTCTCGCCGCGGCATCGCACAGCGCCTGCCTGACTCGCCCGGACGGCGGCTGATCAGGACTGCCGATGCCAAGATCGATGATATCCAGGCCAGCCTGCTTCGCTTCCCGCTTCCATCCAGCCACTTCGCTGAAGATCGCCGAACCAAGGCCGGACAACCGATCCGAGCGAAAGCGGGAGGTTGTTTTCCGAAGACTCATCCTTCACGACCCCACATCTTCCGGTACTCGTCTTCCCTGAAGCCCACCGTCACACGGCTGCCGTCCGTGACGACCGGACGTTTGATCAACATGCCATTGGAAGCGAGCAACTGCAGCTTCTCCTCATCCTCCATCTCCGGCAGCTTGTCCTTGAGAGACATCTCCTTATACAGATTGCCGGATACGTTGAACCACTTCTTCAGCTCGAGGCCGCTGCGCGCTACCAGATCTTTCAGTTCTTCTGCCGTTGGAGGCTGCTCCACGATATGCACCTCATTCAACGTATGACCTTGTTCTTTCAGCCATTTGATCGCTGTGCGGCATGTCCCGCATTTGGGATAACCGTACACTTTCAGTTCCACTGCCAATTCCCTCCTGATGCACATTTCTCATGTATCATTCATGACCTGGCATCCAGGCCTGATCAGCCTGATATCGTAGCGGAACGTCGTTCCCCACCCCGCTATGCTTGCTCCAGATACGCCTGCAAGCCCAGCAGGTCCTTCGCCAATGGAGCCTCGATGCTCACCCGCTGCCCGGTCAAGGGATGGGTGAATTCGATTCGCTCGGCATGCAGCGCCTGCCGATCCATGATGCCGGCATACGGCTTGTTGTCATATTCGGGCAAAGTATACACAGGATCGCCGATGAGCGGGTGTCCAAGCCAGCGCATATGGACGCGAATCTGATGCGTCCGCCCCGTTCCCAGCAGCACCTTCACCTTGCTTGCCTCGCGATAAGTCTGAACGACTTCATAGGAAGTGAGCGCCGGATAACCGGTCTCCGTCACGATGCGCATATGGGGTTGCTCCGGATCCCGATCGATCGGTCCGGTGATGGTCCCGAACGGCTCGGCCACGACGCCGTGGACGAAGGCGACATATTCCTTCACGACCGAGCGTTGCTGGAGCTGGATCGACAATTGCTGATGCGCATAGGCATTTTTCGCGATCAGCACGACGCCGCTCGTCAGCTCGTCCAGCCGGTGCACGGGACGGAAGCGGTACGATTCGCCCTGTTCCTGCCAGTAATACATGACGCCATTGGCCAACGTATCCTTCCAATGGCCCAGGGTAGGATGGACGATCAGCCCGGCTGGCTTATTCACAGCCAGCAGATCCCGATCCTCATACAGAATGTCCAGCTCCATCGGTTGCGGCTCGATCGTCTCCGACGTCTCCGTCGGCAGGCGCAGCTCCACGATATCGCCTGCATGCAGCTTCGCATCCATATACAGCCGCTTGCCGTTGACCGTGATGCCCTGGTCCACCGTCTTCAGCTTCGTCATGAGCCTTCTGGACACATTCAGCCGGCTGCGCAGGATCGTCCTCAGCAGCATGCCTTCATCCTCGGGCCCAAGTTCGTACCTCAGCTTTGCTTCCTGTTCATGATGTTCATCCATGCCAGATTCCTGCCACCGTTCCTGCCAGTCATTGATGGTGCTGCAATCCGCAGCCTATCTTCCATCTTACCATATTGCATGGAAAATGCCGATTCCATTTCCGCTCCGGATCAGGACCATCAAGCAAGGACGAGTGGGAAAGGCAGCTTCAGCAACCATGGGAAACATGCCGGCTGTCACCAACCGAACGCGCCGGGCGAGTGACGGGCCCCCGTCAGCCGGCAAAACAAAGACCCTCCAACATGAGTTGCACGAGGCAACTGCATGTCGAGGGCCATAATGAGACGATGAAACGATGAAACGATCAGTCCTTGGTCAATTCCGGATACAGCATCTTCCGGCTACGGTCCAACTTCATGTATTCATTGATCTTCCTGTCCAGCAAACTGCTGATATGAACGACCATCTCGGAGGTGAAAGATTGTTCGTCCTCAGCAGTCTTCTCCATGAGAGTCCTTAATATGTAGATCTCCTCTTCCAAAATCTCCACGCGATTCATTCTCTTTCGTATATGGTAGGTTGAACCGGAGTCGGGATCAGGCTCGCACTGAAGACTGAATGATGCCGTATGCCGGTATTCCACTGCCATGTTCAACCCTCCTATCGCCATCGGAAACCGAGCACAAACGAATCGGTATCAGTACTATCCTAGTATAACAAATTTTTCTACATTTGAGCAAATATATAATCCTCGACAAAAGACGGGCGGAGTTCAACATCATTCGACAAAATGCCCTTACAACTTGCTGATAAACTTGCCGATTCTTTCGATTGCTTGCTGCAAAAGGTTGACAGATGTCGCATAAGAGCAGCGAATAAATCCTTCTCCGCCCAGGCCAAACACATGCCCCGGAACGACGGCGACTTTCGCTTCGCGGAGCAGACGCTGGGCGAATTCCTCCGAGCTGAGTCCCGTTCCCCTGATGTCCGGGAAAGCATAGAAGGCACCCTGGGGCTCATGGCAAGGCAATCCGATCTGTCTGAAGCCTTCGACGACCAGGCGGCGTCTCCGATTGTACGACTCCACCATCTTCTCCATCTCTTCCAGGCCGTTGCGCAGCGCCTCCAATGCGGCCACCTGTCCCATGATCGGCGCGCACATGACCGTATATTGATGGATCTTCAGCATCGCGCTGACAAGCTCATGATGACCGCACAGGTATCCCATCCGCCAGCCCGTCATCGCGAACGCCTTGGCGAATCCGCTGACCAGGATCGTCCGGTCTCTCATGTTCGGCAACGAGGCGAAACTGACATGCCGGCCTTCGTAAGTCAGTTCGGCATAGATCTCGTCAGAGATGACGATCAGATCATGCTCCTCGACGACCCGTGCGATCGGCAGCCAGTCCTCATAGCTCATGATGCCGCCCGTCGGATTGCTCGGGTAACAGAGGATGAGCACCTTGGAGCGAGGAGTGAGCTTCACCTTGAGATCCTCCGCCTGCAGCTTGAAGCTGTGCTCCGCCCTGGTCTCGACCGGCACGGCCACGCCGCCGCTGAGCAGGGTGATCGGCTCATAGGGCAGGTAGGTCGGCGCGGGGATCAGCACCTCGTCGCCAGGCGCGATCAGCGCGCGCAACGCCAGGTCGATGGCTTCGCTGCCCCCCACCGTCACGATGATCTCGTTTTCCGGATCATATCCGACATGAAAGCGGCTGGACAGATAATCGGCGATCGCTTCGCGCAGCTCGATCATCCCGGCATTGGCCGTGTAGGTCGTCTTGCCGCGTTCCAGGCTGTACACGCAAGCATCACGGATATGCCATGGCGTCACAAAGTCCGGTTCGCCGACGCCGAGCGTGATGATATCCTTGTCCTTGCTGGCATTGGCCATGTCGAAGAAGCGGCGAATGCCGGACGGCGGAATCGCACGAACCTGCGGATTCAGATAATCGGACATCGTTTTGATCGTATTGACTCGCTCATTCATCTTTCTCGCTTCCTTTATCACGGACTGATGACAAGACGATGGTCGCCTTCATGGTCTTCGAAGATGACTCCGTCCTGCTTGTATTTTTTCAGGATGAAGTGGGTTTTCGTCGACAGCACCGAATCGATCGGCGACAGCTTATTCGAGACGAATGCGGCCACCTCCATGAGCGATTTGCCCTCCACTTCCACGAGCAGATCGTAACCGCCCGACATGAGATACACCGTCTTGACCTCAGGGTACAGATAGATGCGTTCCGCGATCGCATCGAATCCGCGCCCGCGCTCCGGAGTAATCTGCACTTCGATCAACGCTGTTACCTTGTTCTCGTCCACCTTGCTCCAGTTGACCACAGCCGAATACTTGACCAGCACACGTTCCTTCTCCAGATCGTCGATCGCCTTTTTTACCGCCTGTTCGTCCACGCCGAGCATCGTCGCGATGACCGCTGGCGTACGCCTGGAGTCTTCACGAAGCAACTCCAGGATTTGACTGTGAAAACGATCCATCATCATAGGTTCCTCCCGTCAGGAAACTTCCTTGTTCAAGTGTCGTTACACATCATATGATATTCTTCCATCTTACAACGGAGTCAAGAATGTGTAAAGAATCCCCGAATGCAGGCAAAGCTGAGAAAAATGAGAAAAAACGCGATACTTCCAGCCAGATCCAACTTGATGCAGACGGTCATCCGAACATCCGCCTGTTGCTCCGATGGAAAATCCGGCGCATCTCATGTATGATAGGACTAATTCGTTCGTGAAAGGATGGACGAGCGCATTGCATAAGAAGCACAAGCCAAGAGTTCCTCGATTGTCTCCCGTACAATTTATCATCCTCAGCTACCTGGCCACCATCCTGATCGCCAGTGCGCTCCTGACCGCGCCATTCAGCATCAGGCCATCCGCCAGCCTCAGCTGGTACGAGGCGCTGTTCACCGCCACAAGCGCCGTCAGCGTCACCGGCCTGACCGTTATCAACATCTATGAGACATTTACGCCCATCGGCAACCTGATCCTGATCATCCTGTTCCAGATCGGCGGCATCGGCATCATGACCCTGGGCACGTTCATCTGGATCCTGCTGGGGCGCAACGTCACGCTGTCCCATCGCAGGCTGATCATGGTTGACCAGAATCGCAACACGCTGGCCGGTCTTGTCAGGCTGATGAAGCTGGTATTTTCCATGGCTCTCATGATCGAACTGGCCGGCGCCTTGATCTTCACCGTGTATTTCCATGCGGCCGGCTACGCCCCCACCTGGAAGAGGGCGTTGTACGAGGGCGTCTACCACTCGATCGCTTCCTTCACCAATGCTGGCTTCGATATATTTGGCAACTCGATGCTGGACTTCTCCCATGATTATTTTGTGCAGCTGGTCACCATCTTGCTCATCGTGCTTGGCGCGATCGGCTTTCCGGTGCTCATCGAGGTGCATGAACATTGGTTCGGCAAGCAGGAGCATTTCCGCTTCTCCCTGTTCACGAAGCTGACCGCCCTAACCTACCTCATCCTGCTCATCCTGGGCGCCGTCAGCCTCTGGGTGATCGAGAAGAACCTCTACTATGCCGACATGTCCTGGCATGAGAAGCTGTTCCAGTCGCTCTTCCACTCGGTAACGGCGCGCAGCGCCGGCTTCACCACGATGGATGTGAACGAGCTCAGCGCCGCGTCGCACTTCCTGTTGTCGGCGCTCATGTTCATCGGCGCCAGCCCATCCAGCGCCGGCGGCGGCATCCGGACGACGACCTTCGTGCTGATCATCCTCACGATCACAACTTATGCCCTGGGGCATCGGGAAGTGCGTGTATTCAGACGCACGATCAAGCAGGACGACATCATCAAGAGCTTCGTCGTCTTCACCGCGGCGATGATCCTGCTCGTCGTGAGCATCATCGTGATCGACAGCATCGAGCTGTCCCGCTTCTCGCTCCATCGGGTCATCTTCGAGGTGTGCTCCGCCTTCGGTACGACCGGCCTGTCTTCCGGACTGTCCGCCGAGCTGTCGCCGCTCAGCCAGTTCATCCTGATGGCGCTCATGTTCCTCGGACGCATCGGGCTGCTCACCGTCATCTTCTACTTCCTGCCGACGCGCCGCAAGGAAGCGTTCCATTATCCGAAGGAAGATATCATCATCGGCTGACGGATCGAAGCAGAGAGCCAAGGAGGGGCACCTGCATGGCCCTCTTCCGGGGCCCTGCACCCGCTGCCTCGGACCGCCGCGTCGTCGCACTGCAGTGACAGCAACGCGACACGCCCTGACGGACCGATCCATAACCTCCCGTCAGTCAAAAATGCCCATGCTCAGATAACGTTCACCGGTATCCGGGGCGATACAGAGGACGCGTTTGCCAGCGCCCAGCCGACGCGCAACCTGGAGCGCGGCCCATACGGTGGCGCCTGACGACGGCCCGACGAGGATGCCTTCGAGGGCCGCGAGATCGCGGACCGTCTGCAATGCGTCTTCGTCGGCCACCTGGATGATCTCGTCATAGACGGAGGTGTTCAGGATCGGCGGAACGAAGCCCGGCGATGTGCCGACCAGCTTGTGCGGCCCCGGCTGACCGCCGCTCAGAACCGGGGATCCCTTCGGCTCGACGACATAGATACCGATGCCCGGCAAGCGCTCGCGCAGCACCTCGCCGGTGCCCGTGATCGTGCCGCCCGTTCCGGAGCTGGCGACGAACGCGTCGAGCCTTCCGTCCATCTGCTCGATGATTTCCAGCGCCGTCGTATGCCGGTGGACGTCCGGATTGGCTTCATTCTCAAACTGCTGCGGCATGAAAGAATTCGGGATGCTCTGAAGCAGCTCCTCCGCCTTCCTGATCGCGCCAGGCATCCGTTCGGCCGCAGGCGTGAGCACGACTTCTGCGCCATAGGCCTTCAGGATATTGATCCGCTCCTTCGTCATGTTGTCCGGCATGACCAGGATCGCGCGATAACCCTTGGCCGCGGCGTTCATCGCCAGCCCGATGCCGGTGTTGCCACTCGTCGGCTCGATGATCGTCGCGCCAGGCCGGATGAGGCCCCGGCGTTCCGCTTCGGCGATCATGTTCCAGGCCGCCCGGTCTTTCACGCTCCCGCTCGGATTGAACTTCTCCAGCTTCACGTACACCTCGGCATCGCCTTCTCCGACGAGCCGATTCAGCTGTACAGCCGGCGTATCCCCGATCAGCTCCGTCACGTTGTTTACCATCTTTCTCCGACTTGACATGTGAACATCCTCTCCTTCTGCGACGAGATCATGACTGCTTCTTCATTATCCCTGATCCCGTGTTTGCTACTTATGATGAAATGGCGCCGCTTCACCGGCCCTCCTGCCGCCATGCCCGTCCCGGTACTGCTTCAGCACCGTTCGCATGAACAGCCACGAGAAGATCGGCGCGCTGCCGATCACCAGCAGGAACGCATTCAGCCACAGCGGTTCCTCGCTGATCGAGATCACGCTGATGAACAGCAGGGTGCCTGCCATCCTGCCTGCATTCAGCGCCACCTCGCGCAGCACCACATATTCGACGCGATGGGCCGCCGAGTCTTCATCACGCCCGATGTAGTCGAACACCGTCGAGGTGGAAGGAATGTTGTACAGCGGGAAGAACAGCGATACCCCGACGCCGAAGATCAGCAGCGTGACATAATTCACCTTCCAGAAGAAAGGCAGGATCACCAGCGTGATGAGCACCGCCCCCGTCAGCATCGCCGCATACCGGCGTGCTGGCAGCAGCCAGCGGCCAACGAGATAAAAGGCGATGAGCGAGATGCCGGACGTAATCAGCGAGTAATTGCCCAGCTTCATCTCGTTGCCGGTGGAGATATATACCAGAAGGCCGATGACGAACATGAACACGCCCTCCCTGACGCCCTGCATCAGGAGAGCCAGCGACAGCTTCCGCCAGGGAGAGTCAGCCTCGCGCAGGCGGCGCAAGCCGTGCAGCCACTCGTAACGGCCGTCCACCTGGCGCTTCTTCAGCAGCAGGCTGATCATCGCGCCGATGAGGAAGATGCCGAGCGACAGCGAGAAGATGAGCGTATACCCGGTCTCATCCTTCATGCGCGTGATCAGGAAGCCCGACAGCCAGGGCGCCAGCATGCCCGCCCCCGAGCCGAGCAGTCCGGCCCAGCCATTGAAGCGGTCGCGATTGTCCGGCTCGGTGATCTCGAAGTATACGACATTATAGGCCAGCCAGAACAGGCCCGCAGCGACCCCTTGCACCACACCGAGCAGATACACGTAACGGATCGCGTCGGGTCCAAGCATCAACACAAGCAAATAAAAAATGGCGGATATGAGTATACCCAGCCGCAAGCTGTGCATCTTGTCGCGTTCCTTCACCCATTTGCCGGCCAGCCAGAAGGTGAGCCCCAGCGCCGCCTGATGGCTGAGCGAGAACCATCCGACCAGCGCAAGCTCCTTGCTCATTTTCCATAAGTACACATTGACGAACGTTCCGGACAAGGCGTTGGCCGTAACGAACAAGCCTTGCACGGCGAGCAGCTGGATCGCCTGGCGATCCAGCTTGCCCTCGCCTCGTGTCGGCTCGTCTCCGCCATTGCCCGAGCGGAACGACAACTTCTGCCTGCCGTAGGGGAACCTGATCTTCGCATGTTGCATATTCTCACCCGAGGTTGAATCGTTGATCGTCAGACCTTAGGTTAAGCTTCCCCAAACGGCATGGCTTATACTGCGGTTTCGCTGCCGAGATCATCCATACATGACGAGGAAGATGATGCCCCCGATCAGGAATAATGCCGCAACGATGAACAGTACGATCCACAGATATTTCATTGAATGCTGGCCCCAATCACATAAGATAACGAAATGGAGATCACCATCGAGAGCAGACCAACCGCCCGATTGTCCTTGCTCAGCTCGTCGTCCACCTTGAAGACCGGTGTCAGAAATTCAAAGATAAAATAAGCGAGGAGCAGCAGGCCGTAACCGTAAAACGCCCAGACCAGCGCCTCATAGAACGAATCGAAGCGAGGGATGATGTAATGAAAAATATTGCATATCCCAAAGATCTTGCCGCCAATCGCCATCGCCACCGCAACATTGCCGCGCTTCACTTCCTGCCAGTCCTTGTAGCGCGTCACCAGCTCGAAGATCGCCAGGAATACCACCAGCAGCAGGATGGTGACAGAAAAATACGCCGCGGTTGAGATATACGGATTGTCCAGCCAGATGTCCACTTCTTCCAACATACGGTCCCCTCCCTATTTTAATTCGGCGATCGTAATGCCGCTTCCACCCTCTCCATATTCCCCCAGGCGGAATGATTTCACGTGGCGGTGCTTCCGCAGGAATTCCTGGATGCCATTCCTCAGCACGCCGGTGCCCTTGCCATGAATAAACGCGACCTGGCCGAGATTGCTCATGATCGCTTCGTCCAGGAAGCGATCGGCCTCGATCAGCGCTTCCTCCAGCGTCGAGCCGCGCAGGTCCAGCTCCGTCCTGACCGGCGTGTCCTTGGACCGCTTCACGTTCGCGCCGGTCTGCACGAGCGGCTTGGCAGGCTCGCGCTTCAGCGGCTGCAGATCATCGCGATGCACCTTCATCTTGATGATGCCAAGCTGCACCATATATTCGTCGCTGCCGATCGCCTCGATCACGTGGCCCTTCTGACCGACGCTGAGCACGGTGACCTCGTCGCCGGGCTCGACCTTGACCCGGCCGGACTGCCCCGGTCTCCTCGTTTTCCTGTCCGGGACAAGCGAAGGCGCCGCTTCTTCCAGCCGCTTCTTCATCTCGATGAAACGGTGCTCCTTGAGCGATGCCCGCTCTTCCATCGCCATGCGGCGCAGTTCCGCGATGATCTCATCCGCTTCCTGCTTCGCCTTGCGTACGGCTTCGGCCGCTTCGCGCTCGGCGCGCTCCAGCAGCTTGCCCTTCTGCTCCTCGAACCGCTGGCGTTCGGCCTCAAGCTGCTCCTGCAGCTGCTTCACCTGGCGATGCAGCTTCTCCGCCTCGATGCGCTCGTTCTCGGCGGTGAGGCGATTCTCCTCCAGCGAGGCGATCATCGAATCGACCTGCTGCTCCTCGCTCGTCAGGTGTTGGCGGGAAGCCTCGATGATCGACTTGTCCAGGCCGAGCCGCTCCGCGATCGCCAGCGCATTGGAACGGCCGGGAACGCCGAGCAGCAGGCGATAGGTTGGCCGCAGCGACTTCACGTCAAACTCCATGCTGGCGTTCATGATGCCGGGCGTGTTAAAGGCGTAAGCCTTCAGCTCACTGTAATGGGTCGTCGCCACCGTCCGGGCGCCAGTCCGATGGATATGGTCAAGTATGGCGATGGCCAGTGCGGACCCCTCGGTCGGGTCCGTGCCGGCGCCGACCTCATCGAGCAGGATCAGGCTGCGGCTCGTCATCTGATTCAGGATGCGAATGATGTTCGTCATATGGCTGGAGAACGTCGAGAGGCTCTGTTCGATGCTCTGCTCGTCGCCGATGTCGGCGAATACGGCATCGAACACCGCCAGCTCCGCTCCGTCCTCGGCGGGCACGAACAAGCCGGAGGCGGCCATCAGGCTGAGCAGACCGATCGTCTTCAGCGTGACCGTCTTGCCGCCGGTGTTCGGGCCGGTGATGATGATCGTCCGATAGGAACCGCCCAGCTCCACGTCGATCGGCACGACCTTCTCCGGATCGATGAGCGGGTGACGGCCCTTGCGCAGACGAATGTATCCCCTGTCATTCATCTTCGGGTAGGACGCCTTCATCTCCCTGGCGAGCAGCGCCTTGGCGAAGATGAAGTCCAGTCTCGCGATGGACCGGATGTTGACCGTCAGCTCGTCGACATGCTCCCCGACCAGCCCGGACAGCCTCTGCAGGATCTTCTCGATCTCCCGCTCTTCCTTCAGCCTCAGCTCACGCAGGTCGTTGTTCATATGAACGACGGCTTCCGGCTCGATGAACAGCGTCGCACCGGAAGCCGACTGGTCGTGTACGATGCCGCCGAAGTGGGCACGATATTCCTGTTTCACCGGGAGACAATAGCGATTGTTGCGGAGCGTCACGATCGGATCCTGCAGCTTCTTCTGGATCGATGGGTTCTTCACCATCTGATCGAGCTTCTCCCTGACCCGCGCCTCCAGGGTGCGGATGCTGCTGCGGATGCGCGACAGCTCCGGACTGGCCGAATCCACGACCTCGCCCTGCTCGCCGATGCAGCGCAGGATCTCATCCTCCAGCGGACGCAGATCCTCGATGCTGGAAGCCAGCCCGGCGATGATCGGGAAGCGGTCATGCGCCTCGTCGAGGCTGAGGATGAAGCGCTTCAGCCTTCTGCCGCCCTGGGCGGTGGTGGCAACGTCCAGCAGCTCGCTTGCGGACAGCATGCCGCCGATCCGCGCTCTGGCGAGCGATGGCTGGATCCCCCGGATGCCGCCGAACGGCGGAACGGATTTCAGACGGTCGATATGGGCCGCTTCCTCCGTTTCGCGGAGCAGCTGCTGCACCGATTCGATGTCCTGCTCTGGCCTGAGTCCCTCCGCAAGCTCGCGGCTCAGGCTCGTATGTGTATGTGCAAGAAGTTTGTCGATGATTTTATGATATTCCAAGGTTTGCAGGATCTTAGTATCCATCCGCTGTCTGACACCCCCACTATATTATAACCAAATGCCGGTACATGCGCGACCCACGCCTTCAACGATGGCGAACAGCCTGGCATGGAGCCATGGCGCGATCAATCGCAGTTGAACACACCACCGGCATATAAGCTAAAGATGGCATGTGCGACCCACGCCTTCAACGAGGCGAACAGTCGGTCGACTTCGCTCACACCAACGGCCTTGCTTGACAGGCATCGCGTTCGTTCCTCGACTTGCTGCCTGCAACTCCCTGTCATACAGGCTTTCAGCTTCGTACACAATAACGATGCATTTCATAAAGGAGGTGGTATGCCACATGAATTGGCTTGGAACAATCGTACGGTTTATCGTTTCTGCACTGGTTCTGATGCTCGTCGGATTCATCGTGCCGGCATTTGAGGTCGGCGGATTCTGGAGCGCTCTGTTCCTCGCGCTGGTCATCGCAATCGTCGGCTGGATCATCGAGGGGATCTTCGGAAGGAAGGTTACACCATTCGGCAGGGGCATCGTCGGGTTCATCGTCAGCGCCGCGATCATCTGGGTGTCCCAGTTCATCGTCGGCGGTGTAGAGGTGTCCCTGATCGGCGCGATCCTGGCTGCGCTCGTCATCGGGATCATCGACCTGTTTATACCGGTGGCTACGCCTTTTGACCTGACCGGTGAGAATAACCGCAACCGCAACAAGTCGTGAAGTCCTGACCCAGACACGGACACAAGAGATGGACCGCTCATCGCCGGCTCAAGAACTGCTGGGCAGGCGCTCATCTCTTCTGTCCGTTTGCTTCTGCCCGCATGCACGAACAGCCTGCCCAGATGGCAGGCTGTTCGTGCGCCCGTTACTTGATGACGGTCGGCTCCGGGTAATCATAGCCCCTCGTATCGACTTCCACCCGTTGGATGCGCTGATCTACCAGCGGCTTGTTGTTCTGATCGCGATCAACGGCCACGATCGCGTCCACCGTCTCCATCCCCTCGATGACCCGTCCGAAGGCCGCATACAGCCCGTCCAGATGAGGCGCCGCCTCGACCATGATGAAGAATTGCGAGCCGGCCGAGTCCGGATATTGCGTGCGCGCCATGGAGATCACGCCGCGCTCATGCAGCAGATTGTTCTCAAAGCCGTTCTGGGTGAACTCCCCCGCGATCGAATAGCCGGGGCCACCTCTGCCGTTGCCCGACGGATCGCCGCCCTGGATCATGAAGCCCGGGATGACCCGGTGGAAGGTCAGGCCGTCATAGAAGCCCTGCTTCGCCAGCGAGATAAAATTCGCCACCGTATTCGGCGCGATCTTCGGTTCCAGCTCGATCACGATCTGGCCACCGCTCTCCATGGTGATCGTCACCAACGGATTCTCCTTCACATCATTCGGGTAATCCGCCGATTGGCCGCAGCCGGCGGTGATCAGCAATCCTGCCAGAAGCACCAACATCACCGTATTGCGTATCGTGTATCTGTTTATCATGTCATTCATCCTTATTCTCCTTGTATGAATATGGCTTATCCATTATAGAGGATTCAGGGGTTGAGGCCAAGTCCCAAACCGGACACAACATCGTTCAAGATGGCCGTGTTCGGTTGTGGCCGAGCATCGGCGGTTGATATGGGTGAATGGAACGCAGAATGCTGTTTCGCCTGCAAGCTGCTTTTGACCAGCGCTAACGGAAGGCGGAACCGCTAATGCGTCGAGAGGAGCCGGGAAGGTGTTTCTGTTCACTCAATCACGCACTGACGTTCCGTCAGCCTTGCGGACATGGCCATTCTGGATCCATAGCGGATGACGTTCCGTTACCGCGGGAAACCCGGCTGAAACATTTCACTACAAATCCCTCGTCCAATCTGACATAATGAGAACATATGGAGGTGTTCGATGATGCGACACATTCGCGGGAGGCGCGTGTTGTACCCGATCATCGTGCTGATCTGTTCGATCATCCTGAGTTCCTGCGCCGCTTCCGGCGATGGACGCTCAGGCGGTACAACTCCCGCAACCAATGAGCAATCCGATGCGCCATCGGATGATAGGTTAGCCCATGAAGAGGTTCCTGTTATCGAAGAGGACCCCCATGAACCTGAAACGAGTTCCGACGCGGGGACCGAAGACCAAGGGGACGATTCTGCCGGCGGAGTTGATCCGGCGGAGCCTGCGAGCAACGGGGAGGAGGAGCAGACGGATTATGATGCGATTCGGGCCAGCTACGACATCACCGATCCCGACTCGATCGCCGTGCTGGTGAACAAAACCTACGGGCTACCTGAAGACTACGAGCCGGACGATCTGGTGAAGGTCGATATCCCGTTCGTGTATCAGGATGAAACCGTCCATTCCATGCGCAAGATCGCAGCGGACGCGCTGATCTTGCTGTTCGAGGGAGCGAAGAAGGACGGGCTGGAGCTGGCCGGCGTATCCGGCTACCGCTCGTATGACATCCAGAAGATGCTGTATGAGAAATATGTCGCCCGCGACGGCGAAGAAGCTGCCAACAAGTACAGCGCCAGGCCAGGTCACAGCGAGCATTCCACCGGTCTGGCGATGGACGTGGCGGGCATCTCCGGCAAGTGCGCCGCCAACAACTGCTTCGCGGGAACTCCGGAAGCCCTGTGGCTGGCCGATCACGCGCACGAATATGGCTTCATCATTCGCTATCCGCTTGGCAAGGAAGACATCACCGGATACCAGTATGAGCCCTGGCATCTGCGCTATGTCGGGACAGAACTGGCGGCGATCCTGCATGAGAACGATTGGACGATGGAGGAATTTTTCCTTGGCGCCGAGTCCTCGGATGCGGGAGCGCAGGGGGCTGAATGAGGCTCATCTTGTGACGGATGATCCAGGCAGATTGTGCGCCTGGCACCTGATGCTGATGGTGCGGCTGACCTGACAATCATGATCTGATCCCCTGATGCTGATGCAAGACAGAGGCTTGACGGTTCGCCTTCTTGGCGCAACGGCGCCTGGTGGGACGCGTGCTTCGGACCGCGCATGAGGACCTCGCGACATGGAGCATGACTGCTAATGGATGTGACAAAGGCGGGACAGCGGTGCGGATCTTCACGGCACGTGCTTGTTGACCGCTTTTTGTTGTATACTGTCTACGATCAATATTAGTGATAGGAGAGAAGAAGATGGGGAAGAAACTGCAGCTCATTCTGGCCGCACTGGTGTTAGGGGTGATGCTGGCGGCGTGCGGCAGCAATTCATCAAGCGGCAATTCATCAGTCGAAGTCATCGACAACCCTTCCGGCGAAGAACGGGAGATCGTTATCCTCGGCAGCAACTTCGAGTTTGACCAGGACGAATACACCGTGGCAGTCGGTGAAGCTGTCAAGCTCGTCTACCGCAATGCGGAAGGCTCGCACGGCATCGCGGTGGAGGATACGGACATCAAGCTGCGCCACAACCAGGAGATCGTGGTCCGATTCACCGAAGCCGGTTCGTTCAAGATCATCTGCAACATCTATTGCGGCGCAGGCCATACAGGCATGACCGCGAAGTTGGTCGTGCAGTGACCATAAAGTGGCATACAGATGTGAACTCGCTGATCAAGCCATCACTGATCAGTTCGCAGTCGACCTGCAGTTGCTGAGATCCTGTACAGGCATGTCCGCGGAGCGGTTCGTACAGTGAGGGAGATACTGGATACAGGTTTGATCTCGTTCATCATGCATGATTGACGGGCATGTGTGATCGGTTGATATTGCACTGACATGGGCATATCTTCAAGGAGCTTCGGCAGACGCGGCAAAAGGTATACGTTCATGACAGGGGACCATCCTCAAGGTCGGTGATAGAGACTGACCGATGGATGTCCCTTTTTTATGTCAGTTGAAGCGGTCGGACCGAGTCCAGGTGTATGATAATCATACCTGCCGGAGAAACGTGGCGCACGAAAATTGAAAAAGATAAAAGTTCATACAAAATCGGTCAGTAAAAGCTTGGGAACGATTTTATATGATTTTTCATACAATACTAACTGAATGGATACAAATATTTTCATTTTTGTTTGATGTTTCATACAAAATAACCGTTCATCAGGTGATCATCCATTTTTTTGTACGATATTTCATACAAAACGCCTACGGAAGCTGCAAAAACGGGCTGAAGTGTGCGATTTTTCATACAAACCGACTTCCGATGACATGGCAATCCAGACGCCTACTCACGATGCGCTGCGGTAAGCGCCTGGTGGTGCGCCCTATATCGGGCTGGAGTCATCCCGTATTCGCGCTTGAACAGGCGCACGAAATAGTTCAGCTCCATGCCCACCATCTCCGCGATCACTCCTACCGTCAGCCCGGCTTCCACTTCCAGCAGCTGCGCCCCCTTGAGCAGTCTGAGACGCTGCAGGTATTGACCTGGCCTCATCCCATAGACCTGCTTGAAGCGCCGCTGAAAATGCTGCCTGGAGTAACCGACCGCAGCGGCGATATTCGCCAGGCTGATATCCTCCATGTAATGCTGCTCCATGAACCGGACCGCTTCCCGGATCGGTTCCTCCGATCCGGCATCTCGACGCGTAGGGGGACTGGCTATCCCTGGATGCGCGATCGATGCGATGCTGATCAGGAGGCTGTAAATCCTGATTGACGCGATCCGATGAGCATCCTCGCCACCGTGCTCATCCACATGCCACAGCTCCTGAAGATCAGCCCCCAACCGCTCAAGCTCATGTTCATTTATTGCTATTGCTTGCAGAAGCGGCAGGCGCAGGGACTCGACCAGCGGCTTGACAAGCGTTCCGTCGATCCCCACATACCCCAGTACCCACGGTTCCTTGCCGCATGGTCCATAATCATGGGCGACTCCGCCCGGGATGAGCAGGATGTCCCCTCTCCCGAGCCTAAGCCCGGGTTGATGCTCGAAGCTGAAAGACCCTTCACCCGAGAAACATATCATGCATTGAAAGGTCGGATAGCCGATCGGTCGATGCAGCGCATGCTGGGGGTGCAGTCCGCAGCTGTACAAGGTGATGGGGAGCTCGGGTTCACGTTTGTGTTGGTACAGTTTAAAAGGGAGCACGGTGATTGCCCTCATGTTTTGATGATTCATCTCCTGTGCAAGATGTTCATTTTCTGCTATTTTATCACACCTATTCTCCTAACGGACAGGGCAGCTTATGAGCTACAATGGCATCAGGAAAAACAGGGGGAGGAAATCGTGCATGTACAGATTCAAGGCCTACCAACCACCGACGATACGGCAGGGTCACCTGAACCTCGGCGGAGCCAATCCGGACGGAGAGACCATCGAGGTCAACAGCCTGTATTTTATGCGCAATGGCAAACCGTGGATCGGCGTGATGGGGGAATTTCATTTCTCGCGATATGACAGGCGATATTGGCATGAAGAGCTGTGCAAGATGAAGGCCGGCGGCATCACGATCGTGGCGACCTACATCTTCTGGATCTACCATGAGGAGATTGAAGGGGAATTTGACTTTACTGGCGACCGCGATCTGCGCGCCTTTATCCTGGAGTGCAAGAGGGTCGGCCTGGATGTGGTGATCCGGATCGGGCCATGGGCGCACGGGGAATGCCGGAACGGAGGATTTCCGGATTGGCTGCTTCGCAAACCGTACAAGCTGCGTGAGAATAATCCGGAGTACCTGGCGAAGGTGCGCATTCTTTATGAGAAAATAGCGGAGCAGGTGCAGGGGCTGTTCTACAAGGACGGAGGCAATATCATCGCTGTCCAGCTGGAGAATGAGCTGACGCATGACGCCGAGCATCTGCGCACACTGAAGCAGCTGGCCATGGAATGCGGCATGATCGCCCCGATCTATACGGTGACGGGATGGAATGCCGTCAATGGAGCGAGAATCCCCGTCGAAGAGGTGGTGCCCGTCTTCGGAGGGTACTGCGATGCGCCATGGGATCAGCATCTGGAGCAGCTGCCGCCTTCACCGCATTATTTCTTCACCGGCTTGCGCAATGATACGAGCATCGGAGCGGACCTTCTTCCCAGGCAGGCAAGCGATGATAACTGGCAATTGCCGTATGACCGTTATCCCTTTGCGACCTGCGAGCTGGGGGGCGGCATGCAGGTCACGCATCATCGCAGGCCGCTGGTCCGCCCGATGGATATTTATGCGATCTCGCTCGTCAAGCTCGGGGACGGCAACAATCTGATTGGCTATTATATGTATCACGGCGGCACCAACAAGCTGGGCAAGCTGTCGACGCTTCAGGAATCCCGGGCGACAGGGTATCCGAATGATTACCCGATCCTCTCCTACGACTTTCAGGCGCCGCTCTCGGAGTACGGCGAGGTGAGGGAGCATTACCGGCTGTTGAATCTGCTCCACCTGTTCGTCCACGACTTCGGGGATCGGCTGGCGCCGATGGTGCGGGTGGAGGCGGAGCACACGGTGAAGCGCGATGACACGACATCGCTGCGTTATGTGATGCGCACCGATGGGAAGAGCGGCTTCGTATTTATCAACCACTATCAGCGGCATGCGAGTCTGGCTGATCTTCACGGGGTCGTGATCGACACCGGATACGTGATCTTCCCGCCGATCGACGTCTGCGGAGAGATCAGCTTCTTCCTGCCGTTCCGTATGGATCTGTCAGGGGTCTTGTTGGAATATGCGACCGCACAGCCATTGTGTCAGGCTGGCGATATTTATTTCTTCGTTCAGATCCCCGGCATCCCGGCAGAGTACCGCCTGGCCGGCGGTGAGACGTTGCGCGCGGAGCCCGGTCTGGATTCGATCCTCGAGGCCCAGGGCATCCGGATCGTGACGCTCACATGGGACCAGGCTAGATATTTGCGAAGACTGGACGGGGAATTGTATGTCGGTGATGGTTGCGACCTGTATCGGTCAGGAGACACCATCTTCTCCGTGCAGGACGGAGAGCACGGGTATTGGTACTGGAACGGGAACAGCTGCCGGTTCGAGAGGCGTGTCATCCATCAGCCCTGCGAAGAACCTGTCGTCACCTTCCAGCAGGTGGACGAGCCTCCTTTCGTGCCGCGGCATATCGACCATCTGCATCTTGGCGGCAAGCGGGAGATCAGTTGGCTGAAGGTGAACGTCAGCGGATCGCAAGGCTTCATCACCATCGACTATATCGGCGATGCCGCACAGCTCTATGCGGATGGCGAACTGGTCGCCGACGACTTCTATTATGGCAAGCCATGGAGAGTGCCTGCGCGGCTGCTCTGCGGCAAGTCATGCTATCTGGCCGTGTCGGAGCTGCGCGATGATTTCTATCGGGAGTTCTGAGGCGCGGCTGATGGGAAGCGGGGCACAAGACGAATAATCGGGATCGTCCAGGGTGTGAGAGCAGATAAAATCTTCTCTCAGGCGTTCCGAGGCGGCCGAAGCGGCGTGAGAGAAGAAAATATCGTCTCTCAGGCGATTCGATACAACGTAACCATGTTCGATTCGGCAGCAGCAGCAACCTGAAAAAACTCCCTTGTCCGATGATCAACCCTGTCTGATTGAAGGAGTGATCATGGCAAGGGAGTTTGCGCTTGTTCAAGCCTGTTACAGGTTCCGAAGCTCCTCTTCGGTGAATTCGATCCATTCATTGAATTCTTGCTGCAGCTTCGCGTATTCCTGTTTCAGCTTCTCGTATTCCTCGTAGATCGACTGATCGGAGTTGGATTCCGCTGCAGCGGCCGCCTCGCTCAGGCGGAGCTCAACCTCTCGCAGCTCTGCTTGCAACTGCTCCCGCTCCTGCTTCAAGGTTTCCAGCTCCTGCTGCATGTCCGCATACCGCCTGCTTACTTCATGCAGTTCCTGCTGCGCTTCCTGATGCCGCTGGCTTAATTCAGCAAGTTCACGCCGCACTTCATCGCGTTGTCTTCCAAGCTCGTCGTAATCATGCTGCAGCGCATCATGATGCCTGCTGAGGTCATCATGTTCATGCTGCAATCCGTCATGAAGCTGGCTCAGGTTCTCGTGTTCGCGCCGCAGATCGGTATATCGCTCGCTGAGGTCGTCATGCTCACGCCGCAGTTCGGCATGTCGCTTGTTGAGACCGTCATGCTCACGCCGCAGTTCGGCATGTCGCTTGCCGAGGTCTTCATGCTCACGCCGCAGATCGGCATGTCGCTGCGTCAACTCGCCAAGCTCTTGCTGCACTTTGTCATGTTTTCTGCGCAATTCGCCGAGCTCCTGTTGCAGTTCATCGTGCCTGCTGCACATATCGTCAAGCTCCTGTTGCAAGCCACGATGTTGTTGGATGGCCTCGCCGAGTTCGCGTTCCTTGGCCTCATAACGATGGTTCAACGCGTTCAGTTCCTGCTGAAGCTGGCTGTTGCGGTCGCTCAGCTCACCATAGGAACGCTCGATATCCTCATAACGCTGCATCTGTTCAAGCAGCTGCTCCTCGATCTCCTTGTACGAAGCTCGCAGCTCTTGCAGTTCACGCACAGCATCGTTCTTGCTGGCCTCGAGACTGCTGACAGCCTCTTGTGCCTTGACCAGCTCCTGTGCCGTCTGCTCCTGCTTCGCGCGCAGCGCCCGCAGCTCCTGCTTCGCCGCTTCCCGCTGCTGCCGCGCCTCCGCCAGCTCCCGCGCTGTCTGCTCCTGCTTCGCGCGAAGCGCCTGCAGCTCCTGCTGCGCCACTTCCCGCTGCTGCCGCGTCTCCGCCAGCTCCCGCGCCGTCTGCTCCTGCTTCGCGCGTAGCGCCTGCAGCTCCTGCTTCGCCGCTTCCCGCTGCTGCCGCGCCTCCGCCAGCTCCCGCGCTGTCTGCTCCTGCTTCGCGCGCAGCGCCTGCAGCTCCTGCTTCGCCGCTTCCCGCTGCTGCTGTGCCTGCGCCAGCTCCCGCGCCGTCTGCTCCTGCTTCGAGCGCAGTTCGTCGTTCTCGCGAACCGCCCCGTCATACTGACTTCGCAGTTCACCATTCTCGCGAAGCGCCTCATCGTAACGACTCCGCAGTTCGCCAGCCTCGCGAATTGCTTCATTATATTGATCGCGCAGCTCATCCGCTCCGCGTACCGCTTCTTCATACTGACTGCGCAGCTCGCCAGACTCGCGTACGACCTTATCATATTGACTGCGGAGTGCCTGAAGCTCCTGCTGCGCGGCTTCCCGTTGCTGCCTCGCTTCCGCCAGCTCCCGCGTCGTCTGCTCCTGCTTCGCGCGCAGCTCGCCAGCTTCACGAACTGCCTCGTCATATTGACTCCGCAGTTCATCAGCCTCGCGAAGCGCCTCATCATAACGGCTCCGCAGTTCGCTCAGCTCCTGATTCTTTTTGTCCATCGCTATGGCGTTCGCCCGCTCCAGCTGCTCCTTCATCTTCAGCATCTCATCTGAGATATTGATCGCCGTAAGCACAGCCAGACGGGCGATGTCCAGACGAGGATTCTGGGCGGCGAGTGCATGCATCTGCTCGTTCACGCGAGCTGCGACCATCGTCACGTAGCTGGCTGACGACGCCGAGTCGGCAAGCAATTTATATTTGATGCCGAATATTTCGACCTGAACACTGGTACGATCTTGAGACTTCATGCTTGGCCCCTCCTGCACGCGCCTTTTCCCTTATGAATTCGCTGTTCGCTCCGCAATTTCCTTCCGCTGCAAGGCCTATTTTCGGAGCTGTGCGGAGAATGTCTGTTCCAGATGGTCGATAACCGCCTGATTTCGCTCATTCACTTCATCATCCGTCAAGGTTCGCTCCTCATCGCGATAGACAAGCGACAAAGCGACGCTCTTCTTGTCGCTGCCCAGCCGATCTCCGACATATACGTCGAACACCTCGACGGACTTCAGCCAGTCGCCGCCCGCCTCGCGAACTGCCGCCGTCAGGCTGGCCGCAGGCACGCCCCGATCCACGACGATCGCGATATCGCGCTGGATCGACGGATACTTCGGCAGGGCCTCGTAAGTAATGGAGATATCGGCGGCGTCCGCCAATGCGTCCAGCTCCAGCTCCCACACATACGTGTCATCCAGATCATAACGGCGCTGAAGCTCCGGGTGCAGCTGCCCGATCACGCCGGCGCGGCGTCCGCCGATCCGGATCTCGGCTGCCCGTCCCGGATGCAGGCCGTCCTGGGCCACCGCCCGATATTCCGCATCACGAATCGCCAGATGCGCAAGCAACCCGTCCAGCACACCCTTCAGGTCATAGAAATCCACCTTGCGCGCCTTGCCGCTCCAATGATCCGCAGCTGCCCTGCCCGTCCACAGGGCGCTGACGAGGAATTTCTCCTCCGGCTGCCTGGTCAGCACTTCCTCATCCGTCAGGAACACCTTGCCAATCTCAAAGACGGCGACATCGTCGATATTGCGGTTGCGATTGTAGACAGCCGTATCGATCAGATGCGGAATGAGGCTCGTGCGCAGCACGCTTCGCTCCGTGCTCATCGGCATCGCCAGCTGCACCGGCTTCACGTCAGGGTACAGGCCGCGCCACTCGGCGATCCGATCCGGATGCGTGAAGGAGTACAGGATCGCTTCATGCAGCCCTGTCCCGTTCAGATAGCGGCTCACTTCCAGCCGGATGCGCTGACCATAGGTGCGCGAGCCAGGCGTCGTCACTCCGGTGATCGGCGTGCTCGGGATGTGGTCGTAGCCATGCAGGCGCGCGATCTCCTCGATCAGATCGACATCGCGCGTAATGTCTCCGCGACGCAGCGGCACCTCCACGACAAGATCCCCGTCTTGCTCCTCATAAGTGAAATGCAACCGATCGATTATCCCCCTGATCTCGGACAGGCTCAGCTCCGTGCCGAGGTAGTCGTTGACCCGCTTCACGCCCAGCCGGATCTTCGCCGCCTCGAACGTGCGTGCGACCGCCTGGGTGATCCCCTGCGCGTGCTCGCCGCCAGCGACCTCGACGATCAGCGCGGCTGCGCGATTCAGCGCGGCGATCACCGACTCCGGATTCACTTCCTTCTCGAAGCGCAGGGTCGATTCGGAGCGCAGCCCGAGCTGACGCGACGTCTTGCGCACGGTGCCGCCGTCGAACTTGGCTGACTCGAGCAGGATGCGCGTCGTTCCCGGCGTCACTTCCGAATTGGCGCCGCCCATGACCCCGGCCAGCGCCACCGCCTTCTCCGCGTCAGCGATGACGAGCATGTGCGGCTCCAGCTTGCGCTCCTGATCGTCCAGGGTCGTGAGCACCTCGCCAGACTCCGCATAGCGCACCCGGATGCGGCCACCCGCCAGGCGATCCGCGTCAAATGCGTGCAGCGGCTGCCCATATTCGAGCATCACATAGTTCGTCACGTCGACGACGTTGTTGATCGGCCGGATGCCGGCAGCCATCAGGCGGTTCTGCAACCAGAGCGGGGACGGACCGATCTTCACGCCCTCGATGAGGCGGGCCGTGTACATCGAGCAGGCGTCAGCCGCCTCGATCGAGACGCTGAACTCGTCTGCCGCGCGCTTCGATCCCCTTTCCTCCAGCGAGGCCTCAGGCAGCTTCACCTCACGCCCCAGGATCGCCGCGATCTCATACGCCACCCCGATCATGCTGAGACAATCCGAACGGTTCGGCGTCAGATCCAGCTCCAGCACCTCATCGTTCAGCGCCAGGAGCTCCGTGATATCCGTGCCGATCTCCGCTTGTTCAGGCAGCACGAGAATGCCCTCCTGGATCTCCTTCGGCAACAGCTTGTCGTTCATGCCCAGCTCCTTCGCCGAGCAGATCATGCCCTGCGACTCAACGCCGCGCAGCTTCGCCTTCTTGATCTTGAAATCGCCCGGCAGCACCGCCCCGATCTTCGCCACCGGAACCTTCTGCCCTGCCGCGACATTCGGAGCCCCGCAGACGATCTGCAGCAGCTCGTCCTCCCCCACGTCCACCGTACACAGGCTTAATTTGTCCGCATTGGGATGCTTCTCACGCGTCTTCACATAGCCGACGACTACTCCGCTGACGCCGCGGTTGCGCTTCTCCACGACATCCACCTCGATGCCGCTGCGCGTCAGCTTCTCCGCCAGTTCTTCTCCCGTATATCCGCTCAAGTCCACATATTGGGACAGCCATTGCATGGATACCTTCACTTGTGTTCGCCTCTCCTTTCCTTACAGATGGGCAAATTGCCGCAAGAATCTCAGATCGTTCATATAGAAATGCCGGATGTCATCAATGCCGTACTTCAGCATCGCGATCCGCTCCACACCCATGCCGAAGGCGAAACCACGATACTCCGCCGGATCATAGCCCGCCATCTCCAGCACGCGCGGGTGCACCATGCCGGAGCCAAGAATCTCGAGCCATCCGGTATGCTTGCACACGCGGCAGCCCTCACCGCGGCACATGACGCAGCTGACGTCCACCTCAGCGCTCGGCTCGGTGAACGGGAAGAAGCTCGGCCGCATGCGAATCTTCGTATCGCGTCCGAACATCTCCTGCGCGAACTGGAGCAGGGTCCCCTTCAGGTCGCTCATGCGGATGTTCCTGTCGATGACGAGCCCTTCGATCTGCGTAAATACATGCGAGTGCGTCGCATCGTCCTCGTCGCGGCGGTAGACGCGTCCCGGGCAGATGATCTTGACCGGCACCTCGCCCTTCATGCGCTCCATCGTGCGCACCTGCACCGGCGACGTATGCGTGCGCATGAGCAGCTCCTCCGTCACATAGAACGAATCCT
>Ga0310836_100473_pt1 | contig 32416 bp, 28 predicted proteins | sample SM_ome_4_FD_201310 | JGI IMG/M metagenome (GOLD analysis project Ga0310836, IMG submission 201310) | Sorghum-adapted microbial communities enriched on stacked mutant (SM) sorghum from Joint BioEnergy Institute, Emeryville, California... ... | reverse complement strand
TACACCTCTAATCCAGGGGGCTGGCCCCCAGCGATATATCGCGAAAGAATGTTGTCACAAGCAGCTTAATAACGGGGTTTCAGTATGAGGGTGTTTTCAAACTGCACTTTTCTTGACAACTCCAGTATAATTAATTCTAGAAATCAAGATGCGTACATCAAGCAAATACTTTCCCAGGGTATGTTGATGTACTACCACACACTCTTGAGCAATTCCTAAAAAACCCTTGACTCTAAAAGCAAGGGTTTTTTAGTTTCTCGTGCGAGGTCTTCTCCAATACTCACGCACAGTAATACTTGGTCTCTTGCAATTGCAAGGAACCCGTCGCTTATGCTGCGAAACATACACCTTTTTCATATCTATCAACCTCCTTTCTTATGTAATAATAAGTCAATTTGACATCTTAAGTCAATATCCTGTATTAAAAAATCAGAATTAGAATACAAGTAAAAAAGTTAGAATAGCGACCATATATCTATAGTGAAAACCAAGGCGGAACTCACATACCTTTGTCCAGTACTAACTCGACTCGCTTCATGTCCTCTTATCAGACCTTTTGACTGCACTGAAATAAAACTTTTTGATACAAGCTTGGTTTGTCTCGTAAGGATCACATTTTAAAGTCCTCATAGGTAAGATAAGTTGTTACTTATTAAGAAAAACAGAAGTAAGCAACAAGGTTTCAAACCCTCTTTAGGTACTATGTCTTTATTATAACAAAAATTGATCAATTATTAAATTTCTTACTTTTTCTCGTGGACATGTTGTCTTGTATCGGTTACTTCAATTGGCGCCATCTTAATATTATTCTCTTCTGTATGCTCTTCATCTGTTCAATGTATTCCACCCGACTGCACTCATTTTGCGAAACCTGTTCTTAAATCTTCGTTTGTATACGAATTGTAAAATAAAAAACTAGAACAGTTCCCCGTGAGATTTAAACCAATACCTGAACTATTCTCATTATCAGTTAAATACTTATTAGTTTTCTCCTTGGGTGCTGCTTCAACTATTTATTCAAGATAGAGTACATTTTCTGCTGAAATTTACAATATTCTATCAGCAGACCGCGTCGAACAAGCATTCTTCGACAAAGATTCTTATCATATCGACATCAACTCCCTTAAAAAATTAAAGCACCTCTATCGAACGGACTCGAAAAATGTTATTATTTAGTATGTACAACCACCTTGGGTGGGGCACTCGCCTCTAGATTTATTTTGGAGGTGATGTGTAATGCTGTTTTCGTTGGATCAAGTCATCATGCTAGGGATTCTTTTTTTGGCCCTCCTGACATACATTCAAGGACAACGAAAATAACCCGCCCATAGGTTAGCGCCAAGGGAACGGGTTATTTTCATCATGACACGTTTTTTCTCGGAGGCTTCCCATCCAAGAGTTGTACACGGGACAGCGTTGGCGCGCTGTCCTTCTTCATTCATAATAGAATAATTTTTGCGTCTACGCAATGATTTATATTTTATTATCGTATCAAATGATTTTCTGAACGAATGAACGGAAAATATATGACTCCTATTTTACTGATATTAACCCCTCATAGGTACGATACAAACTGGTTTGGGAATCTGGTCACCATCACGTTCCATACCGTAATTTCAATTCCTCATAGGTACGATACAAACCTACAAGATCGATTGGCGCTTTGTGGGAAAAAACCAAGTTTCAATTCCTCATAGGTACGATACAAACTGGACAACCACCGAGATGTGAAATCAAAGGCGGCACCCGCGTTTCAATTCCTCATAGGTACGATACAAACTGGAAGACGGAGGATGTGGCGGCCTATTTGCACGCGTTTCAATTCCTCATAGGTACGATACAAACATTTCTCCGCGAGCTTCTCGCGAGCGGTCAGCTGGGGTTTCAATTCCTCATAGGTACGATACAAACGTGTAAAGGGTAGTGATATATTTAAAACAAGCGGTAACGTGTTTCAATTCCTCATAGGTACGATACAAACCTATACGACGCATGATTACTTCGCTGAGGAAAGCCAGTTTCAATTCCTCATAGGTACGATACAAACGCCATCATATTTATGATTTTAGTAACTCCACTTAATAGTTTCAATTCCTCATAGGTACGATACAAACTGTAGTATCCACCGTCCACGTTGATCCGCGTTTCACCGTTTCAATTCCTCATAGGTACGATACAAACAGAATATATCCACTACCCGTTCCCGAACAAACGCGTTTCAATTCCTCATAGGTACGATACAAACCCCAAAAATGCGCGCCAATATAATATCTTCTCAATATATTTTTACCTGAAATTTCACAATTCCCCAAACATAGAAACACAAAAAATCATGCCATTTTCTCTATAAATCTCCTGTTTACTCCCTCTTCCTTCGATTTTCAATTTGTCGTCGATCCCCCGGGGTTTTGACATGACTGGCGATCGACGACAAATCAAGGCCAACCGGCCACACAACCTACACCAGTTCAAACATGCCAAATCCTTGCGAATTTCTCCCGCCGATGCCCACAGCATAAGCGAATTGCAACATTTCCGGGTCGCCGCGCAATTCGTAAATCCCGTTCCAGCCGGTAATCATGAATCCTTTGAAGCTGGTTACGATCTTGTCGCGCTTGCCGACTTGCAACGGCCTGATCGACAGTTCCCCGGGAGCCGGGCGCTCATAATAGGCTTCGAATTTTTTGCGCATGTTATCGGCAATCAAATGCGGAAAGACAGCATCATCCGGATCGAAAAACTGCGTAATTTTCCGGCCGTCGTGACTGTCATACGTGCTGTAAATGGTGATCGGAGAGATCATGTTGATTTTGCAGGGTGCGCCGAGGACGGGGAGCGGTTCGTAGCTGATTTCCTTGATCGGCACCGATTGTCCGTCCAGCAGGACTTCCCCCTGTTGCAGCAAACTGCGCCCGAGTTCCTGGATAAACTTGGGGACGATGGAACTGATCCGGAGCACGATTTCGCCATTGAATACGATTTTTTTCTGCACTTTGTCGATACGGTAATTTCCCTGGAGTCTGCTGAATGTAAAAAGCCGGAATGCGCGCTTCTCGTAATGAAATCCTTGCTCATGCAAAAATGTAGCGAACTCCCGGTCCGCCATCACACGATAGATGAGTCCCTGGATGATTTGTTGGTAATTCAGCGGCAAAATTAATTCACGATCAGGTTGGAAACGGATGCGAAATCTCATTATTCCTCCAATTTATCGGATGCAGCCAACACGTTGCCACAATACTGGCACTTCTCGCTCATTCCCGGCCGAACTGGCGAGGTGGTTGCTCCCTGTCTTCCGGCCGGTCTGAAGCGTCCCACTGAAACACATCCGGTATTTGGTTCTTGCCCACCAAAAATTCGAGGTCTTGTCTCACATGTTTTTCACTCAATCCCAGGATTACAGCAATGCGGGAAAAGTGGGTGATTCCCTGCTCCTCCACCAAGCGATGGTATGCCTCATACCTTTTTTGCATTTCCTGATCTCTCCGGTTCGCCAGAAATGTCAAAATCGCCATTATCGGAGACGCAGCCAATATGTATAAAATGAAAACTTTAATATATGACCATACGGTGGGATAGTCCTCCGGTGAACTGAAAACATCTTTCAAATAAAAGGCAATCGCGAAGTATAACACACCTGAATCCAGGATTCTGTAAGCTTCCGCCCGCAACGGACTGTACCTGATTCGGTAGCAGAAAGATATCCAGCACAAGATGCCGATACCATACGCAATATAATAGAAAATCATGCGGGCAGCATGCATCTCCTTTCACTTCAATCAGGTGCGATCAGCATATTGCCGCAATACTCGCATTCTTTGCCTGTTCCCGGCCTTGCTGACGAAGTTGCACCGCAGCCGAAGCAAGTTACGGGTACTTCCACGTCCCGAATTGGCATCTCCCTGGAGTCCACATTTGCCGCATAAGTTGTATAGTCTTCTCCTACCATGCTTGCACCAAGCCCGGGCAGGTTCGAAATGTAGCCGATTTCGGCCAAATAATTCAAGTCCTTGATGACATGATCCGCCCTGATTCCCGTAATGTCGGAAATTTGCAGAAGATCCGTTACTCCCTGGTTTTCCACCAACTGATAATAGGCTTTGTATCTTTTCTGCATCTTTTTGTTTCTTAGATGACCCATTATGTAAAACAATGCGGCAGGAGTGCCGATCAATATCAGACAAATAATAAAAGTGCCGATATAATCGAAGTTATCCTGAAAATCCTCAGGCGAATTCAGGGTTAATTCAAAATAAAAAACAACCAGAATCGTGAGGAAACTGTTCCCGACGGCGTTATAATCGCTTGCCCGCTTATGATTGACTTTGCGGTGGGAGACAAATCGCGTTACACAATAAATGAATAGGCCGATTACACTGAAAAAAGTAAACATGCCGGCCAGCACCTCTCTTAGCAGGACTTCAACCGGAGCAATTGCTGATTGCGTCGGTCGATTGCATTGGCCAATTTTTCGAGTTGCTTGCGAATTTGATCCACATCGCCCTCATTCCCCGTCAATTGAACCAATCTCCGGACATCGCCTGCCAGCGATTGCAACTGCTGCAGTATGGTGAATTCCTCCTCGGCAAGCTCTGGACGCGATACAGGATCGCTGAAACGAACCTTTTCTTGCAGAGACGCCAGTTCCCGATTCAACCGGTCCCTGGCCGGATGGTTCCATTGTTCCAATTCCCGGGCGATTTGCACCATTTCCAGTCCCATTTGCCTGACCCATTGCATCCGTTCGGATAGTTGCCGTTCCTGTTCCCTGGCCTGCTCGACACGCAAGGCGATGAGGCCAGCGGTCATCAGTTGCACGGCCAGCAATATCATATGCATCAATCCATATGCCCACAATGCCAATGGAAAAATAAATGATACAACAATGGCAGCTACGACCAATACAAAATAAGCAACGGCCACCGCCATGTAACTTCTATAGCGAGCCATGTGAGCATCTTCCTGGCTGCGGACATAGCGAACGCCCAGCTCATAGATGGCGGTTTCCGCGATGAGCATTGCTAAGAGAGAGATCCACTTCGCGTCCAATTGATCAAACGACAACCCCAACAATATCCAAATGGCAAACGTCAGTATGACTGCCAGCGCATAGACAATCGTCATGATCCGTACATCGTTGCGGAGCGTATTCACCAGCCTCACTCCTCCCGGTCACCCAGCTTGTTGCCGCAGGAGTGGCAATAGGGTTGCCCCGGCTTGATCTCTTGCTGGCATTGATCACACCTGGCAACAGATGGCGACAATTGGGTACCGCAATGCATGCAAAATTTCCCTGAAGGGTCCACCTGTTCTCCGCAAGCCAGACAAGCATCCACATACAACGAATAACCGCAATTCCTGCATAGCAAGGCATTGCCGGCATTGTCTGTTCCGCACTTTGGACAGGGACTATAGGGATCGCCGCAATGCGGGCAAAATTTGGCGATGGACGGAAACAAATTGCCGCATGCATTGCATGAAGTGAGGTTCCGGTTCAATATGGCATACTGATGGCCGCAATTGATGCAGAAATTCGCTTCCTGCCGGTTGTTGGTTCCGCAGCGCGGACACTTTTTGTCATAAATGCCTGTACCCGGCACGGGTGCTATCCCCTCCGTCCGATTGCCCGAATCGCTGCCCGTCCCTTCGGTTGCTGCGGCTTCTTCCGACGCATTGAAGGTTTGTTCCTGTTGATAGTTGTAGCCGATAATATTCATCTCGGCTTTTTTGGCCAACGCTTCCTTCAGGCGGATTGCGGCGGGATCGTCCTCCGGCGTGTTGATCGATTCCACGCAAAAGTTGAATACTTTCATGCCAAAATCTTTGAATACAGGCCGTATTCGCTCCTCGATATGACTCGCGATTTCCGAGTTGTACATGTTGATTTCCAGGATGCTGATTTTTTTGTAAACCAGATACGAGGTGATGATCTCATGAAAGTTCATCATCAGGAGGCCGCGAAAATATTTGCGCAGTGCATCGACATTGAAAACCGGCATCGTGCCGATCAGTTTGAGCAAAAATTTGCGGGAATCCTCGATCTGCACGCCAAACTGCCCGTATGCCCGCACAGGCAAAATCACTTGATAGCGGGGATCCTGCAATTGAAGCGGAGCGATCGTTCCCCATTTGACATCCACTGAATTTGCCTTGTTGATGAACCACACTTCCGCAGTAAACGGCGTTTGGCCGCCAAAGGGCAGATGGATGATGGATTGAAGCAACGGCGTGTTCTTGGTGCTCAGCGTATGCCGGCCCGGACCAAACAGGTCGAGTGCCTGCCCGCCCTTGAACAGAATGGCTTCCTGGGTTTCATGCACGACGAGTTTCGTCGATGTCGCCAATTCCGTCTCCGGAAACTTCCAGGCCAAAATGTCGGATGAACCGCTAAACTGCACCAGCTTGGTGACGGCCATCTTTCGCTGACCTCCTCCGCAACGTAAGCCCCGGCTCCCGATCACGCCACAACTTCCTTCCCGCCCAACTGCATCTGGTACATGGCGTAGTATTTGCCCCGCATCGCCATCAGTTCGTCGTGATTGCCGCGCTCCACGATTCTGCCGTGATCCAGCACGAGGATCTGGTCAGCTGCGCGGATCGTCGACAGCCGGTGGGCGATGACGAACGTCGTGCGGCCTCGCTTCAGCACTTCCAGCGCCTGCTGGATGATCGCTTCCGTCTCTGAATCGATGCTGGCCGTCGCTTCGTCCAGGATGAGAATGGCCGGATCGAACGCCAGCGCCCGCGCAAACGAGATCAGCTGCCGCTGGCCCGCGGACAGCGTGCTGCCCTTTTCGATGACCGGTTCGTCCAGCCCGCCCGGCAATTGCATGAACATGTCATAGGCCCCCACATCTTTGAGCGCCTGCTCCACCTTCTCGCGTGAAATGTCCGGATGGTCCAGGCTGACGTTGGATGCGATGGTGCCGGTGAACAAGAACGGGTCTTGCAGCACGATGCCCATATGCTGACGCAACGCCTGCTTCGTCATCTTGCGCACATCGATGCCATCAATCGTGATGGTGCCGCTATTCGCCTCATAGAAGCGGAACAGCAGGTTCAGGATCGAGCTTTTGCCGGAACCGGTATGGCCGACGAGCGCCACCGTCTCCCCTTGCCGCACGCTGAACGAAATGTCCTTGAGCACATATTCGCCTTCCTTGTAGGCAAAATACACGTTTTCAAACCGGACATCCCCACGGTAGCGCGCAATGCGCTCTTCCGACACCTCGTCGCCTTCCTCATCCAGCAGTTCAAACACCCGCTCCGCCGACACCCGGGCGGTTTCCAGATTGGCCAATTGGTTGACGATGCCGACAACCGGCTGCATCATCCGTCCGATATAGTCAATAAACGCATACAGCATCCCGATGGTCAGCGAAGCGCCAAACCAGCTGCCAGCAAACATCCACAGCGCCAGCAGGAAAAACAGGTTGCGCACGACATTCACCAGGTTGTGCGACGTGAGCGAATTAAGCCGCAGCAGCTTGTTCCGCTGCCGAAGATAGTCCTCGTTCAAATCCTCGAATTCGGATTCCGTCTGCTTCTCCCGGCGGAACGCCTGGATGATGGACATTCCCTGGATGGACTCGTTGATGATCGCGTTGATGTCGCTCAGTCGCGACCGGATCACGTGATTGAACTTGTGCGCAAATTTGCGGTAAATGACAATCCAGGCATACAGCAAAGGCAGGATGGGCAGCGACACGGCCGCCAGACGCCAATCCAGCAGAAACAGCGCACCCAATATGGCGCAAATATACACGATGCCGGAAAAGAAGTTGGCCAGCACATTGACAAACAACTCGCGGATCGCCTCGGTGTCGTTCGTCACCCTGGAGACGATCTTGCCTGCCGGCAGATGGTCGAAATACCGCACCGGCAACCGCTGGATATGGGCAAATACGTCATTGCGGATGCGGCGGATGATCTTGTTGGCCGACACCTGCAGCACATAGCGCTGAAAATAAGTCAGCACGGCGCCCCCGATCATCAACCCGAAATAGATGGCCGAAAGCACCAGCAGCATCGGAAACTCCGACTGGTAGAAGCGGTACACGTCCCCGTTCGACAGCTTCTCGGCCGGATAGGCAACCGCCTCCCCTTGCGGGGGCCGGACGATCAGCATCCCGTCTTCCACCCGCATCTCGCCTTCCACGTCCACCGCATCGCGCACGAAATAGTAGGAACCGCCGATTTGCAGCACACGTGCGGGAGCGCCCGGCGTCTCTCCCTCCGCAAACCGGTCGATGCGCTTGTACCGGCTATCGCCGTAGGGTATGCTATACCGGTCTTCACTGGTCGTCTCATGCCAGACGTTCTGGATGCCCATGATGTGGTCGTCGATCATGCGTTTGGCGAAGAACGGGCCGACCAGTTCCGCGCTCACCGCGAGCAGCATCAGCAATAGTGCCCCGATGATCGGTTTTTTGTATAGCAATGCGTAACGCAGCAATCGTCTTCCCGTTGTGTTCATGTCTGATCTCCTTCCTGACGGCTGACAGGCTCAGGCTTCCAGCACTTCGAGCAGTTGTTGGCGCTCGTACTGCTCTTTGTACCATCCGCCCAGTGCCAGCAAATCTTCGTGTGTGCCTTCCTCCACGATGCGGCCCTCATCCAGCACGATGATCCAGTCGGCATGCTGCACGGCGGACAACCGGTGCGTCGTGATGATCGTCGTTTTGCCCGCGCGCTCCCGGCGGATGCCTTCCAGAATTTCCGTCTCCGTCTTCGCGTCCACTGCCGACAGCGAATCGTCGAGCATCAAGATTTCCGGATCGGAAATGATCGCCCGGGCGATGCTGACCCGCTGTTTCTGTCCGCCGGAGAGCGCCACGCCCTTCTCGCCGACCAGCGTTTCCAGCCCTTCAGGCAGGAATGCCACATCCTTGCGGAACGAAGCCAATTCCAGCGCGCGGTTCAACTGTTCCTCGGTGCATGGCTTGTCGGCATTGCCGAAAAAGATATTTTCACGGATCGATTTGCTGAACAAAACCGGTTGCTGCGGCACATAGCCGATCCAGCCCCTCAGCTGGTCCAGCGAAATCTGCTCCAGCGGTGTGCCGCCAATCGTAATGCTCCCGCTGCCCATCGGATATTCCCGCAACAATTGGCGCAGCACGGTCGTCTTCCCGCTTCCGGTTCTTCCCACGATGCCCAGCGTCTGTCCCCGCTTGATGGAAAACGACACGTCAACCAGGTTGTCAATGGCGGACGAGGGATACCGGAACGTGACATGGTCGAATACGATGTCTTCCGGTACGGGCACATGCCTGAGCTGCTCGCCATCCGTCACATCGGGTTTCACGCCGAGCGTCTCGTTGATCCGGTCCAGCGAAGCGTTGCCCCGCTGCATGATATTGATCAATTCGCCCATCGCCAGCATCGGCCAGATCATCATCCCCAGATACATGTTGAACGACACCAGTCCGCCCAGCGTGATTTCGCTGCGGAATACCAGCACGGCCCCATACACCAGGGCGATCATAAAGCTCATTCCGACCAGCACCTTGATGGCCGGCTCGAATACGGCATCGATCTGGGCCACGCGCACATTTTTGCGGAACACTTCGTCCGTCTTGTTCCGGAACCGCTGCTGGTCGGCACGTTCCTGCACGAATGCCCGCACGACCCGCACGCCGGAAATCGACTCCAGCACCTGGTCGTTCAATTCACCAAACGCTTGTTGGGCGTTCATGAACCGCTGGTGGATTTTGGCGCCGAAATATTTGAGCACAAGTGAAATGACCGGCAGCGGAATGATGGCGGCAATCGTCAGCTTCCAGCTGATCGTCGATGCCATCATGACCAGCACCAGCCCCATGAACAGCGTGGAATCAACCAATGTCAAAATCCCGAATCCCGCCGTCATCGAAATGGCGCCCAAATCATTGGTCGCCCGCGCCATCAAATCGCCTGTCCGGTTCCGTTCATAGAACTTCGGCGACATTTTCAGAAAATGCCGCATCAACTTCGAACGCAGCATCCGTTCCAGAATGAACGAGCCGCCGAACAGCTGATACATCCAGATCAGCGTCACCCCGTAACTGACCACCGTAATGAGCAGCCAGGCCAGCACGACAAGCGCCCAATTTCCGCCTGTCAATGTACCTTGCCGGAATCCGTCGATCGTGTATTCGATCAGCTTGGGCGGCAATACATCGATGATGCTGACGAACACAAGCAATACAATCGCCCATGTATACCGCTTCCACTCCAATCGGAAAAACCAGCCCAGTTTTCTGAATACTGCGATCATCTCTCCCACGCTCCCCAATCTCAAACAAAAAAGCGCAACGCTACTAGCGATACGCCTTCTGAATCCCGCAAAACAGTTTCAATGGACGCAAAAAAGGCGCATGGCTACCGTCACGTAACCACACGCCTGCATCATGCCGGTCATCAGGGCCAAATGCGCCCTTACGCCTGCACGGCACACGCGTCAGGGTTACGTTTCCAACATTGTCCGTTCAACCAATCCCGCGACTTCACATGGATGAAAATGAACTTCATTGGACCGCAACCCCCTTTCCATATTTGAATTCCTTGTGTCACTTTACCATTTTCCTGCAAAGGCTGTCAATCGTTTCTGGTCCCTCCGGGGCAAAAAAAAGATTCCGGAACCAGACCTGCTATACGATCAGCACTTCCGCAGGCGCTTCGCACCACATGCACCGCTCCGGCGGCGTCCACGCGGTGAACGTCGTCGTCCGCAAATCGACCAGATCCGGTGCATCCTCGTATTCGTCCACAAATTTATCAATCGCAAGCTCCACATGCTCACGACAAACACAGTACATACCGTCTATACTTCCCTTCATGCCACAAATGCCCGGTTTGTCATCGTGCGGCGCCACGCTTCTTGTGCTGCGCTTCGTTGTGCCGCCGGACCGTACGACCACCCGCCGACCCTTCCCGTCGGCAACCGCTCGGCCGTATGACCGCCGGCGCCTCTAGCTGCCGCTCTTCTCGCCCAGCACGACCTTCAGCTTTTCCTGCTTGCCGCCACGATAGTAGGTCACCGTTACCGTATCGCCAATTTTCTTTTTGCCATACAAATATTTACGCAATTCCAGCATGCTTTTGACCGGTGTCCCGTCCAGTTCCGTAATGATGTCATTGAGCTTGAGCCCCGCTTCGCCCGCCGGTCCCACCGCTTCCAGCACCAGCACGCCGCCGGTGACTTCTTCGGGAATGATCAGTTCCATGAATTCCTCGTCTTCAGCCGGATCGTGCTCCGATTGCTGTTCAAAATAAACGGACAAATCCATGGAGTAAATCCCCATATAGGGACGAAGCACTTTGCCATGCTGTTGCAATTCCTTGACCACCGGCATGACATCGCGGATCGGAATGGCAAAACCGATGCCTTCCACACCGGTGTCCGCAATCTTCATGCTGTTGATGCCAACCACTTTGCCGTTCAGATCGGCGAGCACGCCGCCGCTGTTGCCTTCATTGATCGCCGCCGTGGTCTGGATCACCTCTTGCTCCCAATCGTGGATGCCGTCCTGGTTGAGCGATACCGGCACAATCCGGTGCAAGAACGAGACAATGCCGTTGGTGACCGAATCGCCAAAACCAAGCGGATTGCCGACGGCGATCACCATCTCGCCAACCCGCAACTTCTCGGAATCGCCGATTTCCGCGACACGGTCAATGCCTTCCGCATCGACGGTCAACAGCGCCAGGTCGCTGAGTTTGTCCTCGCCGACCAGCGTCGCTTCTTTTTTGCTTCCATCAATCAGCACGACCTGCAGCCTGGCGGCATTGGCCACGACATGCGCATTGGTGACAATATAAGCTTTGCCATCCTTTTTTTCGATAATCACGCCGGACCCGAGATTGGCATGGTCCGGTACTTCATCGGGATCAACAAGTCTTCCCCTGGCCGATCTGCCCGACTGGCTTTCGATGGATTGTTGCGTAATATTGATGATGCTCACGACGACCGGACGGACTTTGGCCGAGGCGGAGATGATCCGCTCCGATGTCTCCACCAGCATCTGGCCGCCGGTCAACGCGGGTCTGGCTTCGTTTGCCGGATCGTCATGGTCGAAGAACAAAATGAACAGCAGCGAAACCAGGAGGGCGCTGACCAGCGAAGAGACAATCGCGATTCGCAAATTCGTGGCGGACAGAAACCCGCGCAATCCGCCTCTGCTCATGCCGAACCCTGATCCTGTCTGACTAGCGCGACGATATTCCCGACTGGGTTTCGTAGAATAGAAATCATCATCAAACAGGCTCATCGCCAATCCGCCCTCCTCTATGAAATCGTCGAACCCGCAAAACAGGCATATTTTCAAAGATTGTGACTACAATATACTAATAGATTGATTGCCGGTGAGGCAAGCGATACAAGCCTGTCATGCCGGCGGATATGAAAGGATGACGGATCATGCAACACCATTCGCGCGATTGGCAATATCTCGATCTGGCTGCACGCCTTGGCGACATGAAGGATGATCAATACCGGCAATTGCTGGCGCTCAGCACGCTGATCGAACTGCTGGTGGAAAAAGGCATCCTCGATCCGGAGGAAATCCGCGCCAAATCGCTGCACATGGAAGCGGAATTGAATCGCCAGCTTTTGCTATGATCAGATATCGCGATAACCTTCTCCCGTCATAGCATCAGGCACGAACCCAATCCCATTCCGTCGGCCGGTCGGGATATGTATCACATAGCGCAAACTCATGTTTCTGGTAGAAGAACCCGTGATCCTCTAACACTGTATTCACCGTCAGTTTGGCCAAATCCATCAGGTTATGCTGCAAACTCAGATGTGCCAGATACACCCTGCGGGTCGAACCGTTCAGGAGCCGGCACAGTGCTTCCCCGGCAGCATCATTGGACAAATGCCCGGTATCGCCGAGTATGCGCCGCTTGATGTTCCAGGGGTATTTGCCCATGCGCAGCATTTCAATGTCATGGTTGGCTTCCAGCACGAGGACGTCGGACCGGGTGAGCTTGCCGGCGACTTTGTCGCTCATGTAACCCATGTCCGTTGCCAATCCCAATCTGGCTCCGTCGGCCTCGAAGCAGTACCCCACCGGATCAGCCGCATCATGGGAGATCGCATAGGATTCGATCCGCAAATCGGCAATTTCCATCACGCTGTCCGTCGGAAGAATGCGCCGCTGGTGATCGGCCAGTTCACCAACCTGCCTGTGCATGGCCGTCCATGTTTTCTCGTTGGCATAGACGGGCAGATCATATTTTCGCGCCAATGCGCCCAGGCCTTTGATATGATCGGCATGCTCGTGCGTGACGAGAATCGCATCCAGATCTCCGCCCGAAATGCCCCTTTGCTGCATCAATGATTCTATTTTTTTGCCGCTCAATCCCGCGTCAACCAGCACCGTCGCCTCATCCGTGGACACGATCGTCGCATTGCCGGTCGAACCGCTGGCCAATATCGTAAAACGTAGGCTCATGCTGTCCGTATTCCTCTCCCAGATTGCTTCACTTGCCCGAATCCGTCGCGGGTGCCGAAAGATCGTCTCCGGCACCGGTCGTTACATCCGCATTAATCGCGTGTACATAATACACTTCGCCATTTTCTAACAAAACCCTCCACGAAGGTGAAGAAACTTGCGTTTCCGCGTCCGGAAATATCTGGCCGTGATAGCCCAGCCGGATATCCTTGATGACCGTACCCGCCGGCAGATAGTTCTCGATCAGCAGCGCCACCGCTTTGGAAGCGGGCAGCACCTGCTGCGGCTGGGCGCCTTCCGACGGGAGCAATTGGACGACATCCTGCCGGTAGGCCTGGATTTGCTGTTCGCTGTTGAACAATTCCAGATGAATATCGAATGAGGGAAACCCGTCCACCATCAGGTTCAGGACGAAGACACCCTCCCGGCTTCCCGGATCGTCGTATGCGTACTGGCTCAAATTCGGAATCACATCGCCCAGCGCGTCGTTCAGTTCCTTGGCGCTGAAGACGATGCGGGCTTCCCGGGGCTCTTCCAGCAAGATGCGCTCACCGGATTCGCCGGTTTGCAATTCGATCAGCTTGTAGGTCAAATCGCGCATGAACGGCGTTTCCGCCGGAATTTTGGCGTCGATCCGGATGCCTTTTTCCTGCATTGTCTGGCGTGTTTCGGGCGGCAGGGATGTCCAGTCGACGGAAGTGCCTACCTGTGACCGCCATTCCAGCCACAACTGGTATCCCAGCAGCAAGTTCAACAGCAAAAATGCGACGATCAACACGCTTTTGGCCCGTCCCCAGTCCATCCCAACCCTCCTGTTCATGGTGCCGGTGAAGATTCCGACACGATCTGCACATTGCCGTTTTCAAGACGCACCGCCCACACCGGATGCAGGGTGATGATATCCTTCTCCAGCGATGGACGATACGCGGGAAACAAGGCAACCGCGGGCGAATCGAATTTGGCCATCTGGATCAACTGGCGCAGGGCATCCCCGCCGGGCAATTCCCGGCTGCGCCGCTTGACCGGAGCCTCCTCCAAATTGATGAGCGACCGCTCGTAAAAGGTGACCGTGCCTTGCTGCAATCGCAATTGCATGTGGCCAAACGTCATGCCCGGCGAAGACAGCACCGGCATGTGGTTGTAATACTGGCGGAATCGGATGACGCCGACCGTATCCCTTTCATCGTCAGGCAACGTCAGCAAATGCTGGCCGTTCCAACCACCATGCTGGTTGACGAACCGTACCGCTCCCGTCACGTTGTCGATCAAATCGTTGCGACCTTCCGTTGGTACAACCTGGTCGGAGAAGGACATCCAGCCGCCATTTTCCACGACTTTGAGTCCCCGTTTGCCGTCCGTATAAATCAGGCTGCCGTCTTTGCGCTCCGGGATGGCGCGCGTTGTTCCCGGATCGAAAAACAAATTGCGCTGCATTTGTTCAATCGTGTATCGGCTATAGGACACATCGAGCTCCACGACTTTGTTGTAATTTTTCTCTGGCAAATACAGCCGGCCGTCAGCCGTCTGGAACGGTGTCCAGAATTCGCCGAACCCGACATTGGTCGTCACGTCGCCGAAAGTCAGGTCCGCCCGCTGCGATTCATACACGCTCCGCCCGTCCGCGCTGAAGAAAAACGTGCGCACTTCTTCGGTGCCCTTGCGGACGAAGATCCAGATCCGGTCAATCGAATCGCCGAAAAACAGAAAATCTTCATCGATTTTCAATACCTGCTGCAACAGTTCAAACGGAATCGGACGGCTGAACCGCAGTTCCAGCCCCTGGTCTTCCCGCCTGACCTGTTCCCAATCGATGGCTTCCGCCGCATTGCGCTGAAACCCTTTGAATTCCCGGCCCTGCAGCTTGGTCAGGATCAGATTGTAATAGGGCGCATCGCTAGGAAAAAACACCGTATGCCAGTCTTCGCCCCGATGCAGGACGATCATTTCCGGAAACAGCAGGTTTTTCACTTCTTCTTCGGGCCCCAGCGGTTCGGTTTGCACGTAGTTCTGGTTCGACCTCACCTTGGCTTCCAGACTGGGCATGCTGTAGGCGAGAAAATAGCTTTGCACCAGACTGAGTGCAACGAGCAATGCCAATATGACGGATTTGATTTTTTCCATCATGCCGGCTCACTTCCTTCCTGCACGAGGGGAAGCAGCACGGTGACAACGGTGCCGACGCCCACTTCCGACTCCAGTGAAATGGTGCCGCCATGCGCACGCACAATTTCCCGGGCAATGGACAGACCCAGACCGGTGCCCCCCATGCTGCGGGACCGCGCTTTGTCTACCCGGTAGAACCGGTCGAAAATCCGGTCCAGATCCTTGCGCGGAATGCCGATTCCCGTATCTTTGACAACAACGCACAATTGTCCGGCTCCGTTGTCCGAGGCCGAGATGTCAATCGATCCCCCGTCCAGCGTATATTTGATCGCATTGGACACGAGGTTGTCCAACACCTGGTCGATGCCGTCCCGATCCAGCCAGGCCGGCTTCAGGTTCGGCGCGACATGCACGGTGGCCGTAATGGCTTTCTGGCGAAGCTGGAATGAAAACCGGTCGACGACTTCTTCCAGCATTTCAAGCATGTTCGTTTTCTCGCGCCGCAGTTGCACCCTGCGGGAATCAAACCGGGACAGGTGCAGCAAGTCGCTGACCAGACGAATCATCCGTTCGGTCTCGTTGCGGATGACGCCGATGAAGTTGTGCGCCAGTTCCCGCTCCTCCAGGGCGCCATCGTCCAGCGCTTCCGCATAGCTCTTGATCGTCGTCAGCGGTGTGCGCAATTCATGGGACACGTTGGCGACAAATTCCCTTCTGGCCTGCTCCAGCTTCTCGGCTTCCGTCACGTCGTGCAGCACCGCTATGGCACCCGCGACGCCCTTGTCACGCCGGCGAATCGGCGTGAGCGTCACGCGCAATATCGTCTCATTGTCCTGGTCATCCTCCGTCTCCCGCCGCAACAGCATGGAGGACGTCTCCCCGGCCAGCGTTTTGGCGATCAGTTCCTTGTCCACGTTCAGCGCTTCCGACAAGGTACGCCCTTCCCAATGTTCCGAACCCATCAGTTCTTCCGCCCGCCGATTCGCGATGATGATGTGACCCAGTTCGTCCGTTGCCAGCACCCCGTCGCTCATGTTTGTCAGAACCGACGACAGCTTTTCCTTCTCTTCCTCGTTAAGGGCGAGCGCTTCGCTCAACCGGTCCGTCATGTCGTTGAAAGCCGCGCTGAGCTGCCCGATTTCATCCGTCCCCAGCACCGGCACACGCCGGTCGAACCGCCCTTCCGCGACTTCAGTTGCCTGGCGGGTCAGCACCTTGATCGGCGCGGTAATCGTGCCGGCCAAGAGTACGCCGAGCAGTGCGGTCAAACCAAGCGCGATCAAAATCGCCGAAACGAAAATGCGATTGATCCGCTCGACGGTTTCGTACAATTCTTTCATCGATGCCGTAATATAGACGACACCGACCACTTTGCCGGAACTGATGACCGGCTTGGCGATGACCTTCTTGCGGATGTTGTCTTCGTCGATGATCTCTTCCTCGTTGTCGGGAATCCGCTGCAGCGCCCGGCTGACGAGCAGCGATGTGTTTTTGCGCCCGATCAGGGACGGCGTCGTGTTGGTCGTTGTGGCAAGCACCCTGCCGCTGGCATCCAGCACCTGGATTTCCGCGCCGCTGATGCTGGACAGGCTGGCCGCCAGCGCGTTCAGCTCTTCACCCGCATCCTGCCGGGCACCGCCGCTTTTTTCCAGTTGGGACAACGCGGGCTCCGACAGGCTGGTTAGCAAATTCGCCTGTGTGTTCAGATTGTTCGTGAACGTCTCGATCAGCGAATTTTTCATCGTGCTGATGAAATAAACCCCGATCAGTTGCACCGCAATGAGGATGAGCATTAACACCATCAAGATCAGCTTGGTTTGAATGCTCCGGAATATCCGAAGGATCTTCATCCCGTAAAACCGCCCGGCATGCGCGGATTCCGCACCAGATAGCCCAGCCCCCGGCGCGTCATGATGATTTCCGGTCGGCTGGGGTCGTCTTCGATTTTTTCGCGCAACCGGCGAACCGTCACGTCCACCGTCCGGACATCACCGAAGTATTCATAGCCCCACACCGCCTGCAGCAAATGTTCACGCGTCATCACCTTGCCGCTGTTGCGCGCCAGGTAATGCAGCAGTTCGAACTCCCGGTGCGTCAAATCCAGCGGCTGGCCATTCTTGTACACGACATACATGTCGGTATCGATAAACAGGTTGAACAGCTTCAGCCCCTGCGGTTCCGCATCCTGCACCGCTTGCTCGCCGCTGTGACGCGATGCGTCCAGATTGCGCTGCCGACGCAGATGCGCTTTCACCCGCGCCAGCAGTTCCCGCGTGCCAAACGGTTTGGTCACGTAGTCGTCCGCTCCCAGTTCCAGACCGAGCACCTTGTCGAGTTCCGTATCTTTGGCCGTCAACATGATGATCGGCGTCGTCAACCGCGAGCGCACTTCCCGGCATACGTCCATGCCATCCTTGACTGGCAGCATGAGATCGAGCAAAATCAAGTCCGGATCTTCTTCAAAAGCCAGCCGCACCGCCTCTTCGCCATCAAAGGCGCAGACTACTTCGTACCCTTCTTTTTCAAGATTGAATTTCAAAATATCCGCAATCGGCCGCTCATCATCCACGACCAATATCTTTCCCGGCACCGTCATCCGCCTCCCCGCTTCGGAAGCTAATCTTCTATTTCTATCTTACCATACCCGGAATAAACGAATACCCCTTTACAACGAATACCTATTTACGACTGCCTATTTACGACTACCTAGTTTGCGACGAATAACACAATAACGAGCTATGCTATCGGATTGAACGGGAGGTTGCTCCAGGTTAAGGTGACGGCTCCAGGTCACATGTCTTCCGGTTCAACAGTCGGCCTCCAGGGTTTGTGTCTCTTCCGGTCAAGATGACGTCTGCCGGACATCTGTCGGCATCTGTTGGTCAGCCCTGTTTGGTAGAATGAACAGCTCAGAAACATGCCAAACGTGGCGGGCAAGCGAACTCCTGCCAATTGGTTGGAGGACAATCGGACACCGGTGACCGTTAGCGGCGTACTTTGCGATTTTTGCCCGATTTATTGGTCAATAATGTCCATTAGCGCCGATTTCCTCAAAAAAATGGGCCAATTCGGATTCTGACGGTCATTCATGTCCATTACAAAATGAAAATTGACCGTTTGGACGTTTAATGGACAAAAATGACCACGTACAGACCACGACCATATCAAATGACTTCCACACTACTGAATAACGCAACCATACCGATTGACTACGAAGTTACCGAATAACTGCAACGATATCGATTGACCACGACAGAGGAACTGTGCAAGGTGCCCCGAAAGGGCAGGGGGTGTGCGAGGCAGCCCATGAACCAATCGCCGGGGAAGTACAAAAAACGCGAGACTTGAGATGCCATTCAGCACCCTGTCTCGCGCGTTCTTATGAGTGGATATTCAATATGCCTATAAATCATTCACCGCTTATAAGTAATCCAGCGGGTTCAGTATTTTCCCTTTGTAATGAATCTCGAAATGAAGATGCGTGCCGGTCGAGTTGCCCGTGCTTCCCATGACGCCGAGCGAATCGCCTTTCTGTACGGTCTGTCCCTTTTTGACATTGAAGCTCTTCAAATGTCCGTAGAGCGTCTTGTATCCGTTCTTGTGATCGATGATCACCGTGTTTCCCGTTCCGGACTTGTATGCGGCGAATTCTACAACGCCGTTGTCGGCAGCCATGATATTGCTTCGGCCGATCAGGTCGATCCCGTTGTGCATTCTGCCCCAGCGCTTGCCCATCTTGCTTGTGATCCGGTATCCGGATACGGGCCAGGAGAACTTGCCGGAACCGGTGCCCGCGATCACCTTTGTCCCCTGGACGACAATTTTGGAAATGGGTTCGCGCGTAACTTTGGTGTCGATCACTTCTTCTTCCTGAACTTCGCCATTCAGCTTCGTAATCTTGTACGTAACCAGCTTTTCGCCTGCGACGCCGTTTCGCAGCACTTTTGAAGTGCCTTTGCGCATTTCGTCGCTCTTCTGGTATTCGACGTCAGGCTCGATCGACTCCGTCTTGACCAGTTCTTCCACCGTGCGGACGTTCAGTATCGGTGCCGCCGATTCTTGACCGCTGCCCGTCAGTTTCTGGAACAGCGTTTCCGGGTCGGAGATTTCCGGCTCTGCCAATCTTACGCTTGTCGTCTTGACCGGTTCAACGAACTGTACGGATTTGACCACATGCGTCGGACCATCCTCCGCAGCGGTACTCGCCGGTTCCGCCGCCGTTGCCGATGATGCCGTAAAAGCCAGCGTCTGTATCCGCGGCTTCGCCGATTGGGTAGCGGACACTTGCACCACTTGCGCAGCATCTTCCGGTATATAATGATTTTTGATCCGTTCCAGCAATGCGTTTGCGGTCGCCTGATCCCTGACAACGCCGACGACCTGGCCGTCAACCTTGATCTCCACGCCGATCGGATGCATGGACACCCGCTGCGCCACAGCCGCCAGCGTCGCATCGTCATCGGGCACGAACTTGTAGGCTCTCTCCGGCTCGTAGGTGATCTGGTTGTCATCCAGCGCATACAATACCGGCGTCTTCGCCTGCTTCAGTTCGATAGCCTTGTTCGCCAGCCACTGGTCCACCCTGGCGCTCGAACTGATTTCTCCGACCGGTATGCCTTTGACGTATACCCGGTAATAATCCGTCATATTGGCCTGAACGTATTGCTGGCTGCCGACGGCTACGGCTGCAACCCCGATGGCGGCAATCACCGTAGCGGCAATCGGACCTTTATAGTTTCTTGCAAATTTCATGGTTTGAGGCATCAGTTTCTTGTCAACAATTGTTATTCCTTTCAAGCTGATAGACCGAATGAACCGGAAACTGTTCTTGATGGCAACTATCGCTTTCCGGATCCGATCTGTTCCCCTGAAAACGGCCATGATCTTCTCCTTCTGCAAAAGATATTATTAAGCTTTCACACCGCATGCAGTCTATGACAAACGTACTATTACATCCAGATATCCAGTTCGATTTTCCCATACTCTGCCAAGCCCGAATATTACTTTAACATATCTATACGGAGTTCAAAAGGCCAATCAGACGGCTCAATGGGAGATAATGTAAAAAAACGCCGTTCGAACCTCTTCGTAACGACGTTAATTAATAATTTTATCATTTGGAAAAACCGTTGATACGACGCGTTTTCTCTCATGTTTTGCCATGTTGTCCGAAAGTGTTGCAGCCTGGAAATGAAAATTTCTTAATCTCGAACTTTTTGCATGCTTTTTAATGGCCATAAGGCCATCTTTACTCTTTTTCGATGGCTGTCGTTACTCTGTTTCACTGGCTATCGTCGCCCTGACCGGATGAAACAGCTCCATGATCTGCATGTATTCCGTTTCGGTCAAAATCGGCGCCAATAGCTCACCCACGTCCGCCAATTCGGATTCGGTAATCCCGTCCTCCAGATACTGCGCCAATTGTGCCAGTTGCTCCCCGTTCAGCTTCGACATGACCGTCTTCAGCAATTGCCGCTGCTCCGATGTCATTTCAGGCACACTTGACGCATTGCTGCCAATCGGCGGGATCGAATGATCCAGCACGGACGCGTCGTCGCCATGATCATCCAGCATGCCCCATGCATCGCCATTACGCGATATTTCTTCCGCTTCTTCTTCGCCCATTTCGCTTGCTTCAGCGGCCATTCTGCCTGCATCGGTGCGCATGGCATCCGTTCCTGCCATGTTCCGATCGGTCGTCCGGGAACGAGCGGCTGACGATGGCCCGGCATCCCGTTCCGTTGCTTCCACTCCGTCATCCTGATCGTCCGATGCCGATTCTCCGGACCAATTGCCAGAAGCCGATTCTCCTGACGTTCCGGAAACCGGACTTGCGCCCCACAGCTTCCCCCAAACACCGGACAAAGCAAATGGCTGCACCTGAAGCGGCAAGTTCAGTTGTTTCAGCAAAGTTTCCATATAACTATTGACAATATAGCCTGTCGTCCAAATACACAGAAAACTGAGCAGCAACGCTGTAGCCACCGTTTTGACCGCCCAACCAATCCATCTCAACATCATATGATCCTCCTGAATTCCATAGCGTTGCTATAGCTTTCAGTATGGACAAAACTCACAAATCTAACCGTATAATCGCTTATCCAATTGCCGCATTTTCAGATATCAACCGTTTGCCGGATATACGAAAAAAAACCAGGGCGCATCCCCGAGGTGTGAACAACCCCCGATATGCCCCTGGCAAATACATTCATGATCAATAGATTTCGGCTACCTGATTCGTCTGGTCACGATTGCGCCCGACGGAGAAGATCGCAATCGGTATGCCGGTCAGCTCCGACACCCGTTCCACGAAACGGCGAGTCGTCGGCGGCAAATCTTCCAGTGTCTTGGCTCCGGAAATATCTTCGCTCCAACCCGGCAATTCTTCGTATACCGCCTCGCACTCGGCGAGAACGCGCAAATTGGCCGGATAATGCGTGATCAGTTCACCGCGATAGCGGTAGGCCGTACAAATTTTCACCTTTTCCAGGCCCGTCAATACGTCCAGCGAGTTGAGCGACAGCCCGGTAATGCCGCTGACACGGCGCGCATGGCGGACAACGACTGAATCAAACCAGCCCACACGTCTTGGCCGTCCCGTCACGGTACCGTACTCGTTTCCTTTGTCGCGAATCCATTGGCCGAGCTCATCATGCAATTCAGTCGGGAACGGCCCGTCACCGACACGTGTAGTGTAAGCTTTGGCCACGCCGATGACCTGCTTGATTTTGGACGGCCCCACGCCCGAACCGATGCAAACGCCGCCTGCCGAAGGATTGGAACTCGTCACAAACGGATAGGTGCCCTGGTCGATATCGAGCATAACCCCTTGCGCACCTTCGAACAGCACTTTTTTGCCCGCATCGATGGCGTCGTTCAGCACGACCGACGTATCGGTCACGTAAGGGCGCAACTGCTCGGCATAGGACAGATATTCTCGGATGATCGAATCCGCATCCAGCGGTTCCCCGCCATAGACTTGCGCAATGATCTGATTTTTGTCCGCAATCATCTGCCGGGCTTTTTCCTCAAACACTTCCGCATCCATCAGGTCGGCCATCCGGATGCCGTTGCGCGCAGCCTTGTCCATATAAGCCGGACCGATGCCCTTGCGCGTCGTGCCGATCTTGTTGTCGGCCTTGCGGTCTTCTTCCAACGCATCGAGCACCAGATGATAAGGCATGATGATATGGGCGCGATCGCTGATTTTCAAATTGTCCGTCGAAAAACCGTTGTCGCGAATATATTGAATCTCTTCCAGCAGGGCAGCCGGATTGATGACCATGCCGTTGCCGATCACGTTCAGCTTGTTCTCGTTGAAAATGCCGGAAGGTATCATTGTCAATTTGTATTTTTTGTTCTGGATCAAAATGGTGTGTCCTGCATTGTTACCGCCTTGATATCGGGCGACGACGTCGGCTTTCTCCGCGAGAAAGTCCGTAATTTTACCTTTTCCTTCGTCCCCCCATTGTGTCCCTACAACGACGACTGTAGACAAGGCCATCCCTCCGTCCGCGGCTCTTCAACACCGCAGGCATATTCATGCCCCGTGCCATTTTTCAGCAAGGGGCATGATTAGTTTATCAATTGCCCCGAATGAAGTCAACGAATAAACGAACATTTTCAATATACTTATAATTATTGTTCGGTTTTTGCCAGAAACTAACCTTTATGCATGCTGCCGGTCCAGGCTGACAAACTTGTTGAACTGCTTCAGGAATACAAGCTCCACCGTGCCGACCGGACCATTCCGCTGTTTGGCAATGATGATTTCGATAATATTTTTTTTCTCGGATTCTTTGTCATAATAGTCGTCCCGGTACAGGAACGACACGATGTCGGCATCCTGTTCGATGGAGCCGGATTCCCGCAAATCGCTCATGAGCGGACGCTTGTCCTGCCGCTGTTCAACGCTGCGGGACAACTGCGACAGTGCGATCACGGGCACTTCCAGCTCGCGGGCGATTTGTTTGAGCGTACGGGAAATTTCCGAAACTTCCTGCTGCCGGTTCTCACCGAATTTGCCCCGCCCCTGGATGAGCTGCAAATAATCGATCACGATCATGCCAAGGCCTTTTTCTTTTTTCAGCCGGCGGCATTTGGCCCGGATATCCGCGACGGTAATGCCCGGCGTATCATCGATGTAGATCTGCGCCTCGGACAACGAACCGATGGCCATGGATAGTTTTTCCCAATCATCGCCTTCCAGAAATCCCGTTCGCATCCGTCCGGCATCCACGTTGGACTCTGCACATATCATGCGCTGCACGAGCTGGGCAGCCGACATTTCCAGACTGAAAATCGCCACCGTCTCCCCGGCCCTTACGGCAACGTTCTGCGCGATATTCAGGGCAAATGCCGTCTTGCCGACGGAAGGTCGCGCCGCCACAATGATGAGGTCGCTGCGCTGGAATCCGGAGGTCATCTTGTCGAGGTCGGGAAAACCGGATGGAATGCCGGTAACGCCGCCTTTGTGGTTGTACAGGTGTTCGACCCGTTCGAAAACTTCCATCAGCACATCCCGGATGCTGACGAATCCGTGGGCAGCGCGGCGGTTGGACAGTTCCATAATGCGCTGCTCGGCATCGTTCAGCAGCGCATTGACGTCGTCTGCTTCGGCATATCCGCTGGACACGATCTGCGTCGCCGTGCGGATCAGGCGGCGCAACATCGACTTCTCCTCGACGATTTGCGCGTAATAATCCACATTGGCCGCCGTGGGCACGGCCCCCGTAAGTTTGGCGAGATAGCCGATACCGCCGACTTCTTCCAGTTCTCCGCGATCTTGCAGTCTGGAAACCAGCGTCACGAAATCCAGCGGCTTGTTTTCTTCATTCAGTTCCACAAGCGCGTCAAAAATCCGTTGATGCGCAATGCTGTAGAAATCCTCTGTACGCAGCCGCTCCATCACCGTAATAAGCGCTTCCGCTTCCAGCAATATGGCGCCCAGCACTGCCTGTTCGGCTTCCAGGTTTTGCGGCGGCACGCGTCCCAGCGTCAGTGCTTCCGCATTCGGATCCATGGGATCATTCCTCCACTACCTGCACGTTCAGGGTTCCCCTCACGTCCGGATGCAGTTTCAACTGCACTTTGGTCACGCCCAGCGAGCGAATCGGTTCATCCAGCTCGATTTTGCGCTTGTCGATCTTGATATTTTGCTTTTCCAGCGTTTCGGCAATCTGCTTGCTTGTAATGGCGCCGAACAACCGTCCGCCTTCGCCCGCCTTCGCCTTGATGACAATGGTCATTTCCGACAGCCTTGCAGCCAGCGCCTGGGCCTCCTGTTTTTCCCTTTCCTTTCGTTTTTCTTCGGCAGCCTGAATTTGCTCGAGCGATTTTGTCGCACCTGCCGTCGCGATTTGCACGAGTCCGCGGGGCAACAGGAAATTGCGCGCGTATCCTTCCGATACATCCTTGATTTCGCCCTTTTTACCCTGGCCTTTTACATCTTGCAGGAAAATGACCTTCATTCCAATAACCCCTCTTCCTCATCAATTTCCTTCAGGATTTTTTTCAACTTGCCAGCGACTTCGGCCACGGTGCCCTGTACTTGCGCGGCTGCGTTGGACAGATGGCCGCCGCCGCCCAACCGTTCCATGACGACCTGCACGTTGATTTGCCCAAGCGATCGCGCACTGATGCCCACCAGGCCATCCGTTCGCTGCGCAACGACAAACGACGCCTTGATGCCTGTCATGTTGAGCAGCGTGTCGGCCGCCTGCGCAATCAGCAATTGCGGAATCTGTTTTCCGGAATCGTATACGGCAATCGCCACATGGTCATGAATGATGACCGCATGCCGAATGATTTCCGCCTTGCGGATATATTCATCCAGGTCTTCTTTCAGCATGCGCTGGATCAGTGCCGAATCCGCGCCATTGCGGCGCAGGAACGAAGCGGCCTCGAACGTTCGGGCGCCGGTCCGCAGCGAGAAACTCTTCGTGTCGACCGTAATGCCGGCCAGGAGCGCGGTCGCTTCCCGCACATCCAGTACCACACGGTCATGAATGTACTGCAGCAGTTCCGTGACAAGTTCGCATGTGGAAGATGCATAGGGTTCCATATAAATCAGTACGGCTTCTTCAATAAATTCCTCACCGCGGCGATGATGGTCGATGATGACAATCCGGTCTGTCTGCTGCAGCAGTCGCGGTTCCGCCACCATGGTCTCGCGATGCGTATCGACGACAACGGACAGCGTGCGTTTGGTGACCAGTCCGAGCGCCTGGTCCGGCGTTACGATTCTGCGATAGAGCTTGTCGTCTTCCTTGAGCATTTCGATCATGGGCTGAATGGCCGGATTGACGCCCTCCAGCACGAGATAGGCTTCCTTGCCTTGCAGTTGCGCTGCCTTGAGGACGCCGACGCCGGCGCCCACCGAATCCATGTCAGGCATCTTGTGTCCCATGATGATGATATTGTCGCTTTCCTTCATCAGATCGCGCAAAGCATGCGCGATGACCCTCGCCCGGACCCTCGTGCGCTTCTCCAGAGCATTGCTCTTGCCGCCGTAGAAGCTTTGCCGCTCCCCGACCTTGACGACCGCCTGGTCGCCTCCGCGTCCCAGGGCAATGTCCAGGCTGCTTTGCACCAGATGCCCCAGTTCGATTACGTTGTCGTTGCCGGAAGCAAACCCGATGCTAAGCGTCATCGGCAGCTTCAAATCCATCGTAATTTCCCGGACTTCGTCCAGCAGTTCAAACCTGGACTGCTCCAGCTGCTTGAGCGCGCCCAGATTGGTAATCACCAGATATTTGTCCGAGGAAAGCCGGCGCAGCAACAGTCCGTATTTCAGCGCCCATTCGTTGATTTCACGTGTAACCTTGGACAACATGAGCGCCCGCTGCTGTTCATCCATCCCCTGGGCGACTTCTTCCAAGTTGTCCATCATGACGATGCCCAGCGCAAGTTTCTCTTCTTCGTAACGCTTTTTGAGCGTCCACATTTCCGTCAAGTCGCGCACATAAACGATGCGTTCTTTGGGACGGCATTCCAGTTCATAGATGCGACCGCCGATTGACGTTTCGACAAGCGATATCTCCTGTTTGTCCCTGTCTTTTTCCCTGATTTGCTGGAACACGGGGAACAATTGACCGACCGTCTCGCCCACCACATTGTTTCGTGACAGAATCTTGCCGACATAAGCGTTGTGCCACTCGACTTCCTTCTCTTCATTATACAGGATAACGCCGAACGAAAGTCGGTTGAGCACATCGTGACCGGCTCCTTTCATCCGATAGCTCAACGTCAGCACATATTCATTCAGTTCTTTCCGGAATGAACGTTCGGCCAGGACACCAAATATGCCGACGATTCCGCCGAGCACCAGTCCGATCAGACCGAGCACCCAGTTAAACCAGGTCAGCACCACTGTCAACGCAAAGATCAGGACCAGCGCCCAGACTACATGCATGCCATGCCATCGATTCACAAGAAACTTGGGCATCGTATCGTTTCGCTCCCGTACCTTATTTCGATAATCGATTCCGCAGCGGGAAAGCTACGTCAATCAGACCAATGAGGAATATAGGAAGAACCGCATGAAACAGGGCGGCCAGCACCGCAAACACGGCGGGAACGGCCCTGGACCAGCGTTTGACATCGGCCAGGAAGTAGAAAAACGCGACACCTTGTACCGTAAAGGCAAGCTGCAAGACATACATCAAGTTGGCACCGATCACAATCCACGTTTCAGCACCTTCCGCCGGTACCACCAGGGAGATGATCCAGGCAACCAGATAGTACCAGACAAGACTGCGGGGCAGCATCCAGGTTTTGGCGGGAGGCAGACCCGGCACCTCGATGCCGTTGCCAAGCAACATTCGCCGCGACAGCGCATGGGAGACGGCAGCAAACACCAATGCGGTCAGCAGCAGCAATGAAGGCAACATGGTTACAAAGGAATTAGCAAGCGATTCCGCCACCTGTTCGGCCCATCCGGCATTCAGCAGACCGGACATTTCGAATTGCTGCAATTGCGACTGGAACATGTCGGTCAATCCTTTTGAAAGATTGATCTCCAGTACCAGCGACAACAATACGATTTGCATGAGCAGTTGGGCGAGAATGGTCACAAATCCCGCCAGCAGCGCGGTACGCGCCGGTTTTTTCTTTTTGTAACAATAACCCATCACAATCGCAGGGATCATGAAAAACAGCATCAACGGCAACAGCATGGGCTCGATCAGGCTGCCCAGCACAAAGACAACCGCACAAATGCCTGCAGCATATCCGGCAAATACGCCCGGACTGAGCATGACAAATAGAACGGCAAAGGGCACCATCAGTGCAAAGATCGTGATTATGCCCAATGGTGTCAATATTGAAAATATCAGGATGATCGCCGCGATGCTCCAGATCAGCGGCTTCATTCGGTTGTCCAACCATGTCACCTCTAGCCGATTGTTGATACAAGCTGGCTACTGCATTGCATTGAAGAGGTCCCTGAAAGATGCAAGGTTCATTATATCATAAAATTGTTTGAAATAGCCCAGCGACAAAATCGGCAGTATTCTGCAATAAAGAACACCCGGAAGCAGGATCACCGGGTGTTGCGCATGGCATGCCCATTTTCTCTTTCTGGCTAGGCTTCCCGCGTCATTCGCTTATCCGCCGACACGAGCAATTTTTCGCAGTAGTCGATAATATCGCTTCTCCGGACAATCCCGATAAAATGCTGCTTGTCGTCCACCACAGGGACAAAGTTCTGGGTTTTGGCCAACGTAATGAGGTCGACCATTTCCGCATCGATCCGTACGGGCTTGTTGGTCGTCTTCATCGGCACTTCCGACAGGGATACGCGGTGCAACTGATCGAACGTCAATGACGGACGGTTTTTCAGGAACCACAGCAAATCGCCTTCCGTCACGGTTGCCCGATATTCGCCCGATTCGCTAAGGACAGGTACGGCTGTATATCGATGATGTTCCATGCGCTCCAGCGTCTGTCGCAGGGTTGCATGTTCGGTGACACTAACCACTTCCTGCTTGGGCAAAAGAAAAAACGCAATATTCATTTTCTATCTCTCCTTATGTTCACACAACCATCCCGTTCGGCCTCCCACATCCATTATAGCATGAGAAACCGCAAGCGCATCCTCGGTTCCTGTCGAAGGCGATTGTTGCATCCGGCCCGCTTGTTCAAAAATTGTCCACATTTTTTGTGTATACTGGTATCAAGCATTCTTGGTGAATCCTGAAGGAGTGATCCCCATTTTGAGCCCTGCTGGAGGGGGCCGGATTCTGGTGATGGATGATGTATGGACCAGCCGTTCGTTCATCATCAGTCTGTTGCGGGAAAATGGCCATGTTGCCGAACCGGTTGATACCGTCCCTGCGTGGCCGCACAATCTCGCTCTGCTGCGCGACTATGATATCGTGATCATTTCGGAACGGCTTCCGCAGCGAACCGGCATCCGGCAATGCCAGGAAATCCGCACTGCCTTTTCGCTGATTGAGCTGCCCGTTCTCATCCTTTCTGAATTTGATTCGACCTCACTGGATGACCTCGCACTGGCTGCCGGTGCAAATGAGGTGTTGCCACTGGCATTTTGTCCTGCGGACCTGCTGTTCCGCGTAGGGCAACTGCTGCATCTCAGGAATTCCGCAACCGAATTTGTCCGGTCGGAGATGGATTACTGGCATCCCAAGCTCAATCCGCATTTTTTGTATAACACACTTTCCGCCATTGCCGCCCTCAACGAGGAAGATCCTTCAGCCATGCGCAAATTAATCGAATCATTGGGAGAATATTTGCGTGGATTGTTTCGCTTTGCCGGTACGATGACGCTTTCATCGCTGGACCAGGAACTCCAATTGGTCAAAGCTTATCTGGCTATTGAAAAAATCAGGTTTGGTCCCCGCTTGCAAATTTGCATGAAAATAAGTGATGATATAGATCATGTACCGATTCCTCCGTTCACGATTCAGACGTTGGTCCAACATGCGATTCAGCACAGACTGTTTCTGCGACAACAGGGGGGACGGCTGGAGTTGTCCGCTCTTGCCGAACATGGATACTGCATCATTCGCATCCATGATAATGGCGTTCCTTGCATGGATGCCGATTCCCATCGTTTCGGCAATCTGTCCCACATCGAACGGAAACTCAGACAGGCAAGCGGCACCGGATTGTGCATCCAGAGCGGCCTGCCGGGCGGAACAACCATAACGTTCAAAATACCGGTGACAGGAGGACAAATCGTTTGAAAGTCATCCTCATAGACGATGAACCGCTGGCCCTTCGGGATCTGGAACGGCAAATCGGCAAATTTGACGGACTCCGGATCGTGGCTTGCTATGACGATCCCGCAAAAGCGATTGCTGACTTGCCGCTGACACGGCCGAATGTCGTTTTTATCGATATTGAAATGCCGAATCTGAACGGGCTGGAGGCGGCCGAACAAATTTTGCAATTCGATTCGGCAATCGAGATCATATTTGTGACGGCATATGAGGAATATGCCGTCAAAGCTTTCGAACTCAATGCGCTCGATTATTTGCTCAAGCCGCTTAATACGGCGCGATTGGCCAGGACGGTAGAGCGGATATTGAAGGAGACGCGACCTTCGGGACCACCCCTTTCTTCCGATCCGATCATCATTCGCAATTTCAATCAGCTGACCATCGAACGCGGCAACGCTGAACCATTCCATTGGCGCACGGCCAAAGCGAGGGAATTGTTTGCCTACTTGGTCTATCGCAGACAACAGCCTGTCCGCAAGGATGTATTGCTCGAAATGCTCTGGCCCTATATGGATACCAAAAAGGCGTTCTCTTTGCTCTACACGACCACCTATCAGCTGCGCAAAGCTTTTGAATCCGCAGGTTATCCGTTCCTGATCAAAAGCTCCGGCGACGGTTATGTGATCCACCTGGGCAATGCGGTGATTGAAGCCGAAGAATGGGAGAACAGACTTGCTGCTGCACCTGAACTTTCGGACAGCACGCTATCTTTGCACATGAATCTATTGGATATGTACCGGGGCGACTATTTGGCGGAGCACGACTATCCCTGGGCGGAAATCGAAAAAAATCGCCTGCGGACGCTCTGGTATCAGCATGCCCTGCGCCTGGCCCAATACTTGCGGAATCACAGACGGTTGCTGGATGCGGCAGGCGTGCACCTGAAAATCCAGAAACTATACCCTTTTAACGAATATAACGATTGGACGCTGATTCAAATCTATGCTGAACTTGGGGACCGCGCTGCCGTCGAACAGCATTACCGCCAATTCGTTGCCATGCTGAAAGAATCACTCGGGACGACGCCAACCGGAGAAATGCAGAAGTGGTACGAACAATGGATAAACAGGGACGCTAGATGAAACGGAGACGTTTGAAAGAACGGGGCCGCTTGTCCGTTGCTTGAAAAAAAAACGGTCGCACAGGAATTTGTATCTGTGCGACCGTTTTTTCTTGCGCATTTCCGTTACTCGGTTGTATACGGCAACAGTGCCATTTGGCGTGCACGCTTGATGGCTACCGTCAGCATGCGCTGATATTTGGCTTTCGTGCCCGTCACGCGGCGCGGCAGGATTTTGCCGCGTTCGCTGATGAACTTGCGCAGCAGATCGAGATCTTTGTAATCGATATGCTGGATTTTGTTGACCGTAAAGTAGCACACTTTGCGGCGTTTATTGCGGCCGCGGCGGAATTTGCGGGGTTCGCGTTGTTCGCCGCCTTCGCGGGAAGCGCGGGCACCGCGATCTTCACGCGCTGCGGATGCCGCCGCCTGTTGTTGTTCGCTCATCGATTATCCTTCCTTTCCGTTCAGAATGGCAAATCATCATCCGATATATCGATCGGCCGACCATCGTCGGCAAATGGATCAATATTGCTCTTGGAGCCCGCATTGCGGCTGGCTCCACCATAGCCGCCGGTGTTGTTGCCGAATCCGGCGTATTCGTCTCTGCCCGTACCGCCGCTATTGTCACGGTTCGGCGATTCCAGGAAACGTACATTATCGGCAATCACTTCCGTCACATAGACGCGACGGCCTTCATTGTTTTCATAGTTGCGCACCTGAATACGACCTTCGACCGCAGCCAATCTCCCTTTGCGAAGATAATTGGCGCAAGTCTCCGCCAACTGTCGCCAGGTCACGATCGGAATGAAATCGGTCTCGCGTTCCCCCTGATCCCGGGAAAACGGGCGATCCACCGCCAGTGTGAACTGTGCCACAGCTACACCAGAAGGCGTATAACGAAGTTCGGGGTCTTTGGTCAGACGTCCGATCAGTATGACCCGATTCAACATGGTACGTTCCCTCCCCCGTACTCGACGGTCAACAGGCATGTCTTGTCAGCTTATTCGCTGGCAACGTCTTTCGTAATCAAGTAGCGCAGGACTTCGTCCGTAATTCTCAGCACCCGGTCAAGTTCCGAAACGACGGTAGTCGGGGCTGCAAATTTTACGAGCACATACGTACCTTCGCGAAGCTTTTTGATCTCATAAGCGAGACGTCTCTTGCCCAGGATGTCCTGCTTGATGAGTTCGCCGCCGTTTGCGATGATGGCCTGGAATTTTTCCGTGATGGCTTGGACGGCTTCGGCTTCCACGTCGGGACGGATGATGTACATCAACTCATAGTTGCGCATCTTCCGTTCACCTCCTTTTGGTCTGTGGCCCCCCGCTTTGCAAACCGAACAACGGGATGTTCGGCCGGGGAACAAGGATATGCATGCAGACAGCACGCCTAAATACTCTATCACACTTCTTGTTTCTGGTCAATCGAAAATCATGCAACCATGTTGTTGTTCTGTGATAATGTCACCCTGTAACTATTCTGAGATAATGTCACTATGGGACAGGAGACATTGACATTGACCAAAGCAGAGCTGAAGAAGGTACTTGTGGTGGAAAAGATTTTGGATG
>Ga0310836_100457_pt1 | contig 33312 bp, 29 predicted proteins | sample SM_ome_4_FD_201310 | JGI IMG/M metagenome (GOLD analysis project Ga0310836, IMG submission 201310) | Sorghum-adapted microbial communities enriched on stacked mutant (SM) sorghum from Joint BioEnergy Institute, Emeryville, California... ... | reverse complement strand
GTAAACAAAGTATTGCTGGATGGTACCGATACAGCAAAAATTGTTTTTGAACCTGACACGGCGGGATATCATGATTTCAGAGGAGTCAGTCTTTTCCCGTTTAACCCATATCGTCATGAAATGAATGAACTTAACACCGTAGGTCATACTTTCTACTTAGCTGCGGATATTCCATATCATCTGGATACGAAATTAACGCTGGGAGATAAGGAGAATCCGGCGTATACATGGAATTATTTCCTGGAAGAAGCGAAAGAGCAGCCATTTGCACGCGGGACAGAAAAAATCTGGCATATCGGCAAGTTTGTACCGCAATTATCGCTCGATAAGACGACTATAAAAGGCACAGAAGCGGTAACCGGACGTTCCGGAATTGTGGACAAACATGGAAACAAGGTTGTCTACACATTCATTGATAAAGATAGCAGTTGGAGCGCCGCTGCGGGTGAGGCAGAGAAACAAGGTTCACTTGCTGTCCGCTTGCAGGCGAATGGACAGATCAAAGTCAATGAGGATGTAGAATATAGCATCAGCCATGAGGAAACGAAACCCGCTGGCCCGTCCGTAACGGAAATCTATCCATATCTTCGTGTCTACAAGAAACAGGCGGATGGAAAAGAAACAAGAATTTTTAATGAGAGCAAGCCTGCTTATTATGATGGCTTTAGCGAATCGTTAGGGAACCTTGGGCCAGGAAATTACCGGGTGGAAGTGGCATTTGCTTCCGGGCCGAATGGACCGGTGACTACCGCGCTGCAAGAGGGCACATTTACTGTGCTAGGTAGCGGTAGCGGCGGCTCGGGTAGCGGTGGATCTGGCGGCGGCGGTGGAAGCGTACAGCCTCCGGCTAAAGAGGGGACGAAGTCAGTAAGCGATAACCAGATAAATCAAGCGGTGAAAAACGCGCTTGATAACAATGCATCTGTCATTCGTATCGAATCAGATAAAGCAGCGGCCGTTTCGCTGACAATCAATCAACTTAAAACAATTGAAGACACGAAAAAAGCGTTGGAGATAAAATTCAATGGTGTTACGTTTACAATTCCTTCTGCCGTACTTACCGGATTGCCGATAAAGGATGCAGCCACTATTGAATTCTCGGCTACAGCTTTAAATGAGGCAGATGCGAAAAACGTGACAGACGCAGCAGAGAATGCGGCGATGGTTAAAAAAGTCGTCGGAGCCATTTTTGAACTGCGGGTGACTGCGGTTACGAAAGCCGGTGAAGCTGTAGGTATCAAAACATTTACAGAGCAGTTACAGGTAAATCTTCCGGTTCCGAAGGAGGATCAGGCCGCCGCACTGGCCGGTCAGGTTCATGCGCACCGTTTCAATCCGGATACGAAGAGATGGGATTATATCGGAGGGACGTACAATCCTGCTACTCATACGATCAGCTTCGTCACCAGCAAGTTTAGCAGATTTGCCCTGCTGATTACCGATGAGGTTATGCAAACGTTTGAGTTAACTGATTTGAGAGGTCACTGGGCGGAACAGGATATTCAGTTTATGGTTAGTCAAGGATATGTGAGAGGCATAGGAGACGGCAAGTTTGCTCCGAACAGCCCGATTACCCGAGCCGAGTTCACGGCTCTGCTGACGCGCATCTTAGGACTTCAGGAAGATAAAGACAGCGCGATAACGTTCAAAGATCTCGGCCCTGGACATTGGGCTTACGGCTCGGTGCAAGCTGCAGCCAAAGCAGGATTCATCAGCGGTTATAAGGATGGTTGTTTCTATCCGGATCAGAAGATTACCCGTCAGGAAATTTCCGCTTTGATAACCCGTGCTCTAAAGTATAAACAAGTGGAGAATGAAATAAGTGAGCAGGAGAAGAGCGAGGTGCTTGGCAAATTCAAGGATCGAAAAGAAATTTCTCTATGGGCAGAAAAAGAGGTGGCCGCAGCAGTGAAAGCAGGTATTGCGGTAGGGCGAAAAAGCGATGAATACGCTCCGCGGGCTGATACCACCCGTGCAGAAGGCGTGGTGCTGCTGAAACGGGCTTTGGACAAAATAAATAAAACAAAATAGAGAAGGAGCTTTATTTTCCTGTGAAAATCGTGAAATAAAGAAAGAAGGGAAGGAGAGAAAAAAGATCCAGGGAAGAAAAAGGCGTTCGCCTTTTTCTCCATGGAAATCATCCTTTCTTTCCCTTCTCTCTTTTTGTTCGTACCGCAAAAGTCAGCTGTCCCTCCTATGATTTTCATGTCGGCGTTGCGGCTGAAAAGCCATGGTTGTTTTCTAGAAATATCATGGTATCTTATTCTATAATAAGCAAATTTTTGGGAAGGCAGGGGAATGGCATGAACTACGATAAATTCTTGGACCTGGCACCGTCCGATGAGCGGTGGGGACATAACGAGATTGTATGCGATAGCGGAATCAAACTGCATTATGTTCGTCAGGGGGCAGGGAAACCGGTACTTCTGCTTCACGGTTGGCCGGGATTCTGGTACGATTGGCGCCGCGTCATTCCCGCCCTGGCAGAGAAGGCGGATGTCATCGCTCCGGACTTCCGCGGATTCGGGGCATCGGATAAACCGGACCTTCCTCCGGCGGAAGGCTATACTCCTCAAGCGCTCGCCGGAGATATCCTATCGCTGATTCATCAGTTGAACTTAGAAAATGTTATGCTTGTTGCCCATGATATAGGTGCTACGGTAGCGCAGACATTGACCCGTATGATTCCCGAGAAAATAGATTCACTTGTTTTATTGAATCCTCCCTATCCGGGAATCGGCAGCCGGAGATTTGACCCGGCGGTACAGGGGCAATTCTGGTACCAGCACTTTCATAACCTTCCCTGGGCCGAGGAGTTGGTTGGCTATGACCGGAACACAGTAAAGATGTATTTGAGCCATTTCTATCATCACTGGACAGGAAAGAAAGAAGCGGTCCGTCCTGCCGAATTCGAACATATTGTGGATGTATACGCTGCACCGCAGGCGTTTAAATGGAGCATCGCGTATTACCGGGCACGTGCGGGTGCAAGGGCCAAAGAAGCGGGCGCAGCACCTGAGACAATGAAAATCGTACAACCTGTCAGCGTACTATGGGGTGAGGCGGACCCGGTCATTTTGGCCAGCTGGTCCGACCGTCTGCATGAGTATTTCAGCGACGTACGACTTCATATACTGAACGATGTCGGACATTTCGTGCCTTTTGAGGCTCCGGATAAAGTGGTGGAAGCCATCACTTCATTGCACAGCAAATAAATACGATAATATAAGTACAAGGCTGGAATAAAGTGAAACGCTTGTTCCGGTTTTGTGCTTTTTTTCATATATTTAAAGGAAAATTTGTGCAAATTATTGAAATTAATCTTGCATTTCGTTATAGTTCAAGTAAAATATACAGTCTTTTCTCCTAAAGAAAAGGGGTACCATATGCTTACATTCAACTCCAGCAGTATTCGCGCGATCACGATACTGAATCATCTGCTAGGCAAATTGCAGTGCAGAGATTTGCTAGAACCATTGATTGATGAGGTGATTACCGAATTAAAAGAAGCTCTTCGGGAAGTATCCGAGCTAAAGTGGGCGCTCGATGTCTCAACTATAGTAGCAGTAACGGATTTGAGTGGCAAAATCGTATATGCGAACGACAAGTTCTGCGAGATTTCAGGATATAGCCGGGAAGAGTTGATTGGGCAGAATCACAGGATTGTAAACTCGGGATATCACGACAAATCTTTTTTCCGTCAGATGTGGCAGACGATCCGAGAGGGAAACATATGGAACGGAGAGATAAAAAACAGAAGAAAAAACGGTTCTTTTTATTGGGTAAATACAACCATTGTGCCGTTGATGGACGAGCAGGGCAAGCCTACGCAGTATATTTCATTCCGCAATGATATTACGAAAGGGAAAGAGGCGGAAGAGAAGCTGCGTCAAGCATTGAAAAACGATTTCATTCGCACGGTAAATGCACTGCATAATTTTGTGTTTAAGCTAAATCAAAGGGAAGACGGTTCGTTTATCTATGTGCTGTTTGAGGGGAAATTGGCCAAACAGCTTGGATTAACAACGGAGAAGACATACGGAAAAACCCCGAATCAGGTTTTTCCTCCGGAGACGGCAGAAATATTGGAAGCGAACTATCGACGCGCTTTTCAAGGTGAGAGAGTTACTTATAACTATCGATATAAAAACCGGGATTTTCAGACATCTCTTTCTCCGATTATAGAGGATGGTCGGATTATCGAGATTATTGGCTCTACAAGCGAGATTACGGAGCTAAAACGAGCGGAAGAAACAATCCGTCAGATGGCCTATCTCGATGCGTTGACCAGTCTGCCAAATCGACGGATGTTTATGGAGGATTTGGCAGAAGCGCTGTCCCAAGCAGAGGTTTCTTCGAATGAAATCGCCGTGTTATTTCTGGATCTGGACCGTTTCAAGCAGATTAATGATACCCTCGGACATACAATAGGGGACCATCTGCTGAAGGTGGTGGCGGACAGGCTGCGTACACAGAGCGGAGATGATTGCAAGATCTACAGACTCGGTGGCGACGAATTTGTCGTATTGTTGCCCCGTATCAAAGACGAAGCGGAAGCTACGTATGTGGCCGGAAGGTTATTGGATTTATTCCGCACAACATTTAAATGGGATCATTACGAATTTTTCATTACATGCAGCATTGGTATTAGCATCTATCCGTTTGCGGGAGCGGATATCGAGTCATTGATGAAGAATGCGGATACGGCGATGTATCATGCTAAGAACAGCGGACGCAACGCTTACCGTTTGTATACGCCCAAGATGAATGTGGAATATGACGAGCATCTGCGGCTTGAGGTTCATCTTCGCAGGGCGGTCGAAAAAAGAGAGCTTCAGCTGTATTATCAGCCGAGAGTAGATACAAAAAGCGGACAGATAAAAGGAATGGAAGCGCTGTTACGTTGGATTCACCCGGAGATGGGGTTCATATCCCCGGCTAAATTCATTCCCATTGCAGAAGAGACAGGACTTATTGTGACGATTGGCGAATGGGTGATTCGCGAGGCGTGCGAACAAAATCGGCGCTGGATCGATTGCGGATTCCCCCCGCTCCGTGTCAGTGTGAACGTCTCGGGACTGCAGTTCCAGCAGGCGAATTTCGTAGAATTGGTTCGTTCCATCCTGGAGGAAACCGGGCTTGACCCTTGTTATCTTGAGCTTGAGATTACTGAAAATAGCATGATTAATGATGTGGAAGATAACATTGCCACACTGATGCGCCTGCGCGAGATGGGCGTATATATTTCCATTGACGATTTCGGGACCGGGTACTCTTCGTTTAGCTACTTAAAGCGGTTTCCGATTCATGCGCTGAAAATCGACCAATCGTTTGTGCGGGACGTGGCAACGGATAAAAATAATGCCGCAATTGTAAAGGCTATTGTCCAGCTTGCGCATCATATGAATGTAAGTTTAGTTGCGGAAGGCGTAGAGGATGAGGCTACCTTCCGATTTCTTCAGGCAGAGCGGTGTGATGAAGTTCAGGGGTATTTCTTCAGTCGGCCGCTGCCGGCTGAAGAATTTGAACGGATGCTTGCCGCCGGAGAATTTATAACGACAGAGAAGCCAGGGAGCGAGTGATCCCCGGCTTCTCCTGTTAGTTATATTCCACTTCCCCGTGCTTCATGGCTACCAGTTTGCCCCGTGAAAGAGACATCATCAGAATGGCAATCATCTCATGCATGATGATCGTATGGTGGTTATTCGATTCCTGCATATAAGTACGGAGGCGTTCGCGGACTTCGGGTACGCCTGTAACCTCGATGATAATATCCACTTCTTCCCCTTTTCGCGCCAGTTCCATAAAGTCGATCGTGACCGGAATGCCTTTTTCTTTTGCCAGTACCATGCCCGGAGCGTCTTCGTGCAAATCGGCTACACCCAGTATCTCAACGAAGGGCGCTTCCGCCAGCTGACGCAGCAGTGGCGTGCCTGTCTCGCCCCCGCCAATAATAACGACGCTAATTTTTCCATCTTTCATCATGATTCTCCTCCCCGTATAGTGTTTGTGTACATCCCATATTTTCAAATTATATAACCAGAGTTTGCCATTAACAATGACGCTCAATGACGCTGTTTGAAAAATTTATAACATTTTACTAGATGAGTATTCATTCATTTTCATTTCCAGCATTTTGTTTTAAAATTAACAGTATTCAAATTAAGAGGAGGGGAAGCATATGGAAGGAAAAGTGGCGATTGTGACCGGAGGATCGAGCGGTATGGGAAAGGCGATGGCCAAGAAATTCGCAGAGAAAGGTGCGAAAGTGGTCATTACCGGCCGCAATCCAGAGAATCTGGAACAGACCAAACAGGAAATCCAGCAAACAGATGGCCAGGTGCTGTGTGTACAGATGGACGTGCGTAATCCGGAAGATGCCAGGCGCATGGTGGAGGAGACGAAGCAGGCATTTGGAACCATCGATTATTTGGTTAACAATGCGGCTGGTAACTTCATTTGTCCGGCGGAGGAATTATCCACAAACGGCTGGAATGCGGTTATCAATATCGCACTGAACGGCACCTGGTACTGCTCGCAGGCGGTCGGTAAAGAGTGGATTGCGGCAGGGCGTAGTGGCAGCATACTCAATATGCTTGCGACATATGCGTGGCTGGCGGGCGAAGGTGTCATTCATTCCGCTTCCGCAAAGGCCGGGGTGCTGGCAATGACACGAACACTGGCAGTGGAGTGGGGGAAACGATATGGCATCCGGGTCAACGCGATTGCACCGGGACCGATTGACAATACCGGTGGAGCGGCCCGGCTGTGGGAGTCGGAAGAGGCGGCCCGCAGGACGCTTGACAGTGTACCGCTCGGCCGTCTCGGACAGCCGGAAGAAATCGCAAATCTTGCTTATTTCCTGCTGTCTCCGGAAGCGGAATACATAAACGGCGAATGCGTAACGATGGACGGGGGCCAGTGGCTGAATCGTCATCCGTTCTAGGCAGCCGTTATATTCGGTTGTATAGAAAAACAGACCAGCTTCACCGGAAACGGGAAGCTGTTTTTTAATTATATTAGGAGCGTCAGATAGTTTGTGGTAATCTGTTTATGAATGTAAAAAAGCAAATACAGTAAAGAGGGATAGATGGAATGTCAGGAGAAGCAAAACATATTGCGGGAATTTCACTTGGCGTAATGGCGGCTGGATTCGTCGCCACGCTGCCGTTTTCGGAATCGCTTGTGGCAAAGGTTCTGCAGGGCGGTTTTGAAGCCGGATTGGTCGGGGGACTGGCAGACTGGTTTGCTGTTACGGCGCTGTTCCGCCATCCGATGGGAATCCCGATTCCGCATACGGCGCTTCTGCCGAAGAATCGCAGGCGTATTACTGATGCGCTTGTTCACACGTTGGAAAACGACTGGCTCAACAAAGCCAGTATAGAAGAAAAAATCAAGCAGGTGCATGTTACGGAGAAAGTGCTAAACCTGCTTGAGAGTAAACTGGACACTACGCAGGTGCGCAGCGCGCTTAGGGCGGTAAGTGAGCAGGTGATCCAAAACGTCGATATTGAGCCGGTATTGCCGGTGCTTGAGCGTAAGCTGAAAGACTATATGAAGAGTGTGGATACGGCCGGCCTGCTTAATGGGTTTGTTGATAGGGCGCTTGCCGAGCAATACGAGGAGAAAGCGTTCGATTTTCTGCTCGCAAAAGTAGGCGAATGGGCAGTAAAAAGCGAGACACGCTATAAACTGGGTGGTATTGCGCTTCAGGCGCTTGACAATATCGAACTGGATGGATTCATGCAATTCGCTTTAAAGTCGTTCACAGGTATGCTAAATGAAGAGAAGCTGGGTGGGATTCTGCAGAATCTGCTGCTGCGCGGCAGTGACGATTTGCGCCGTCCCGAGAATAAAAATCGCCAGGCGTTCCTTGCCTACGTGCGCCAGGAAATTGAAGAAGCGCGCCGTCATGAAGGGCTTAGGGCGACGCTTGAGAAGTGGAAGTACAACCTGGCGGAAGAGGTGCAGCTGCGCGACCGGCTTGCAGATATCGCGAACGACCTGCGGCAGCAGGCGCTTACGTTTGTGCAGAGTGATGCCTATCTGGATGAGTTCGCTTTACCCTTCCTGCGCCGCCTAATAGTAAAACTGCGTGCAGATGAGACCATGATGGCCCGGTTTGAAGCATGGTTGCAGCGGCAAATTGCTGTTCTGGTCGAGCAAAATCATTCGAAAATCGGCAAGCTTGTCCGTGAAAACCTGGACAAGCTCGATAACGAAACGTTAATTGAAATGATGGAAGAGAAAATCGGCAAAGACATTCAGTGGATCCGGGTCAACGGCGCGCTGTGTGGATTCTTAATCGGACTTGGCTTGGTTACAATAAAAACCCTGGTACAGTAGGAGCCGGTTATTCGAGGATATGATTGAAGAAGCCGCTTTTTCGTATCTCTACCCTCCAACTCTTAGTTTCTTATCTCTCTAGTTAAAGGAGGTCAGTATCGTGCGCAGCAAAGCGTTCACCATATTCACATTAGTCGCGGCCACGATGCTGTTTGGTGAATTGAAATACCAGCCGTTTCAAAGTGAGTTTCGCATCAGCTTCGGAAGCGGCATCTTTTTTTTCTGGCTGATCTGGTTTAGGGAGATACCGATTCTCCTGGCATCGCTGCTTACGGGCAGCGCAGTTGTGCTTTTTCGTATCTGGCTTGATTTTATAGCATCAAACGGAGACTTTTTTCTGTACAAGAGCGCACTCACTCATGTACCTTCGTTTGCATTCTATTTGTTCTTCGGTCTGGTAATCTGGATGGGAAAGGCATGGCGCCACCTGAATTCCCCGCTTCGTCTGGGGCTTTTAGGGGCGGTGGCGGATTTCTCCGCGAATCTTGTTGAGCTTCTGGTGCGAAAAAGCCTTATGTATCAGGGCATTTATTTTGTTTTCGTTCCGCAGGAAGAATACCTGCTGCTGATTCTTGCGTTTGTGCGCAGCTTTTTTATCGTGGGCTTTTTCAATATTATTCAAGTGCGGCATCTCCGTGAAATCAGCAGAGAGCAGCAGCTACGCTTCGAGAAAATGCTAATGATCAGCAGCGACCTTCATGTGGAGGCGCTTTACCTGAAAAAGGTAATGGGGCATATCGAACAGGTGACAAGGAACGGATATACGTTATATCGGGAGTTAAAGGCGCGGGAGGCGGAAGGCGTGCTTCCTGAATCCGATCCGCCGCTTTCCCGCCGTGCGCTCAGCATCGCAGAGGAAGTGCATGAAATCAAAAAGGACTCTCAGCGCATTCTAAGCGGAGTGAGCAAAATCATCCAGCAGGAGCGCGTCGTACAGCAGTTGACAATTGAGGAGATTGTTCAACTGGTAGTGAACACAAACCAGAAGTACGCCCACATGCTGGAAAAGGAAATTGCATTTACAAGCAACGTACGAACATGGCTTACGACCCGTCATGTCTATTCGCTCTTATCCGTACTGAATAATCTGCTGTCCAATGCGGTCGAAGCAATTGAGCGGACAGGCTCGATTACGCTTCGCGTATATGAACATGAAGGCGCATTAGTATTTCGCGTGAGTGATACGGGGGGCGGGATTGCACCCGGGGATGAAGCGTTTATTTTTATTCCCGGATACACGACCAAATACGATGAGCAGGGCAACGCGTCTACCGGCATCGGCCTTGCGCACGCCCGGGATGTGGTGACAAACCTTGGCGGTACGCTTGAGGTGGTACAGGGAGAAGCGCCGGGGAAGACCATATTTGAAGTTCGGATTCCGATACACAGGTTATAAGGGGTGGAAGAGGTGAGATTTCGCTTTTTTATTATTGATGACGATCCGTCTTCCCGCAAAATGCTGCATAATGCCATTGAGCATGAAGATTTAGGTGATGTGGTGGGTGAAGCGGAAGACGGATTCGGCGCAGAAGCGAGCATTATTCTCAAGAAGTGCGATATTGTGCTCATTGATTTGCTGATGCCGAAGCAGGACGGAATTGAGACAATTAGCCGACTGCAGGAGATGGGATATGAAGGGAAATTCATCATGATTTCTCAGGTTGAGCACAAAGAGATGGTAGCAGAGGCGTACAGCAAGGGTGTGGAGTATTTTATCCATAAACCGATTAACCGGATCGAAGTGATTTCCGTTATCAAAAAGGTGATGGAACATATCCGTCTTGAACGATCGCTTGAAGGCATTCGACATACGCTTTCACTGTTTGACACGCTTCCGAAAGAGCCGCCGGAGGTGCGAACCACTCCGTTTATCCGCAGCGTGCTGGCCGATTTCGGCATCCTTGGCGAATCAGGAAGTCAGGATATTATCCACTTGATTGAGTATTTACTAAAGCGGTACAGGAACGAGCGCGTAAAAGAATTTCCGGCACTCAAAGAGATATTTACCGATTATGTAACTTACAGCAGCGCTACTGATGTGCAGCGGGAGGTCAAGGCGATGGAGCAGCGAATTCGCCGTGCGGTGGCACGTGCCCTCCAGAATCTCGCGTCGCTGGGCCTTGAAGATTACATCAATCCGAAGTTTGAGATGTATGCCTCCAAATATTTCGATTTCGCAGACGTGCGCCAAAAAATGCGGGAGATTGAACAGAACGAGGAAGTATCCCGCGTGCGGCTGAACGTAAAAAAGTTTATTTTCACGCTCTATCTTGAGACGAAAGAACATACTTGAAGAACAGGGGAAGCACGACAGTGGGGAAATGGTGGGCCGGTTCGCGGAAGTTATGGTTTGGGATGGGATGCGCTTGAGCCGAAGATGAAAGAACAATAAACGTAAACCTCCGAAACCGGGGGTTTTCTTTTTTAAGAGATAAATCATATTCATCACGCAACGATGCCGAAAAACTGATATGATAAATACTGTTATCCAATTTTTCGATTTTTACATACGATGAAGAGGTAGGCGCATTGTGCCATATTAGATAAGGAGGCAATACAGGTGGCAACGAAACGGAAAATAGGTGTAATTTACGGTGGAAAATCAAGTGAACATGAAGTGTCCATTCATACGGCGCTGTCGGTTATTAATGCGGTAGACAAAGCTCGTTATGACGTGCTGCCGATTTATGTAGATGTAACAGGGGGATGGATTCAGGGGGCATGGGTAGAGAAGGAAATCACGCATGTCAATGAGCTCCGTTTTTCGCTCGATAAGCAGCAGGCGCCCGACATCTTTGCATTAAAACAGACTGTTGATGTGATATTCCCGGTCATTCATGGGCCAAACGGAGAAGATGGCACGCTGCAGGGATTCCTTGAACTCATCGATATACCGTATGTCGGCTCCGGTGTACTCGGTTCGGCGGTCGGGATGGATAAAGTAATGATGAAAGAAGTGTTCGGCAATGCAGGGTTACCGCAGGGCCGATATAAAAGTTATTTGCGCAGTGAATTGGAAACGAGAATGGCGGAAATTTGCGATGCAGTGGAAGCGGAGCTTGGTCTTCCGTGCTTTGTTAAACCAGCCAATATGGGTTCAAGCGTAGGCATCAGTAAGGCGAAGGATCGCGCAGGACTCGAGGAAGCGCTGCGCTTTGCTGCGCGTTTTGATAGAAAGGTAATTGTCGAAGAGTTCATTTCCGGCCGGGAGTTGGAAATTGGCGTGCTTGGCAATGATGAGCCGGACACATCCGTTGTGGGCGAAATCGTATCGAGTAACGAATTCTACGATTATGAAGCGAAGTACAAGAGTGACGGTACCCGTCTCGATATTCCGGCCAACGTACCGGCAAGTGTTGTAGAGAGGATGAAAGAGCTTGCGGTTCGGGCTTTTCGCGCGCTGGATTGCAGCGGCTTGTCCCGCGTCGATTTCTTCTGGGATGAGAAGAATGACGCGCTGTACATTAATGAAATCAACACTTTGCCGGGCTTTACGCCGTTCAGTATGTATCCGATGCTGTGGAACGAAGCGGGTGTTGCGTATGCGGAGCTTATTGACCGCCTCATCGCACTGGGTATTGAGCGTTATGAAGAGAAGAAAGCCAACGCGCTTGTTGCCGAACAGTTTAATGATTAATTGACAAGCGGGCACATCAATAACGGATCGTCAGGAACAGAAGAAAGGTGGGCACGTCACCAGGTTACGCTCCACACGGAAGGAGAAATGTCCGCTTCAAGCGTAAAATGGTTCCGGTACCCACCTCTTCTGTGAAAATCATGGAAAAGAAAGAGGAGAAGAGGAAAGAAGATCCGAGGAAGAAAAAGGCCTTCGCCTTTTTCCACATTGAAATCATCCTCTCGTTCTCTTCTCTCTTTTCCATACATACCGCAAAAGTCAACTGTCTTTCCCTTCATTTTCATGTCGGGGTTGCGGCTGAGATGCCATGGTGGTTTTCTTCGTACCGCTTAGCATAATGAATCCAAAAGGGTTTCTAACGCCATGCCGCGTGATGCTTTCAAGAGAAGCGCATAGTCCCCGTTTTTGAAGGAGGCAAGGTATGAAGCGGCTTCTTCTTTATCGGTAAAGTACTTTGCACCTGGGCCGTAGCCTTCCGCCAGAAATTTCGCATCCTTGCCGATGGCAACTAGCTCGAACTCCTGCTTCATCGCCTTTAGCTCTTCACCGACTTCTTGGTGGTAGGCTTTGCTTTGTGCACCTAACTCGAACATGTCACCCAATACCAGCACTTTTTTTCGCTCCGGGTAAATGGACAGGAACGTCCGGACCGAAGCAATCATGGAAGAAGGGCTGGCATTATAGGCGTCGTTAATGATAAGCAGGCCGCCCGCTCCGTCTACGCGTTCAAAACGCATGGTAGAAATCGAAAGAGTTGCCAGCTGCTTCACGATCTCTTCCGGTGTGAGACCCAGATGCAGGGCGATGAAAATACCGGGCAGCGCGTTTGAGATATTGTGTTCGCCGAAGAGCGGCATGAAGCACTTAAATTGCTCTCCCTTATTGGTTGTAACGACAAAATGACTGCCGTGCTCATCAAATGAAATGGCGGACGCCGTAATATCGGCTGCCCGTGGTTCTTCCCCTTCCTGGTGCACATGGTAGAAGTATGTTTTCCCTGGATTTAGGTACGCCAGATTGGCCACGAGTTCGTTATCCTGGTTCAGACAGGCGAAGCCTTTCGGATCGGTATGACCGAGAATTTCGCCTTTTGCCTGGGCGATCATTTCTTTCGAGTCGAAGAACTCCATATGCGCATCGTTTACGTTTGTAATGACGCTGAATGTCGGGCGGACCAGTCCGGCGAGGAAGTCAATCTCACCCGCATGATTCATTCCGAGTTCAAGCACCGCCGCTTCGGTGTCCGGCTCGATCTGCAGGAGCGAGAGCGGGACACCGAGGTGGTTATTGAAATTCTTGTACGTTTTATATACCTTTTTTTGTCCTGACAATAAGTGCGCCAGGATGTCTTTTGTCGTCGTCTTGCCGTTGCTGCCGGTGATGGCTGCGATCGGCAGCGACAGACGGTTACGGTAGATGCGCGCAATTTGCTGGAACGCTTTCTCCGTATCCTTTACAAGGATAAGCGCGAACGTATCCGCAAGCCCCGCTTCGCGTGCTTTTGTCTCGTTGGAAACAAATGCGGCGCAAGCTCCGGCCTTTGCGGCATTTGGCAGAAATTCGTGTCCGTCCCGTGTGCCGCCGGTCAGCGCCACGAATAATGATCGGTCCGTCAGTTTTCGCGAATCAAAATGAACGGATGTAATCTCGGTGGTTTCATCACCCTGGAGCAGGGTGCCTTCCGTAATTTCTACGATTTCTTGTACGGTAAACATACAGGATGTCCTCCCTGTTTTCACTTTTTATAAATTGTATCGTATTCATTATAACGCGATTCGCGCCCAAACAGATGCCTCCAACTTCCTGTTCGCTTGAACCTAAAAAAATGGGCGTACAAGGTTGACCTGCCTATCTCTGTATAATATAATGTCTTTTGACGACTTTTGGAGATGTTTCTCTTCTCGGGTCGTCACTGATGGTTAAGGCGGAGGGAGGGGAAACAAATGGCAGAAGTTCGTGTACGTAAAAACGAGTCGTTAGACCAAGCGCTACGTCGATTCAAACGTGACTGCTCCAAAGATGGCGTTCTTGCTGAAGTAAAGAAGCGCAGACACTATGAGAAGCCAAGCATTAAACGCAAGAAGAAGTCTGAGGCAGCGCGTAAGCGTAAGTTTTAGGAGGAATAGTTAATGAGACTCGTCGATCGTCTTACCAACGATATGAAGCAAGCGATGAAAGATAAAGACAAGCTCAAACTTTCCGTCATCCGTATGGTGAAATCTTCTATCAAGAATGAAGAGATTAACAACGGTAAAGAACTGTCTGACGATGAAGTGCTTACTGTCTTGACTCGTGAGCTAAAGCAAAGACGCGATTCCCTCCAAGAATTCGAAAAAGCCGGTCGTGAAGATCTGGCAGCATCCGCACGAGATGAAATTAATGTACTTATGGGATATATGCCTGAGCAATTAAGCGAAGAAGAGATTCGGACACTGGTGAGTGAGGTTATTCAGCAAACCGGCGCTTCTTCGAAGAAGGATATGGGGAAAGTGATGGGCGCGCTGATGCCTAAGGTCAAAGGCCGCGCTGACGGAGCCCTGGTTAACAAAATTGTTCAGGAATCGTTGTCATAAGGTATACACAAAGCCCCGCCTGCATTTTGCAGGCGGGGCTTTTTACATTCGAGAAATTTGCATAGCAACAGATGTTTGCCGGTTCCCGTTCAGCCGCTAATCCGCGGACATTTGCACTTCTTTGTAGAAAAGAAACAAGCAAGGACGGTCACCCCATTTTCTCCATCATATTCCGGCTATATACGGCATAACGTGAAAATAGAGACGTTTTGAATGGCCGAATGCGGAAAGGGGGCGTACGCATGAGAAAGTGGAAAGAAAAATGGCGGCGATTTGCCACCGGTACACTCGAAATGCCGCAGGATTTAACGATGGAAATGCCCCGCATCACCATGATTGGCCAACTGCAGATATATATCGAAAACCATCGCGGAGTCCTTTGGTTCAGCAATCAGGAACTCCGTTTGCTTTTAACGAAAGGGCAGCTCCTGATTCGGGGCCAGAATCTCATTATTCGAGCGATTTTACCTGAAGAAGTATTGGTAGAAGGAGTTGTGGACCAGGTCATATTTTTGGATGAATAAGGAAGGGGGAGACGACGATGAATCAGGGGGGAAACTGGTTCGGAGGATATCTTGTCTTACGCGTGCGCGGCAAGCGCCTTGAGCGCTTCTTAAATCGAATTGTAGGACAAGGCATTCAGGTATGGGACATTCGGCGAAACGGGGAAGAGGCATATCTGAGCCTTCCTCTTGAGAGCTTCCATAAAATCAGACCGTTCTTGAAAGAAACCGGGTGCCGTACCCGGATTATAAAAAGGGTGGGCTTTCCTTTTTTGCTGCGTAAAATGTGGACGCGCTCTATGTTTGCGGCAGGTATCCTTTTTTTCTTCATCGGCGTTTACTTTCTGTCTAATATCGTGTGGAGTGTAGAAGTAATCGGTAACGAAAAAATACCCACCCACCAGATTAAACAGGCCGCAGAGCAAGCAGGTGTCAAGCCGGGTGTGCTCATATTCCGTCTGCCGCAGGCCGAGCAGATGCAGCGCGAATTAATGAATCGCATGCCCCGGGCATCGTGGATTGGTTTTGAGGTGAAGGGTACGACCGCTGTCATCCGTGTCGCCGAAAAAGTACTGCCCGAAAAGAAGGAGGACTTACGTCCGCGTCATATCATCGCGACGAAAAAAGCGGTGATCCATTCGATTTTCGCAGAGCGCGGACGTCCGACGGTGCGCATTAACGATTGGGTTAAGCCCGGAGATGTGTTGATTTCAGGCGCGCTCGGAAATGAAGGACAGACGGTGCTCGTACCGGCCAAAGGAAGGGTGGAAGGGGAGACGTGGTACGAATCGGTCGTCACGATTCCCCTGAAGCAAAAACGTCCGGTGCTAACCGGGGAAAGCTATACCAACCGTTACTTGCTTATCGGTGACTATCCGGTGAAAATCCAGGGATTCACCGCTGAGCCGTATGCTGCGTCCGTTAAAACGGAAGATACGGGCTGGTTTGCCCTGGGAAATGTTTCGCTTCCGCTCGGTATCAAGAAAGAGGTCGTACGTCAAAATGAGTGGATTGAGGTTACGCTGACCGAAAAAGAAGCGATGGAAACCGGAAAGAAATACGCACGCGAGAACTTGTTAAAACAAGTGAAAAAGGGCGGTTACATCAAGACGGAAAAAGTTTTGCACGAGAAGCAAGAGAATGGTAAAGTTTATATGAAGATGCATTTTGTTGTAGTGGAAGATATCGCAGTTGAACAGCCTATTACTTACGAAGGAGAATGAGTTCTTTTGCATGTAGAAGAGACAAGCAAAACTATACGGCTTGAAAGTGCGGAAGAAGCCAGTCAGCTTTTCGGCCCGCATGATTCCTACTTAAAAGAAATTGAAAATGCCACACCGGCGCATATGTTCGCCCGGAGCGAGGAGATTACCATTACGGGTCTTGCGCAGGAGGTAGAGCGGAATGCCCGCTTGATTCAGGTGCTTGCCGCGCTTTTGCGTCGTGGAATTAAGCTATCTCTGCAGGATGTATTGTACGCGATTCAACTATCTAAAGAAGATGCGCTGGAAGAATTAATGGAGTTATACGATCAGCCCATCGCCACCTCGGTAAAGGGGAAACCCATACGCGTCAAAACGCTTGGACAGCGCCACTATGTTACATCCATCAAGAAAAGAGACATCGTGTTCGGTATCGGTCCGGCCGGTACCGGGAAAACATACCTGGCCGTAGTTATGGCTGTAACTGCACTCAAAGCTAACCGGGTCAAACGGATTGTGTTGACGCGTCCGGCCGTAGAAGCAGGGGAGAACCTCGGGTTTCTGCCGGGCGATCTGCAGGAGAAGGTCGATCCGTATTTGCGTCCGCTGTATGACGCGCTGCAGGATTTGCTGAGCGCCGAAAATATGGCGAAATACATGGAGCGGGGCATCATCGAAGTTGCACCGCTTGCCTATATGCGGGGCCGCACATTGGACGATTCATTTATCATTCTCGATGAAGCGCAGAATACAACGCCTGAACAAATGAAAATGTTTCTAACACGTCTTGGTTTTGGGTCCAAAATGGTCATCACCGGAGATGTGACACAGGTAGACCTGCCGCGTGGCAAAAAGTCTGGTCTGCAGGATGCGGTCCGGAAACTTGAGGGAATCGACGATATTTCCTTTGTCTATCTGACCGGGATGGATGTAGTGCGCCATCCGCTGGTGCAGAAGGTTATCACTGCTTACGAGCAGGAAAGCGAAAGCTGAAGCCCGAAGAGGGCATAAGCATCTCGCAGAAGGGGTTGTACAACATGAAAGCAAGATTACGGGGATTGCATCTCTTCGTCCCAGAATCGTGGAAGACCAGCGCGACAATTCGCCGTTTGCTGTTTCTCTTCCTCGGCCTGATGATTTATTTGCCGCTCATGGGGGATGTACTGCCCAAAACGTTTGATTTGAACGTGAATACCGTAAGCGATGTCACGCTGACGGCGCCGGTTACCGTCGAGGACACGGAAGCGACGGAACAGGCGCGTGCCAAAGCGGTCAGCGAAGTGCAGCCCGTGTATTCGCGCAACGATACGATTACGATGCACCAAGTGAAGCTCGACGCGTTCATCTACAAGAAAGCGGGTGAGCTTGCGGCTAGGCAGGACATGACACCAGAAGCCCGCATGAAAGAGCTTAAAGAAAATATTCCGTTCTCCTTATCAACGGATACGCTGCAGGCGCTCCTGACTATGCCTCCTCCCGCCCTAAATGCGGCTGCAAAGGAGACGACCAAAGTGGTAACGTCCATCATGCAAAAGGGTGTGGACGAAAAAATAACCACGAATCCTGAGCTCATCCAGCAGCGGGTAAATCAGCAGATTGTCCTGGTCGATCTGGACAGTAAAACGCGCAAGGTGGTCAGGGAAGTAGCGATAGCGAGTATTGTACCGAACCTGACGATCAACGAGGAGGCGACCAATGCGCTGAAGGAAACGGTACGCCGGTCCGTGAAGCCGATTATGATTTACAAAGGCGAAGTGCTGGTGGAGAAAGACCAGTACATCTCGGAAGAGGTATACCGCAAGCTGAATGCTGCGGGCCTCTTAGAGCGTAATGCGAGTAAGCTTCCGTTTTTAGGGCTTGCAGTGTTCGTTGGTTTCTTCGTGGTGCTGCTCGACATGTATATGTCCCAGGCACACCGCAAAATTTATAATAGCAATATTCATATCTTAATGTTGGCATTGATTATTTTTCTAAACATTCTTGTGATGAAGATGATAAGTGCCGGCGAAACGATAGACATTTTCTCGCCCGGATACGGAGTACCGGTGGCTTTAGGTTCGATGCTGATTGCTATTCTGCTTGATACCCAATTGGCCGTTATCTGCAGCGTACTGTTCGCCTTTGCCTCGGGCATTATCTTCAACTATGAGAGCTTACTTCCGGTTGATTTCCGCTATGTTCTGTATGGGTTTATAAGCGGAGTTGCGGGAGCCTACTCGCTCGGCAAAGCGACGAAGCGGTCTCGTATTCTTCAGGCAGGGTTTATCGTCTCGGCGCTGAATGTGATTACAATTTCCGCATTGTATCTGTTGGTGTCTTCGACAGGCAACTGGCAGGAGCTTGTCAACGAGTACGCTTTCGGCGCGGTTAGCGGCGTGCTGGCAGCGGTACTGACCATCGGTTTTCTTCCGCTGTTTGAGGGAATGTTTGGTATCCTGTCACCGATGCGCTTAATTGAGCTGTCCAATCCGAACCAGCCTCTGCTGCGCAAGATGCTGATGGAGACGCCGGGGACATACCACCACAGCATGATGGTGGCCAGTTTGTCGGAGGCGGCATGCGAGGCGGTAGGAGCCGATGGTCTCCTGGCCAGGGTAGGCGCATATTATCATGATGTAGGCAAGATGAAGCGTCCGCATTTCTTTATCGAGAATCAGATTAACCGGGATAATCCGCATGATACGCTGGCTCCGGGACTAAGCAAGCGCATCATTCTTGCGCATGTGGAAGACGGGGTACGGATGCTTGAGGAGCATGGATTGCCAAAGCAGATTATCGACTTTGCCCAGCAGCACCATGGCACGACGCTGCTTAAGTATTTTTATCATAAGGCAACCAAGGCGTCCGATACGCCGATTCCGGAAGTGGAATACCGTTATCCGGGACCGAAAGCGCAGACGCGCGAGACGGCGATTGTAGGCATCTGTGACAGTGCCGAGGCGGCAGTGCGATCACTTGGGAGTCCGACACCGGAACGCATCGAGAACCTTGTGCGCCGGATTATCGCAGATCGCCTTGAAGACGGGCAGTTTAACGAATGTGATTTGACAATGCAGGAGCTCGAAGTCGTGGCGCGCACGATTTGTGAGACGTTGCAGGGATTCTTCCATAACCGGATCGAATATCCGGACGATAAACAGGTGGCGGTGAAACAAGCATGAGTCTAGATGTAGAATTCATTCAGGAGTACAGTCCGGAGCTGTCGGAAGACTTGCTTGATCTTTTGCGCCGTGCGCTCGAAGAGGCGGCACGTGTGGAAGAAGTTGAGGGAGAAGTAACGGTAACATTCGTGGATAACGAGCGGATTCATGAACTTAACCGTGAATATCGGGGCATTGACCGTCCGACGGATGTGCTTTCGTTTGCGATGAACGAAGCGGGCGAAGACGAGATGGAAATCTTCCTTGACGAAGAGATGGATGAGATGCCGAATATGCTTGGCGACGTTATTATTTCCGTCCCAAAAGCGGTAGAGCAGGCTGAAGAATACGGCCACTCCTTTGAGCGTGAGATGGGTTTTTTGGCAGTGCACGGCTTTCTTCATCTGATTGGATATGATCATGAAACCGAAGCGCAGGAGAAGGAAATGTTTGGCCGTCAGGAGGAAATTTTGAATCGGGTGCGCCTGACGCGCGAATAGGCGGGGTGCAATGTGAGAAAAAAAAGTGAATGGCGGCGGCTAATGAATAGCTTCGGCTATGCCACCTCTGGAATACGGAATACCGTGAGGACTCAGCGAAACATGCAAATCCATGTCACCATGGCGTTGCTCGTTCTCCTTTTGGGATGGTTTCTGTCCATTCCAAAAGGGGATGTTTTGCTGGTCTTTTTTTCTGTTTTTCTTGTGCTCATTTTGGAGACGGTAAATACTGCAATTGAAAAATCCGTCGATTTGACGGTGGGCGACCGATGCCATCCGCTGGCAAAAGCGGCAAAGGACGCGGCAGCCGGCGCGGTTTTGCTTTCTGCTATCCTTTCCGTTCTTGTGGGGGTTTATGTATTTCTTGAACCGCTCTTGCAGTTTATACAAAACGGGGAAAGAAGGGTAATACATATAGAGGAGCGGGGAGATGCCGTGTTTTTCCTTGTGGCTGCGCTGATGTTTATCTTTGTTGTATGGCTTCTGGTTGAGCGTTTTCGCCCGGAAAAAAAGGAGGACGAGTAACATGGATAATCAGGCTCTGATAAAAGAAGCAATAAAAGCGCGCGAGAAAGCGTATACGCCGTATTCTAAGTTTAAAGTAGGCGCGGCTCTGCTCACTAAGGAAGGCAAAGTGTATCACGGATGTAATGTTGAGAATGCCGCATATTCATTGTGCAATTGTGCGGAAAGAACGGCATTGTTTGCAGCATACGCGGAAGGCGATCATGAATATGCGCGCCTTGCTGTAGTGGCCGACACGCCGGGACCGTGCTCTCCGTGCGGTGCCTGCCGCCAGGTCATCTCCGAGCTGTGCCCGCCGCAGATGGAAGTGATAATGAGCAACATGAAAGGGGACACCCAGATTATGACCGTGGCAGAACTCTTGCCCGGAGCGTTTAACCAGGAGGACTTACATGGATAACAAAGGATACAAATCAGGATTCGTAGCCATCGTTGGCCGCCCGAATGTCGGGAAGTCGACGCTGATGAACTATATCGTCGGACAAAAAGTCGCAATCATGTCGGATAAACCTCAGACGACGCGGAATAAAATCCGCGCCGTCTATACTTCGGAGGAAGGGCAGATTATTTTTCTCGATACGCCGGGTGTGCATAAGCCGAAGTCGAAGCTCGGCAATTATATGAACCGGACGGTCGAGAACGCGCTGCGCGAAGTGGATGTTATTCTGTTCCTTGTCGACGCGTCGGAGAAACTCGGCCCGGGCGACGAGTATATCATTGAGAAGTTAAAAGAAGTGAGGACGCCGGTGTATCTTGTCATCAACAAAATCGACAAAGTGCATCCGGACGAGCTTCTTCCGTTCATCGATCAGTACAAAGAGCTGTATCCGTTTGAAGAAATCGTGCCGGTATCTGCGCTGCAGGGAAATAACGTAAATCGCTTAATGGAGCAATTGCTTGCCCGCCTTCCGGAAGGGCCGCAGTATTATCCTGCAGACCAGATTACGGATCATCCGGAGCGATTCGTCGTAGCGGAGCTTATTCGCGAGAAAGTTCTGCATTTAACCCGGGAAGAAGTGCCGCATTCCATCGCTGTTGTCATAGAACAGATGAAACCGCGTGAAGATAATGAGCATCTTATCGATATTTATGCTACAATTTATACAGAACGACCTACGCAGAAGGGAATTCTTGTCGGTAAACAGGGATCGATGATGAAGGAAATCGGTATGCGGGCCAGGGAAGATATTGAGCGTCTGTTAGGTACGAAAGTGTATCTGAACCTGTGGATTAAAGTAAAGAAAGACTGGCGCAACCAGGAAAATTTATTTAAGAATTTCGGCTTTTACGATGATGAAGCATAGCCGCCGGGCTGGTAAAACTTCCAATGGATAAGGCTGATTGCCCCGGACCAAGCTAATTGTAGGGTTTCGTCACTTATGCTTTATCTTTTCCGAAAGGGTGGATACGAATGATGAAGGACTTTTTCTGGCACTATTTTGCCCAGACCGGTAGTATCGATGCCTATTTATTGTATACGGAAGATGAAGATGCGTTATTCCTAGATGATATGATTGAGCCTAAGGACGGCATCGTTGCGGAAGAACATTCGCGCATGAAGTAAAGACAGCCGATAGAGGAGAATATACGGATGATTGGAAAGGCGGAAGGGGTTGTCGTACGCACCACCGATTACGGTGAGGCGAACAAGATTTTGACCGTTTATACGCGTGAAGCGGGGAAGATCAGCATTATGGCCCGCGGCGCAAAAAAATCGAAAAGCCGTTTTACAGCCGTATCGCAATTGTTTACGTACGGCTATTTTCTTTACCGGGCCGGCTCGGGCATGGGTTCGCTCCAGCAAGGGGATTTGATTCATTCATTCCGCGCTGTCCGCGAAGATTTGACGAAGACGGCCTATGCGGTCTATCTGACGGAGCTGCTCGATCGCCTGACGGAAGACAAAGAGCCGAACAATTATTTGTTCGAGATGATGCTGCATGCGCTAAAGTGGATGGAAGAAGGTAAAGACCCGGACATCATCGCCCGTCTTTTCGAGATGAAAATGCTGTATGTAGCCGGATGTCGACCGCAATTTGATGTGTGTATGAGCTGCGGTGTTTCTGATGCGCCCTTCTTTGTCAGCATCCGTGAGGGCGGCTTTATCTGTCAGTCATGCCAGCGCGGCGATCCGTCGCTTATGGCGGTCGGTCCTGGTACAGTCAGAATTCTTCGTTTGCTGCAGCATATCAATATGCCGCAGCTTGGTAATATCAATGTGAAGCAGGAGACGAAGGAGCAGCTGCGCCGTGTTCTGTATGCATTCCTGGAAGATTATACAGGATTGTATTTAAAGTCGCGTCGCTTCCTGGATCAATTGGAACAGATGGGACTCAGTCCGGCGCCAGAGCAGTCTGAGAACAAAAGTTGACAAGTACGGAAGCAATCGTTTATATTTATCTACAAAATCCAATGAATTGAATACTACGCAATGAAGGAGAGAAGTAGCCAGGTACGTGTACCTGAAAGCGAGCCGGGGACGGTGCAAGCCCGGTAGTGCGCGCTGGCGAATGGCGCTCCCGAGCGTATATGTATGCAAGAGTGGAGCGGTTTATGCGTTTGCTGTGCACCCAATCGCAGGACACACCGGGTAAACCGTTCAAATAGGGTGGAACCGCGGGAACCAAGCTCCCGTCCCTATGCAGCATGAATTCTTTTTAGCTGCATAGGGACGGGAGTTTTTTATTTTCCGTTTCGAGAGTTCAATCTCTTTACAGAAAAGAAACCAGTACACCCTGCACCTTCAAATTCCTAACTCAAAATTTTATAGAAGAGAGGTACGATTATGAACTTCCAGGACATTATCTTGTCGTTGCAAAACTTCTGGGCAAAGCAAAACTGTCTTATCGTCCAGCCGTACGACGTCGAAAAAGGCGCCGGTACGATGAACCCGATGACATTCTTGCGCTCCATCGGCCCTGAGCCGTGGAACGTAGCTTACGTGGAGCCTTCCCGCCGCCCGGCGGACGGCCGCTACGGCGAGAACCCGAACCGCCTGTATCAGCATCACCAGTTCCAGGTCATCATGAAGCCGTCACCCGATAACATTCAGGAACTGTATCTTGATAGCCTGCGCGGGCTGGGGATCGACCCGCTGCAGCACGATATTCGCTTTGTCGAGGACAACTGGGAATCCCCGACGCTCGGAGCCTGGGGACTCGGCTGGGAAGTGTGGCTTGACGGCATGGAAATCACTCAGTTTACCTACTTCCAGCAGGTGGGCGGCATCGATTGTAACCCGGTTGCCGTAGAGATTACATACGGTCTTGAGCGTCTCGCCTCTTATATTCAGGACAAAGAGAACGTATTCGATCTTGAATGGGTGAACGGATTTACGTACGGCGATGTATTCAAGCAGGCCGAATATGAGCACTCCAAATATACGTTTGAAGTATCTGATGCCAGAATGCTGTTTGATCTTTTCAGCACATATGAGACCGAAGCGAAACGCTGCATGGAGCAGAAACTCGTGCTTCCCGCATATGACTATGTGCTGAAATGTTCCCATACATTCAACCTGCTCGACGCACGCGGCGCTATCAGCGTTACCGAACGTACCGGCTATATCGCCCGGGTGCGCAACCTGGCTCGCGAAGTAGCGCAAACATACTATCAGGTACGGGAAGAACTCGGGTTCCCGATGTTGAAGAAGGAGGTTTAAGTCATGAGCAGAACGTTATTCTTAGAGATAGGAACGGAAGAAATGCCCGCCCGTTTTGTCGTGGGCGCATGTGAACAATTAAAAGAAAAAGTAGAGAAATGGCTCGGTGCCAACCGTATTTCCTACGGGGAAGTAGTAAGCTATGAAACACCTCGCCGCTTTGCAGTTATGGTGAAAGACGTAAACGAACAACAGGAAGACATCAACGAAGAACTGCGCGGTCCGGCTAAAAAAATTGCAGTCGACGAAAACGGTGAATGGACGAAAGCGGCGCTCGGTTTCGCCCGCGGCAAGGGACTGACTCCGGAAGATTTATACCTGCAGGAAGTAGGCGGTGTTGAGTATGTGTTTGCCCGCAAGCACCAGGCGGGACAGCCGACGGCAGACCTGCTTCCGCAGCTTCAAGAGCTTATTACAGGGCTATCATTTCCGAAAAATATGCGTTGGGGTGCATACGACCTGCGCTTTGTCCGTCCGATCCGCTGGCTGGTAGCGCTGTTTGGCACAGATGTTATCCCGATGGAGATCACCGGCATTAAAGCGGGGAAAGAAACGCAGGGCCACCGCTTTTTGGGTCGTCCGGTACAAATCGAAAAGCCGGAAGATTATGTGAGTGCCTTGGCGGAACAATACGTCCTGGTTGATCCGGCAGAAAGAAAACAGCGCATCCTGGCACAAATTAAAGATCTGGAAACGGAAAAAGGGTGGACCGTTCCGATTGATGAAGGGTTACTGGATGAAGTCATTCATCTGGTTGAGTATCCGACTGTATTGTATGGAAGTTTTGAGGAAGAGTACCTGGAGATTCCGCAGGAAGTGCTGGTCACGTCCATGCGCGAACATCAGCGTTACTTCCCGGTGCAAAATGATAATGGCGACTTGCTTCCGCACTTTATCACCGTGCGCAACGGAGATGAGAGGGATCTGGCAACTGTTGCGCGCGGAAACGAAAAAGTACTGCGCGCCCGACTCTCGGATGCACGCTTCTTCTATCAAGAAGATCAAAAATTAAAAATCGAAGATGCGCTGGCACGTCTGGAAAACGTAGTATTTCATGAGGAACTGGGTACGATCGGTGATAAAATTCGCCGCATTCAGGAAGTCGCCACTGCTATTGGCGGAGCGGCAAAACTATCCGCAGCGGAAACGGAAAAGCTGCAAAGAGCAGCCGCGATCAGCAAGTTTGATCTCGTGACGCAGATGGTCTATGAATTCCCGGAACTGCAGGGCATTATGGGTGAGCGTTACGCCCGCCTGGCCGGTGAAGATGAGACGGTGGCGCGTGCAATCTTCGAACACTATCTGCCGCGGTTTGCCGGCGATAGACTGCCTGAGACGAATGAAGGCGCAGTGCTCAGCATTGCCGATAAACTCGATACCGTTGTAGGCTGTTTCGCCATTGGCATTATCCCGACCGGTTCACAGGACCCGTATGCACTGCGCAGACAGGCTGCGGGTATCGTACAGATTTTGCTCGACAAACAGCTGCCAATCTCACTTGATGAGCTATTTGAAACGGCGCTCTCCATTTTGGACGGCAAATCCCTCTTAAAACGGGACAAAGAGGAGATTAAAAAAGATTTGTACGAATTCTTTGCGCTGCGCTTGAAAAATCTGCTTCAGGAGCAGCAGGTACGTTACGATGTTATCGACGCCGTACTCAGTGCCGATGCCACCCGTGTAACCGAAATAGTGGCCCGTGCTCAGGTGCTCATGAGTGCAGTCGCCCATGAGAATTTTAAAGGTATTGTCGAATCGTTCAACCGTGTAAACAACCTGGCGCAGAAGGCAACAAGCAAGGAAGTGGATACGTCCCTGTTCGAAACACAGGCAGAACGCGATTTATGGACAGCGTTCACTGCAGCGAAGCAGGAAGGTCAGGAGCTTCTTGAGAGACAAGACTTCGCCAGGGCGCTGGATCGAATGGCTGATCTTAAACTTTCCATTGACGCGTTCTTCGACAATGTCATGGTTATGGTAGAAAATGAAAAGGTAAAGGCGAACCGCCTTGCGCTCCTCGCTTCTATTGCGGCATTTGTCTTTCAGCTGGCTGATTTCAGCAAGATTGTATTTGCCTAGATAAAGCAAAGCCGCAGGACCTGTCAAATATCCCGGATCGTTAGGAGATGGGATGACGGGTCCTTTTTCTGTGAAAATCGTGAGGAAAGAAGGAGAGGGAAAGAAGAAATGAGATCCAGGGAAGAAAAAGGCCTTCGCCTTTTTCCCCATTGAAATCATCCTCTCGTTCTCTTCTCTCTTTTCCTTCGTACCGCAAAAGTCAGCTGGCCTTCCCATCATTTTCATGTCGGGGTTGTGGCTGAGATGCCATGGTGGTTTTCTGTAAAGAAAAATTACTTGCAGGACATGCTTGTGTTTATATAGTATATACTATATGTGGAAAATACTGCGATTTAGTATGTCACGATAGAACTCCGAAGCAGGAGGTGAGCAGTCATAGAACTCACGAAGCGTCAGGAACATATCATCGAAATTGTTAAGAGTGAAGGGCCGATTACAGGGGAGCAGATTGCCGAACGTCTTTCGTTGACGCGCGCCACCCTGCGTCCAGACCTGGCGATTTTGACAATGGCCGGATTTTTGGATGCAAGGCCGCGGGTAGGGTATTTTTATACCGGAAAAGACAGCAACCAGTTGATTAAAGAGGAAGTCAATCGTAAAATTGTGAAGGACTATAAAGCTCCCCCCATTATCATTAAGGAGTCCAGTTCCGTGTACGATGCCATCTGTACCCTTTTTCTTGAGGATGTGGGTACCCTGTTCGTGCTAAACGGTAAAGGACACCTAGCAGGCGTCGTATCACGCAAAGATCTGCTGCGTGCCGCCCTGGGCAAGCAGAACCTTGAAGATATGCCGGTCAGCATCATCATGACCCGTATGCCGAATATTATTACTTGTATGCCGGATGATAGTTTGCTGGACGCGGCAAAAAAGTTAATCGATTATCAGATCGACTCCCTTCCTGTTGTACGTCCGACGGTGGAGGCGGGGAAAACCGCTTATGAAGTGGTAGGCCGCGTTACGAAGACGACCATTACCCGGGGATTCGTGGAACTGGGCAATGAAATCCACGTGTAGCGAAGGAGGAAGCATGTTTCCAACATTTTTTCAAGATGCAACGGTTTATGTGGTTTCCGATTCCGTCGGTGAGACAGCCGAATTTGTAGTGAAAGCCGCAGCGAGCCAATTTGCCGGTCAACCAATACAAATCCGTAAGTTTCCTTACATAGAGGACGAAGGAACGCTAAACGAAATCGTTCGCGCTGCTGCCGAATCAAAAGCGATCATCGCGTATACGCTGGTCATTCCCGCGCTCAAAGAGCACATTCGCCAAAGAGCGGAAGAGGAGAACGTAACGGCGATTGACATTATGAGCCCGATGGTCAACGCACTGCAGGGATATTTGGGTCAGGATCCGAGCAATAGGCCGGGTCTTGTCCGCAAATTGGACGAAGACTATTTCCGTAAGGTCGAAGCGATTGAATTCGCGGTCAAATACGACGACGGACGCGACCCGCGCGGCATTTTGCGCGCCGATGTCATTCTGATCGGCGTGTCCCGCACATCAAAGACGCCGCTGTCCATGTATCTGGCCAACAAACGTTTCAAGGTCGCCAATGTGCCGCTCGTGCCGGAAGTCGAGCCGCCAGAAGAGCTGTTTCTCGTGGCGAAGGAGAAATGCATCGGCCTGACCATCAATGCAGATCAGTTGAACATGATTCGCACCGAACGGCTCAAATCGCTCGGTCTCACCGCGGAAGCCAATTATGCCAGCATGGAGCGCATTAAGCATGAACTCGAATACTCAAGCAAAATCATTGAAAAAGTCGGCTGTCCTGTGCTTGACGTGTCCAACAAAGCCGTTGAAGAAACGGCCAACATCATCATGCAGATAATTAAGCGCAACGCAAATAAGTAGGTTGATGAAAAAAAGGTCCAAAAACTTGACTGTGAGTTTATAGACCTTTTTTCTTTTCTGGCTCCACATCAAAAAATGTGGGTAACCGTTCAAAATATATACAATGTGTGGCAAGGAACCTTTGTATAGAGAGAAGTCAACCACATAGTTTGGTGGTAAGTCCCTTTTTTAATTTAAAGAAATGAGTGAAAAAAGATATGCCTTTTTCTTTCCTGCCTAGTGGAGTTTGCGGAAAAGTCCGATATGGACCGCCACTGTCTCCCTCTTTGATCAGCCCGGATGTTTGGCGGGCCGGACTTTGAAGCAAATGGAGCGGACAGCATTGCATCTTCGGGAAAGAAAACCGCATACTTTTTTTTACTCATTTCTTGTGTTTCGACAACTTTCGAAATTGACAAACTATAATTTATGTGCAGGAAAAACAGTTTAGCATGTAGAATACTACGATTATGAAAAAAAGTATGCCTGAGATATGGGTTGATGCGGACGCTTGCCCCGTCAAAGACATTATTCTTGCAGAAGCGAAACACAAGGAAATACCGGTGAATTATGTGGCGTCCTACAACCACCGCCTATCCTTATCCCATCCGCTGGCACGCCTTATCACCGTCGATGCTGCCTATCAATCCGCTGACATGTACATTATCAATCATGCGAAAGCGGGAGACATCGTCGTTACCGATGACTACGGATTGGCTTGCCTCGTATTGGGAAAAAGGTGTTTAGCGCTGGGGACAAGAGGAAAAGAATATACTAAAGATAACATCTCTTTTCTCCTCATGAATCGCCACATTTCGCAGCAAATGGCGAAAATCGGGGGCAAACGCAAAGGCCCGCGTCCGCTATTCAACGAAGAAATCGAGCATTTTCGACAAAATCTGCGAAAACTTTTACTTTCACAAGAAGGAAATTAAGAGGTTTTGACGAATATTAATATTCCGTTGCCATTTATGCAACCCTGAAAGGCCGAGTAGGAAGTACAGGTGAGAAATATGCCAGGAAGAATTCCTGAAGAAGTGATTGAACGGGTACGTGCCGGACATGACATTGTGGACGTTATCGGACAACATGTCCACCTTAAGAAAACGGGACGTAACTATTTCGGACTCTGCCCGTTTCATTCTGAGAAAAGCCCTTCCTTTGCTGTACATCCTGACAAACAGCTCTTTCGTTGCTATGGATGCGGCGAGTCCGGCAATGTATTTTCTTTTGTTATGAAAATCGAAGGCCTTGAGTTCCCGGAAGCGGTGCATAATCTGGCCCAGCGTGCGGGCATCGATATACCGAGAGAGGAGAGCACTCCCGAGAATGAGAAGGCGCGTAAACGCAAAGAAAGTATGCTGGCCGCGCACGACCTGGTGGCTAAATTATATCATCATCTTTTGCTGAATACGGACCATGGAGTCCAGGCGCGTAATTATCTCTTGAACAGACACATACAACTTGCTACAATTGAAGAGTTTGGTTTAGGATATAGCCCGGACAGATGGGACTTTATCACGCAGCATCTCGAAAAGAGTGGCTTTTCGCCATTCCTGATGGAAGAAGCGGGACTCTTAAGCCGGAAAGACCGAAACAGCCGACCGTTCGACCGGTTTCGCGGACGGGTAATGTTTCCAATTCATAACTCGCAAGGACAAGTTGTCGCTTTCGGAGCCCGTACGCTGGGGGACGAGCAGCCCAAATACTTAAACAGTCCGGAAACACCGCTGTTTAATAAAAGCCAACTGTTGTTCAATTTGCATCGTGCAAGGGCACAGATTCGCAAACAGCAGGAAGCTGTATTGTTCGAGGGGTATGTGGATGTCATCTCCGCCTGGCAGGCGGGGGTGCATAACGGAATCGCTTCGCTTGGCACGTCGCTAACCGAACAGCAGGCTCGCATCATCCGCCGCAATGCGGAAACGGTGATTCTCTGCTACGATTCAGATCAGGCAGGTATTGAGGCCGCTTTTAAAGGAGCGGATTTGCTGGTGGCGGCGGGGTGTACGGTGAAAGTCGCCCAGATGCCTAAGGGGATGGACCCGGATGATTACATTCGGCAGTATGGCGGAGAACGGTTCAGGCAGGAGATACTGCTGAATGCGGCTTCTTTGACGGCGTATCGCTTGCAGGTGATTCGCTCTCGCTATGCGCTGCATGATGAGACGGAGCGAATGAAGTTTATTCATGAGGCGATTGAAGAAATTTCTCTCCTACAGAGTGCAGTGGAACGCGACCATTATCTTCGCCAGATAGCGGAAGAGTTTCATTTATCGCTCGATGCGATGAAATTAGAGCAGAAGAAGATACGTAAACAGCAAAAAAAGGCAGGAAACAGGGATAATCTCAAAGACGGATGGAATAATAGTATAGATAGTAGCAGATCTGTGGCCGAAAAACCGATGCTGCCGGCGTATATCAAATCGGAGCAATATTTGCTCACACTAATGATGCACAGCGCCGAGATTGCCGAGCAGGTACAAAGGCAAGTCGGTCCCGATTTTGCGGTGGAAGACCATGCCGCGCTTGCCGCTCACATCTATCGGTATTACTCCGAGGGATACGATCCGGATCCTGCCCGATTCATCTCCTTCTTGCAGGACGAGGAACGGTTGGTTAAGAAAGCATCCGAGCTGGCAATGATGGACGTACAGCCCCACCTTCTCTCGCCACGTACGGTTGACGATTATATCGGGCAAGTGGCAAAAAACGCGAAGCGGATGCAAATTGAGCGGCTCGAGAAGGAGCAGCGCATGCACGAGCGGGCAGGCAACACTGCAGAAGCGGTTCGGATTAGTTTGGAGCTTATCCCCTTGAAAAGATCTTTAAAATAAGTGAAGTTGAAGAGCGCCGGAAGGAGGGAACACCATGACCAAAAAAACAGAAAGCAAACCTGATATGGAATTGACCCTTGACCAGGTAAAAGATCAATTGGTGGAACAAGGGAAGAAACGGGGTGTGCTTACTTACAAAGAGATCATGGAACGCCTCGCTACCTTTGATCAAGATTCGGATCAGATTGACGAATTCTTCGAATATCTGAACGATCAAAGCATTGAGGTAATTAACGAATCAGAAGACGATGAGCACGATGAGATGCTGCCGCCGCAGGAAGGAGACGAGACAGAAGACTACACTTTCGACGATTTGTCCGTTCCGCCGGGCGTGAAGATTAACGATCCTGTGCGCATGTACCTGAAAGAAATCGGCCGTGTGCCGCTTTTGTCCGCAGAAGAAGAAATCGATCTTGCCGAGCGGATTGAGCAGGGGGATGAAGAGGCTAAACGCCGTCTCGCCGAAGCAAACCTTCGTCTTGTCGTCAGCATCGCCAAACGCTACGTCGGCAGAGGCATGTTGTTCCTTGATTTGATTCAAGAAGGAAACATGGGTCTCATTAAGGCCGTTGAGAAGTTCGATTACCGGAAAGGTTTTAAGTTCAGCACGTATGCCACATGGTGGATTCGTCAGGCCATTACCCGCGCGATTGCCGACCAAGCGCGTACGATCCGGATCCCTGTGCATATGGTAGAAACGATTAACAAATTAATTCGTGTTTCCCGCCAATTGCTGCAGGAATTGGGCCGTGAACCTTCCCCGGAAGAAATCGCCGAGAAGATGGATCTCACACCGGAAAAGGTTCGAGAAATTATGAAAATTGCGCAGGAGCCGGTGTCCCTGGAAACGCCGATCGGGGAAGAGGACGATTCTCATCTGGGCGACTTTATCGAAGACCAGGATGCTCTTGCACCGTCTGACGCAGCCGCTTACGAACTGTTGAAAGAGCAGTTGGAAGACGTACTCGATACGCTGACCGAACGGGAAGAGAATGTGCTTCGCCTGCGTTTCGGACTGGACGACGGCAGAACTCGCACGCTTGAAGAGGTAGGTAAAGTCTTCGGCGTAACAAGGGAACGTATCCGTCAAATCGAAGCGAAAGCGCTGCGCAAGCTTCGTCACCCAAGCCGCAGCAAACGGCTGAAAGACTTCTTAGAATAATCATCTTATTACTGGTCTGGTTGTAGACAGCCTGCGTCGTATGCATCGCGTAGGCTTTTTCTTTTTTCTCCGCATGGATGTACACGGGAGGTAAAGTCAATGAATGAGCAGAGAAAAAAAATCATCACATCTGAAATTGAATACTGGCGGCGCAACAATCTGCTGCCGAGCCACTACTGCGATTTCTTGCTGAACCTATACACGGAAGGCGAAGCCGCCGGCAAGGAGACCCGGAATCAGGCCAGCGCGGGATTTGAAGCGCTTCCGGCATTCTCCCTTCCGAAACTTGAGATGAAATGGGTAACCATCGCACTCTTCATGGTTGTATTGCTGTATCTTGCTTTTCATTTTACCGATTTTACTTTGACAATGCAAATGACCATGATTGGATTTTTAACTCTTATGTTCTATGTACTGGGATTTATGAAGGAAAAAAGCGGCATATCCAGCCATTTGTTTCTCGGTCTTGCTTCAATGCTGCTGGCGCTTGGCGGTGTATATATATTGGGCTTGTATGGTTTTGATCATACCGAGATTGTGCTTTATATGGTGGCTGCCTGTATAATCTGGTATTTGACTGGCATTCTTGCTGACAAACGCTACCTTTCATTCTGTGCCCTCCTGGGACTTGAGGGTTTATACGGCTGGTTTACTTTTCAGAAGTCTTACACGCAGTTTGCGTGGTGGCATATGGAAGCGTTCTGGCTTCCGATAGCCATTCTGCTTATTATGCTTGGTCTGGTCTGGAAGCGCCGTCAGGAAAAAACATCGGCCATCTTGTTCTTCAGCGGCATCATGGCGCTATTCGGCGCGGAAGTTGAAAGCTTCTTTATCCCTGCCGCTGACGAAGATTTACTGCTTTACTTTCTGTATATAAAAATATTCATTGCCTCTTTTCTTCTGCTCTCGCTCAAAAATTTCTGGTGGCCCTGGTTCAGTAACCAGCAGCCTTTACGTTAAGACCGGTTTCGAAAAGAACCCGGTTTTTTCTTTATAGTAAGGATAGAAGGAAAATTTAGAATAAATGTAGAATAAAATAAAATACATAATTTCTGAAAAGTATAATGAATAAAATTGTAACCGCTTTATTTTTTCGGATTAGTGATACTGAGCTAGCGCTCAATCACTTGATTATATTTTATGAAAGGTTGGGAGAGCATGGAATTTGCATTCACTGAAGAGCAACAGATGATTAAAAACGTGATCCGCGATTTTGCGGAGGGAGAAGTGGCCCCAGGAGCCGATGAACGGGATAAAACCGGGGAATTCCCGTTAGAAGTATTTCAAAAAATGGCGAAGCTTGATCTGAT
>Ga0310836_100445_pt1 | contig 34291 bp, 33 predicted proteins | sample SM_ome_4_FD_201310 | JGI IMG/M metagenome (GOLD analysis project Ga0310836, IMG submission 201310) | Sorghum-adapted microbial communities enriched on stacked mutant (SM) sorghum from Joint BioEnergy Institute, Emeryville, California... ... | reverse complement strand
AAGCAAGCTCCTTCGCAACTCCGCTCGACTTGCATGTATTAGGCACGCCGCCAGCGTTCGTCCTGAGCCAGGATCAAACTCTCCGATAAAATTTCTTATCCCGAAGAGCCGCTAGGCTCATCTCATTATTCCTGGTTCATTCCTCGTCTTGCGACGAAGATCCGCTACGCTCGATGTTCAGTTTTCAAAGAGCAATTCGGCAGTCAGCTTGCTGCCCCGAATCGATCGGCATGGCGCCTTTCGAATTCGTACCGCTCAAGAAGCGGCTTAAATAATATATCACGACCTGAACGCAGATGCAACACCTTTTTGACAGGAACTTTTCGCCAGCTGCAACAAGGCGATGTCCACCCTGCCGCAGCCGACCTTGCATCCCGGAGAATGCAGCGAAAACCGCTTCAATCTTCGTGCCGCATATGCGGGAACAGCAATACGTCGCGAATCGACGGCGAGTCCGTCAGCAGCATGACCAGACGGTCGATGCCGATGCCCAATCCTCCGGTTGGCGGCATGCCGTATTCCAGCGCTCGGATGAAATCTTCATCCATCTCATGCGCCTCGTCGTTGCCCGCCGCTTTCTCCCGAAGCTGGGCTTCGAACCGCTGGCGCTGGTCGATCGGGTCGTTCAACTCCGTAAACGCATTGGCATGCTCGCGTGCCACGATAAACAATTCGAACCGATCCGTAAAGCGCGGATCCTGCTCGTTCTTTTTGGCAAGCGGTGAAATTTCCACCGGATGTCCGGTGACAAACGTCGGCTGCACCAGCGTATGTTCCACGAAAGTCTCGAAAAAGGCGTTGACGATGTGGCCAAACGTCATGTGCGGCTCAACGGGAACGTTATGCGCCTTGGCCAGCCGATGCGCTTCCTCATCGGACATCTGCTGCGTGAAATCGATGCCGACCGCTTCGCGGATCAGTTCCACCATCGATACCCTGCGCCAGGGCGGCGCCAGATCGACTTCCTGCCCCTGATACACGATTTTCGTCGTGCCAAGCACATCCTGTGCGACATGGGCAATCAGATTTTCAGTCAGGTTCATGATGTCAGTGTAATCCACGTAAGCTTCATACAGCTCGATCATCGTAAATTCGGGATTGTGGCGAGTTGACACGCCTTCATTCCGGTAGACGCGTCCGATCTCATACACTTTTTCCAATCCGCCGACAATGAGCCGTTTCAAATGAAGCTCGATAGCAATCCGCATATAGAGCTGCATGTCCAACGCATTATGATGCGTAATAAACGGACGCGCCGCCGCGCCGCCCGCAATCGCATGCAATGTCGGCGTCTCGACTTCCAGGTAACCCCGTTCATCCAGATACCTGCGGATCGACTGGATGATTCGCGAACGGGTGATGAACGTCTTTTTGACTTCCGGACTGACTATCAGATCCACATAGCGCTGGCGATAGCGCGTCTCCACGTCCTTCAGGCCGTGGAACTTGTCCGGCAGCGGAAGCAGCGATTTGGTCAGCACCGTAAGCTCCCGCACCTTCACGGACGTCTCACCGGTCCGCGTTTTGAAAACGATACCTTCCACGCCAACCAAATCGCCGATATCAAGCAGATCGAATGCCGCATATTGCTGCGCCGGTACCGTATCTTGACGGACATAGATCTGGATTTTGCCGCTGATATCCTGCAAATGCGCGAATGCAGCCTTGCCCATGCTGCGCTTTTGCATCAGTCTTCCGGCCAGTCGAACAACGATTTCGCGGGGCTCCAGTTCTTCGTTGGACATCTCACCGTAAGCCGCCAGAATGTCGCTCGCATGATGCGTGCGCTCAAACTTGGTGCCGAACGGATCGAAGCCCAATTCCCTCAACTGGTCCAGCTTGTTGCGCCGAATCCGCAGCAGTTCGCTAAGCTCGGTTTCGGCCGGCCTCGTAGCTTCTGTATGCTCCATCTGTTTCTGCTCCTTTTTCATCAAAGCTCATTCCCCGGCGCAAATGCAGGCACAACCGCCAATTGCCCTCCGGCAAGGAAGGCTGGCGTGTCGATGGTTTGCTCCAATGCCTGACATCCAACGAAAGAAGCTTCCGGAGGAAGCTTCTTTACCGCGGCAGAGCTGGTTTATTTCTTGATATCGACGATTTTGTATTGAATGATGCCCGCTGGAACATTGACTTCGACGATGGTGCCCTTCTTCTTGCCAATGATGGCTTTGCCGACAGGGCTTTCATTGGAAATCTTGTTCTGTTGCGGATCGGATTCGGCTGTACCCACAATGGTGAATTCCATCGTATCCCCGTATTCCAGGTCCTCGACGATCACAGTCGATCCGATGCTGACGGTTTCCAGATCAATCTCGTCGTTATTGATAATGCGTGCGTTGCGCAGCATTTTTTCGAGCGTGATGATCCGTCCTTCTATGAAAGCCTGCTCGTTTTTGGCATCTTCATATTCGGAGTTTTCGCTGATATCGCCGTAACCAATAGCAATTTTGATACGTTCGGCCACTTCACGGCGTTTTACCGACTTCAGGTTTTCGAGCTCTTCTTCCAACCGCTTGAGTCCGTCAGGGGTCAGAAGTACTTCTTTATCACTCATTTCACCGATCTCCTGTCGTGGATAGGGTTAAACGCGTTACAATTACCTTCAATATATGGCGCATTCGAAAACTCATGACAATCCGTAAGAAGAAATTGGCATTTCCAGCTATCCTTCAAATATTGTTTCTGATTATATTTCAAGCCCTGTAAAAAGTCAATTCAACAGGCGACGATGCGTGCTATCCTACTGGACAAGCGGCTGCTCCGGGGTCGGTTCGGCCATCTGCCGGCCGTCCGCCTGCAATTCCAGCGTCCTCACATATTCCATCAGTGTGCGTTCGACATCATCACGCCGCGTCAGTTCCATTACCGTATCTTTTACTTTATGTGCGTTCGGAAGTCCTTTCAAATACCATGCCAAATGTTTGCGCATTTCGCGAACGGCCTGGGATTCGCCTTTCAATGCGACAAGCCGGTCGAGGTGAAGCATGGCGATGCGCATTTTTTCGCCGGGAGCCGGCTCGGGAAGCAATTCTCCGGTCGTCAGGTAATGAACCGTGCGATACAGCATCCAGGGATTCCCCAGCGCCCCCCGGCCAATCATGACGCCATCGGCGCCGGTATGATCGAGCAGACGTTTGGCATCCTCCGGCGTAAAGACATCTCCATTGCCGATGACCGGGATGGAGACCGCCTGTTTGACATCGCGGATGATGTCCCAGTTGGCTTTGCCGGTATAGAGCTGCTCCCGCGTGCGTCCGTGCACGCTGACAGCCGCGCCGCCGGCCCTTTCGACAGCCTGCGCATTCTCCACGGCGTAGATATGCTCATCGTCCCAGCCGATCCGCATTTTCACGGTAACGGGCTTTTTCGCCGCTTCAACCGCGTAGGAAACCATGTCGTAGATTTTGTTCGGATCGAGCAGCCATCGCGCGCCCGCATCGCATTTGGTTACCTTGGGCACCGGGCATCCCATGTTGATGTCGATGATGTCGGCGTTCGTATGCTCGTCCACATATTTGACGGCGGCCACAAGCGATTCCTTGTCTCCGCCAAAAATTTGCAAGCTGAGCGGCTTTTCCCTTTCGTCCACGTACAGCATTTCCATCGTCCGCTGATTTCCGTGCAAAATGGCTTTGTCGCTGACCATTTCCGCACAAACCAGACCGCAGCCGAATTCTTTGGCAATCAGCCGGAAAGCCGGATTGCAGACGCCCGCCATCGGCGCCAGTACGACATTGTTGGGCATCTCGATAGGGCCGATTTTCAGCATGTTCATTCACTCCTTTCCCCCAACCGGATCATCCAGATTGCCGCGGAGACGAATCCCCTGCGGCTGCTGCATCAACTTTTCCCATGACTCCTGCCAGGGAAACGCTTCACCTGGCGGCCAGACGTCTCGAAGCGGTGCCAGCACGAAAGCCCGCTCGCCCATCCGCGGATGCGGGAGCGTAAGTTCGGGTGTATCCATGACAACATCCTGATAGACCAGCAAATCCAGATCAATCGTCCGGGGTCCCCAGCGGATATCCCGGACGCGCCCCATTTCCCGTTCAATCGACAGCAGCCTGCCAAGCAATTCAACCGGTGAAAGCCGGGTTGCCAATGCTGCCGCCATGTTCAGAAAAACCGGCTGGTCCACATATCCAACCGGGTCCGTCTCGTAAACGCGGGAAATCCGCAAAACAGCCACCCCGGGGGTTTCCGCCATCCGGCGAAGCGCTTCGCGCAACGAGGCGTCCCGATCCCCGAGATTGGCTCCCAATGCCACATAAGCTTCGTTCAATTCGTTCCATCCTTTGCGGATTGGACGTTGCCGCCCTGATTCCGGGATCTGCGAAGGGTTACGGTTACACCGTCAAACGTAATGTCAAACGGCGGATTCGGCTTGGTGACCGACACCGCCACTTCTTGGATTATAGTATACGTATCAAGGACGGCGGATGCAATCTTGTCGGCCAGCGCCTCAATGAGCTTGACCGGAGTCCCTTCCACAATTTGCTTGACCAGCGCGTGAACTTCCGCATAATTGACGGCGTCTTCCAACCGGTCGGATTGGGCCGCCGTCGACAGGTCCAAAAACAGTTCCAGGTCGACGTGAAATTTCTGACCAAGTTTGTTTTCTTCCGGATATACCCCGTGATAACCGTAAAACACCATTCGGCGCAGCAACATCCTGTCCATCAGCTTCCGCTCCTTTGTGCTTGCCTGTAAATAATGGCGTCCGCCATCGTGGCGACACGTTTCATCTGCTTCACGTCATGCACCCGGATGATCTGGCAGCCCTGGGCAATGCCAAGCACCTGGGTGGCCGCCGTCCCTTCCCACGTATCATCCACTTCGACATTCAGCGTCCGGCGGATAAATGATTTGCGCGAAGTGCCCAACAATACCGGATATCCGAGCTGCACGATTTCACCCAGCCGCCCCATCACTTCGAGATTGTCTTCGTAATCTTTGGCGAAGCCGATACCCGGATCAAGCCAGATGTTTTCCTCCGCAACACCCGCCGCCCGTGCCACCGCGATTGAAGCACGCAAATCCTGCAGCACATCCCCCATGAGATCGGTATATTCCCGGCGCTGCCGATTGTGCATCAGGATGACCGGACATCCGTGCGCCGCAGCAACCGCAGCGATGCGGTCGTCCCGCCGGAACCCCCAGATGTCGTTGACGATATGTGCGCCCGCTTCAAGCGCCGCCCTGGCAGTTTCCGCCTTGTACGTATCGATGCTGAGCGGCACATGAACCGCTTCGCGCAGCGCCCGGATAACCGGAATGACCCGTTTCAATTCCTCTTCCAGCGGCACCGGCATATGACCGGGGCGCGTCGATTCGCCGCCGATATCGATCAGGTCGGCACCTTCCTCGACCATTTGGCGCGCACGCTGCACTGCCGCATCTACGGAGACGTATTGCCCGCCGTCGGAGAAGGAATCCGGCGTGACGTTCAAAATCCCCATGATCAGCGTACGCTGCCCGAGCACAAGACGTGACCCGTCGGCAAACGTATATTGCCGTTCGTAAATGAGCGGTTTCATTGGCCCTTGCCCCCTTCAGCATCAAGACGGTACTGCAGCATCCATTCACGGGTCCTGGGACCAGGCACGACGCCGCCAAAATCGTGTATCCGTCTGCCGTCCGCATCGATCAAAGCAGCAACCGGCACGATTTCCTGCACGGAATTGGTGAGGAACACTTCGTCGGCAGCCGCCAGATCCTCCATCACATATCGCCCTTCCTTCACCGTCATGCCGCTTTTCAGGGCCATCTCCAGCACGTATTGCCGGGTGACGCCCGGCAAAGCCCCCGTTTCCAGCGACGGTGTATAGAGCGTATCGTCCGACCGCCAGAACACATTGCTGACGAGTCCTTCGCACACATGGCCGGCAGCGTCCAGAAACAACCCTTCCACATTGGGCCCGGCGCCGTCGGCCAGCAGCTCCCGCTTGCCCATTATATTGTTCATAAAATGAAAGGATTTCAGTCGAAAATGGCCACCTTCCGGCGCCGTTCGGCGCAATCGCAGCAGCCGCAACGTCTTGGCGGTCCGACTGGCCGGATCGTCCGGCGCCAGCGGTTTGGCATATACGATTTCCTGCGGCTCGGCATAAGGTTCTGACGGCAGGCCGATTATGCCTTCGCCCGCGGAAACGGACCAGCGGATGTACCCGTCTGCCAGTCCGTTGGCTGCAAGCAAACGCTTGATACTGTCACGCATCCTTGCCGGATCGGGTTCATAGTGTATCCCGAGCTGCCTGCATCCTTCCGCCAGCCTGGCAGCATGGCGCTCGATCAGCCAGGGACTGCCCCCGTATGTCCGGAACGTTTCGAACAGGCCGATGCCGTACAGAAAGCCGTGATCGTATGCAGAGATCACGGCTTCTTTGCTGTCTTTCAGTTGTCCATTCCAGAGGACGCAGTTCATGAACGCCGAACGGCCTCCTTGTAAGCCAGAAAATTTTGCAGCAGCCGTTTGCCGTTTTCCGTCATGATGGATTCCGGATGGAACTGCACGCCTTCAATGACATATTGTTTGTGTCGCAAGCCCATGATTTCGCCATCGTCGGTCCAGGCCGAGATTTCCAGCGAATCCGGCAGCGTTTCACGCCTTACGATCAATGAATGGTATCGGGTCGCCGTAAAAGGCGAAGGCAAACCGGCAAAAATCGAACGGCCATCGTGGGAAATTTCCGATGTTTTGCCATGCATCAGCTTGTCTGCCCGCACGACTTCGCCGCCGAACGCCTGTCCGATCGATTGGTGGCCCAAACAGACGCCCAAAATCGGAATGATGCCCTTGAACCGCTCAATCAGCGCCAGGCTGATGCCTGCTTCGTTGGGTGTGCAAGGGCCGGGGGAAATCAGCACATGATCCGGCTTCATCCGGGCGATGCCATCCAGATCGATTTCGTCGTTGCGGCGCACCTCGATCGTTTCGCCCAGCTCACCCAAATATTGTACAAGGTTGTAAGTAAACGAATCATAATTGTCAATGACCAGAATCACTTGCGTTTCCTCCCTTGCTCATCTGTGCATACTGCACCGTTTTCCACAACGCCTTGGCCTTATTCAAACATTCGTAGAACTCACGCTCCGGATCGGAGTCGATGACAATTCCCGCTCCCGCCTGAATATGACACATCCCGTCCACGCAAGCGATTGTACGAATAATAATATTAAATTCCATATTTCCCGCATAGTCAATCCAGCCCATCGAACCCGTATAAGGCCCCCTGCGTACAGGCTCCAGTTCTTCAATGATTTCCATCGTGCGGATTTTGGGCGCACCGGTAATCGTGCCGCCGGGAAACATCGCCGCCACGACGTCGAGCGCATCCTTGCCCGGCGCCAGGCGCGCTTCCACTTGCGACACCAGGTGCATGACATGCGAGTAACGTTCCACCGTCAGCAGTTCCGGCACTTTGACGGAGCCATATGCAGCGACACGGCCCAGATCATTGCGTTCCAGATCGACAAGCATGATATGTTCTGCCCGTTCCTTTTCACTGGACAACAGTTCTGCTTCCATGGCCTGATCTTCCTCGGGCGAACGCCCGCGGCGCCGTGTTCCGGCAATCGGCCTGGCGCTGAGCCGGCCATCATCCAGCTTGACCAGAAGCTCGGGCGATCCGCTCACCAGCGAAAAACCGGGTGTCCGCAGCATGCCCATGTAGGGAGAAGGATTGACCTGCCTGAGCCACTCATACAACTGTTCGGGCGCAACGTCTGACGCCAGGCTCTGGCGGAGCGACAAATTGACCTGAAATACGTCCCCCTGGCGAATATATTGTTGTATTTGCAATACGGCTGCGCGAAACGCTTCCTTGTCCATGGACGTCGATAGTCCCGGTATGCGTTCGACATCGATTTGCAGACGGTCAGCCTCCATCCGGCTGCGCATCCGGCCAAGCCGCAAACCGACCGCCGGATCTTCGCCATCCTCGCACCACGCGCGCCATTGCCGCACCATTTCTTCCGCCGCCGACTCGGCCTCCCGGTATCGTTTTGCCAATTGCGCTTCCGTCAATGGTTCATCGCCCATTTCCACATGGACGACCGCATAAGCCGCCTGCTCCCGGTGATCCACCACCCAAAGCCGGTTGAAGCGCTGGAACAGATATTCCGGCAACTGCAAATCGTCTGCCGCCAATGTCGGCAACTTCTCCAGACTTCGCACCACATCGTAGGACAGATAGCCGATGGCGCCACCACAGCAGCAATCCGGAAATGACTCCGGACGCGGTGCACGCCATTTCCCAAGCCATTGCCTTATGATGTCGAGCGGGGAACCCTGCAGCGTATCGACAATTCGCCAGGCTTCGCCGTCCGGCGCGCGAATTTCCGCCTTGTCTTGCCTGCCGGCCAAAATTTCAACCGGCCGGGAACCCACCATCGTGTAGCGTCCTTCTTTGCCGCTTTCCAGCAAACTGGCGTAAGGAGACGCCGCTTCCCAAAAACGGTCCCACACCGCAGGTTGCCACGAACCGGCGGCGGAAGGCGGAATTTTCATGATATAGGGCAGCAGGGAATACGTTCCGTTCCACGATGCCCACTGCGCCAACGTTACGACATGCACGACAGATCACCTTCGTCCAACCATTCGCCTCGTACCAGACGTTCATCGTCCGGATATACAAGCTTAAGCATACATGAATCCATTCAAAAAGCATATACCCGCAGACAACCGCAAAAAATGAAAACGGCCGATCGGAGATGACACCGGATCAACCGTTTCCAAGCCTGCGTTTATTGCCGGTGGCGACCGCCAATCGGCCGCACCCGAGCAAATCAGTTTTCGAAATTGAACAATGCCGTGCTCAGATAGCGTTCGCCGTTCGAAGGCACAACCGCAACGACACGTTTGCCTTCGCCCAATTCCTTGGCGACTTTCAGTGCAGCCGCAATTGCAGCGCCGGAAGAAATACCGCACAGAATGCCTTCTTTTCTGGCAGCCGCACGCGCTGTCTCGAATGCTTCCTCGTTTTCGATGCCGATGACGGCGTCGTAGATGTCACGATTCAGGATTTCCGGAACAAAGTTCGCACCGATGCCCTGAATTTTGTGCGGTCCCGGTTGTCCGCCGGAGAGCAACGGAGAAGCCGCCGGTTCAACCGCATAGATTTTGATGTGCGGGAAATGCTTTTTCAACACTTCGCCCGCACCGGTGATCGTACCGCCCGTACCAATCCCCGCAACAAAAGCGTCGAGTTTGCCGTCAAGCGAATTGATCGCTTCAACGATTTCCGGTCCGGTCGTCTCGCGGTGAATTTTGACGTTGTCTTTGTTCTTGAATTGTTGCGGCATGAAATAGTCTTTGTTTTCTTTTACGATTTCTTCCGCTTTCTTGACCGCGCCGTTCATGCCTTCCGATCCCGGCGTCAGCACCAGTTCAGCTCCATAGGCGCGCAGCAGATTGCGGCGTTCAAGGCTCATCGTCTCGGGCATGACGAGAATGGCGCGATACCCTTTGGCTGCAGCAACCATGGCGAGGCCGATACCGGTATTGCCGCTGGTCGGTTCAACGATCGTGGTGACGCCCGGCTTGATTTCGCCGCGCTTCTCGGCTTCTTCAATCATGCTGATGGCAATGCGGTCCTTGACACTCGCGCCCGGATTTTGGTATTCCAATTTCACATAAATTTCTGCGCTTCCGGCTGGAACCAGACGATTCAGCCTTACCAGTGGTGTATCTCCGATCAGTTGTGTGATGCTTTGCACAATCTTGGCCATGACAAATTCCCTCCCATAAGTTTCGGCTCAGTCGCCACTTATTAATCCGACTAATCCGGTAGGTATTGATCTTCGTTAATCTTACCAACCCGGTGGTTGATTGTCAATAGCCTCTGGCATCAATAGAAAGATTCTTCCAGAACCGGAAGCTTGAGTTTGGGGTCCAGCACGCGTGCTCCATACTTATCCAGCAAAGAGCGCTGGAGTTGCTGGATCGACTGTGCCCGTTCCATGGCCAGTTGCAGCCGGATTTCGTCACGTACGTCTTCGTAGTTTTTGCCCGGCGTTGATTTTTTTCCTCTCAACAGCAGCAATGCATACCCCTGCCCGGTCTGGATCGGTCCGACCGCTTCCCCGACACGCATGTTTTCCGCTGCCGCCAGCAGGGCTTCATCAATGAACGGTTCGGTCCTTTCCACCCATCCCAGGTCGCCGCCCTGTTCCGCAGTGGCATCATCGATCGAATGGCGCCGCGCCAGTTCGCCGAAATCGGCCCCTGCCTTCAGCGATGTGAACAGCTGCTCCGCATCTTGCTTCGTGGCGGTCAAAATCCAGGAAAGCTCGAATCGCAGTTGCGCACCGAATTCCTGTTTATGCTCATCATAATACCGGCGAATTTCCGACTCCGGAACGTCCACGTCCCGGGTTGCCAGCTTCACCAGCAGCAGATGATATCTGGCATCTTCCCGAACTTCGGCGCGATCCATGCCCAATAGCCGCTGCATGGCCTGGTAAAATTCCGCTTCGCTGCCGTAGCCTTCGCTCATTTTGCGCAATTCCCGTTCCAATTCTTCCTCGGTCACCGTAATGCCCAGCCGCTCGGACTCCTGCCTGACCACTTCCCGCAACATCAATTCCTGGAGCATATCGGCCCCGTACATGGCAAACAGGCGTTCCGACAGTTCGGCGCGTGTAATGGACTTGCCGCCGACTACCGCGACCGGATCGCCACCGTCCGGCCAGGGGGGCTTCGGGTTTGCCACTGATGCAGAGGGGGAAGCATGCCCAACAGACGGTGACGGTGATGGCGAAACCGTTTGCGGATCAGGCTGCGTACCCGACTTGCAGCCCGTCAGCAGGACAAGAGCAACCAGACCGACGCCGACAAATCGATGCAACGGTTTCCCCGCTTCCACCCGCTTTAATCTCCCTTCGGCTTGCTTTGGGAAGCTCGCTCGTACAACGCCTCCAATTCATTTGACGTAAAATCATACGTTTGGTTGCAAAAATGGCAGTGCACTTCCGCTTTTCCATCTTCGTCGATGAGTGAGCGAAGCTCATCCGCGCCAAGCGTGACAAGCATGCGTTCAACGCGTTCCCGCGAGCATCCGCAATGAAATCTTGGCTCCAGCCGGTCATGAATGGTCAAATCATCGCCGACGACAAATTTGAGAATGCCTTCCGGCGTCTCTCCCTGATCCAGCAGCGCCGTAATGTGGGGAAGCGTCGAGATGGCATGCTCCAGCCGCTGCAACCTTTCTTCGGACAAACCGGGCATCACTTGCACAATCAGCCCGCCGGCATGCAGCACGGTATTGTCGCTGCCGACCAGCACACCGAGGCCGACGGCTGACGGAATTTGTTCGGATTCCGCGAAATAATAGGTAAAATCTTCACCCAATTCGCCGGAAATGAGCGGTACACTGCCGCGGTACGGCTCGCGCAGGCCCAGATCCTTGATCACATTCAGATAGCCGCTGGTGCCCACCGCCCCGGCAACGTCCAGTTTGCCCTGGGCGTTGCTGGGCAAATGTACGTGGGGATTGTCGACATATCCCCTCACTTCCCCGTTCGCATTGGCATCAATCACAATCTGACCCAGCGGCCCGTCGCCTTTCACCTGGATGGTCAGTCTGCCCTTGTCCTTCAGCATTACGCCCATCATGGCACCAGCCGTGGCTGCCCTGCCCAATGCGGCGGTTGCCGTGGGAAACGTGCCATGCCTGCGCTGGAGTTCTGCCGCAAGCTGCGTTGTCCTTGCGGCAAACACGCGAATGCCGCCGTTCCAGGCTGTACCTCGTACCAGTTCATCTTTCATTTGAGCCGCGCGCTCCTTTGTCCTTCACTTCAAACATTTTTTTCATATACAAAGCGCAGGCCGTCCAATGTCAAAAGAGGATCTACAAGTTCAATCGTTTCCGACTCCGCTGCAATCAATTCCGCCAAACCACCTGTAGCAATGACGCGAGGGTTTCCGGGGTATTCCTTGATGATCCGGCGGACGATGCCGTCCACTTGCCCTGCATATCCGAAAATAATGCCTGCTTGCATGGCCGAAACCGTATTGCGCCCCACGACCACACGCGGTCTGGCCAATTCGATCCGGGGCAGCTTCGCCGCCCGCTGGTACAGCGCTTCTGCCGCAATGCCGATTCCCGGCACAATGGCGCCGCCCAGATAAGCGCCCGTCTCGTCGATGTAATCAAATGTCGTGGCGGTACCAAAATCGACGAGAATAAGCGGCGCGCCATATTTCTCTATGCCGGCCACCGCGTTGACGATCCGGTCCGCGCCAACGTCTTTCGGATTCTCGTAACGGATGTTCAGTCCCGTTTTGATTCCGGGGCCGACAACCATGGGTTCCTTCCCGATATATTCGATGCACAGTCGCTCCAATACATTCATCAATGGCGGAACGACGCAGGACAACACAACGTTTTCAATTTGCTCCATCCGGATGTTGGCATGCTGGCACAAACTGGTGAGCAGAATGCCATATTCATCTGCTGTTGCGGAACGGTTGGTGCTGATCCGCCAATGTCGCTGCAATGCCTCTCCCTCATACAGCCCCAGCACGATATTGGTATTCCCGACATCGACAACAAGAATCACGGAAGTTCCCCTTTCTTGCGTTCATTTAGATCGAGACTGATGTCCAATGCCTGAAAAGAATGCGTTAATCCGCCCACGGAAATGACGTCCACACCGCTTGCCGCGATGGCAGCGACCCGGTCGGGGGTTACGCCCCCGGATGCTTCCAGCACGATATGCGGCGCAATCGACCGCACCCGCGCCGCTGCCTCTTTCATCTTCTCCGGACTCATATTGTCGAACATGATGATATGCGCACCGGCACGCGCTGCTTCTTCCGCCTGCTCGATCGACTCCGTCTCCACTTCGATGGTCATCGTATGGGGAATGCGGGCCCTGGCCAATTGGACGGCTTGCGTAATGCCGCCTGCTGCCTTGATGTGGTTGTCCTTGATCATCACCGCATCATACAGGCCAAACCGGTGGTTGTATCCGCCGCCAATCCGCACGGCATATTTCTCCAGCGTACGGTGGCCGGGCGTTGTTTTGCGGGTATCCGCTATACGCGCGGAACTGCCTTGCAGTGCATCCACATATTTTCTTGTCTTCGTGGCAATGCCCGAAAGACGCTGCAGCAAATTCAGGGCGAGCCGTTCGCCGGTCAGAATGGAACGGGTCGCGCCTTCCACCACGGCCAGCACCGTGCCTCGTTCCACCCGGTCGCCGTCGGTTGCCTGCGCTTGAAAATCCAACGTTTCATCGACGATGGCAAACACCATGCTTGCAAGCGGCAGACCAGCCACGATGCCGCTCTCCTTGGCATGGATAATGCCGCGGGACGTATGTCCTTGCGGCACTGTCACCATCGTCGTGATGTCTCCGCTGCCGGTATCTTCCGCCAGCCATGCGCGAATCTGCTCCCGAACTGCATCAACAGCAGGGCCTCCGGTCAGCCAATCGCTGTCCCGTTCGAACATGACAGTCGCTCCTCTCCGATTCCGCTTCTGATGTCTGTAATCGTGTGAACGAGCCAACGTTCATCGTCCCGCTCCGGAAAATCTTCCCGGTAATGCGCCCCCCGGCTTTCCTCGCGGGAAAGCGCCGATTCGGCCGTCAATAGCGCACAGGTGAGCAGATTGGCATACTCCAGATCTTCCCTTGACGTCAGCTTGTTGCGGTAGATGACCATGCTTTGCCGGATTTCGTTCAGCCCCTTTTCCAGCCGGCTCCGCTCCCGCAGCAGACCGACATGGCGAAGCATGGTCTTTTGCAGTTTCAGCCTGCGCTCCGCGGCACTTCCAGCCGGCGGGGATATCCGCCCCTCATCATGCCGGAACTTGCACATCGGTCCGGACCACGAAGCAAGCCGGTTGATGCGCTCCACGATACGCCGGCCAAACACGATCGCCTCGGAGAGTGAATTGCTGGCCAGCCGATTGGCGCCATGCACACCGGTGGAAGACACTTCACCGCAAGCGAACAGTCGCTCAATCGACGTTTGGCCGTCGAGATCAGTTTTGACACCACCCATCATGTAGTGGGCCGCAGGGGCCACCGGAATCCAGTCCGACGTCAGATCCAGTCCGTATTTGAGGCAATATTCGTAAATGGTCGGGAAACGATGCCGCACCCATTCCGGGTTCCGGTGGGTGATATCGATATAAACATAGGAAGATCTGGTAAGTTCCATCTCGGCAACAATCGCGCGTGCGACGATGTCCCGGGGGGCCAGTTCCAGTTGCGGATGGTATCGATCCATGAACCGTTCGCCGTGTATATTGCGCAAGTAAGCGCCTTCTCCGCGAACCGCTTCAGAGATCAGAAAGCGGGGGGCGCCAGGATAACAAAGCGCCGTCGGATGGAACTGGATGAATTCCATGTCCCTTATCACCGCACCCGCCCGGTACGCCATGGCAATGCCGTCACCCGTCGCCACTTCGGGATTCGTCGTGTAGCGGTACAACTGTCCTGTTCCACCCGTACAGAGAATGACGGCCTTGCCGTAAACCGCAATGCGCGAACCATCCGGACGCTGCACGATTGCGCCCCGGCATTCTCCGTTTTCCACCAGCAAATCCAGCACAAAATGTTCGTCCCACAGTTCGATCGCCGGGTTCGACTGCACTTTTTCCGCCAATGCCCTTACAATTTCGTACCCGGTTGCATCTCCATTGGCATGCAGGATACGCCGCTGGCTGTGGGCACCTTCGCGGGTCAGCGCATAGTGGCCGTCTTCTTCATCGAAATGCGTGCCAAGACGAATCAGTTCTTGCACACCTTGCGGCCCTTCGTGCACCAGCACCTGCACGGCATCCTCGTCGCATAACCCCGCGCCCGCAACCAGCGTATCCTGAAAATGAAATTCCGGGGAATCTTCTTCCGAAAATACGGCAGCAATCCCCCCTTGCGCGTAGCGAGTATTGCTGTCAAACAGCGATTTCTTCGTAATCATCAGTACACGGTTGCGCTCACTGGCCTTGATGGCCGTAAACAAGCCGGCAATGCCGGCACCAATCACGATTACATCTGTCGAAAATTCCGGCAATGCCGCCAAGTCAAAATCCACTATATAGCGCGGTATCATGTTCATCGTCGACTCCGTCCCGGGTTATTTGACTTGCAGCATGCGCTCCAGCGAAATTCTGGCCTTTTCTGCAATTTCCGGCGCGACATGAATTTGGGGTTGCATCGTTTCCAGGCAGCGAACCACTTTCTTCAAATTGTTCACCTTCATATTCGGGCAAACCAGGTATTTCGAAGCAAAATGGAACGTTTTGTGCGGGCTGTCCTTTCGCAATTGGTATCCGGTTCCATCTTCCGTACCGACGATAAATTCCTGGTGATCGGATTCTTTGCAATATTTGATGATGGCAGTGGTACTGCCCACAAAGTCAGCCATCGCCACAACATCCGGCCGGCACTCGGGATGCGCGACGAATTGGGCATTCGGATATTTGGCGCGCATTTCGGCCACATCTTTTACCGTCAGCATGTCATGCGTGTTGCAATACCCTTCCCAAATGATCATTTTTTTGTCGGTATGCTGTTGCACATAATGGCCGAGGTTTTTGTCCGGACACCAGATGATTTCATCCGCATCGACGGAGTTTACGACCTTGATCGCGTTGGACGAAGTACAGCAAATATCCGTTTCCGCCTTCACATCCGCGGAAGAGTTGATGTATGTGACGACTTTGGCATTCGGGTGCTTTTTCTTCATCTCCCGCAGGCCAATCGGATTGACCATGTCTGCCATCGGGCAGCCGGCACGTTCGTCCGGCACGAGAACGATTTTGTCGGGAGCCAGTATTTTGGCGCTTTCCCCCATGAAATGCACGCCGCAAAACACGATGACATCCGCGTCCGTTGAAGCCGCCTTTTGCGCCAGCAAAAATGAATCGCCCCGAAAATCCGCCACTTCCTGGATTTCGTCGCGCTGATAATAATGGGCCAATATGATCGCATTGCGTTCTTTTTTCAGTTGCTCCAGCCGTTCGCGAAGTTCCCGATTTTGTTCGATTTTTCGTTCGATCGCCAAAGCTTCCATGTTGTAATTAAAATCCCCCTTCGGTCCCGGCTTCGACATCACCCGTTTGCCGACTTTGTGAATGAAGTCACAAACTGGTGAGGCAACGGTTCCAAATATGATGATTAACCCTTAATTTACTTGCTCTCGGCCGCCTTGTCAATTTCTATTTGTAGTATCTCCCCGGATTGACCAAAAATCATGTGTTACAAACACCTTCCAACAAATCGGGGCTGTCCCGGTCACGGCATGACCGCTCAGACAGCCCCATAAATATATTGTTTGCACACCTTGGTCCGATCAGGATTCTGCAGGTCCGTCGTTCTTCCGCTCTTCCGGATTCGGTGTCGCTTGCGTCTGCTCCCCTTCTCGGGTCTGGATGCGCACGCGCACGCCTCCGCCGATCGTGTCTACCGTCGGCTCGGCTCCTGCAGCTTCGCTTCCGCCATCCGATTCGCCGTCGCCCGACTCCTTGTCCAGCTCGCCTTTTTCGATCAGGCTGCGGATTTGGTCGATATCCAGCGTTTCTTTTTCAAGCAGCGTATTTGCGATCCGGTGTACGGCATCGGCCTTTTCAGTGAGCAGTTTTTTCGCCCTGTCGTAGCAACTGCGGATAATTTGCTGCATTTCCTGGTCGATTTCATAAGCGATGGCATCCGAGTAATTTTGTTCGTGTCCAATATCCCGCCCAAGGAATACCTGGCCTTGCGAACTGCCGAATTGCATCGGTCCCAGCTTGTCGCTCATGCCGTATTCCACGATCATGCTGCGCACGATGCTGGTCGCTTGTTTGAAATCACTATAGGCGCCTGTGCCGATTTCTCCGATGAACAGTTCTTCGGAAACGCGTCCTGCCAGCAATCCGGTTACTTTATCCAGCAATTCCTGTTTCGTCACGAGCATGCGGTCTTCTTTGGGCAACATGATGACGTACCCGCCGGCACGACCGCGCGGGATGATGGTCACCTTGTGAACCATGTCCGCATGTTCCAGGAAATAGCCTACTATGGTATGACCCGCTTCGTGATACGCGACGATCCGCTTCTCGCGTTCGCTGATGACACGGCTTTTCTTCTCCGTACCGACAATCACGCGATCGATGGCTTCGTCGATTTCCTGCATCGCAATGTCTTTCTTGTTTTTTCTGGCGGCCAGAAGCGCCGCTTCGTTCAGCAGATTTTCCAGATCGGCGCCGGTAAAACCGGTCGTCCGTTTGGCAATCGTATTCAGCTTCACATCGCTATTGAGCGGTTTGTTGCGGGCATGCACCTTGAGTACGGCTTCACGTCCCTTGACGTCGGGACGGTCAACCGTAATCTGGCGGTCAAAACGGCCGGGTCTGAGCAGTGCCGGGTCCAGAATGTCCGGGCGGTTCGTTGCGGCAATAATAATGATGCCTTCGTTGGCGCCGAATCCGTCCATTTCAACGAGCAACTGGTTCAGCGTCTGTTCGCGTTCATCGTGACCGCCGCCCAGACCTGCGCCCCGCTGGCGACCCACGGCGTCAATTTCGTCAATAAAGATGATGCAGGGCGCATTTTTCTTGGCGTTTTCGAACAGGTCGCGTACGCGCGATGCACCCACACCGACGAACATTTCCACGAAATCGGAACCGGAAATGCTGAAGAACGGTACCCCCGCTTCACCGGCAACCGCACGGGCCAGCAATGTTTTACCGGTACCCGGAGGGCCGACAAGCAGCACACCCTTGGGAATGCGGGCGCCCAAAGCCGCAAATTTGCGAGGATCCTTCAAAAACTCGACGACTTCCACCAGTTCCTGTTTCTCTTCGTCGGCCCCGGCTACGTCCTCGAATGTAACGCGCTTTTTGTCCTCGTTGTACAATCGGGCTCTGCTCTTGCCGAAGTTCATCACCTTGCCGCCGCCGCCCTGCGCCTGGTTGATGAGGAAGAAGAACAGGACAAACATGATGATGAACGGAATGATCGACGTCAGAAACGTCAGCCAGAAGCTTTGTCCCGGCGTTTTGAGCACGGTCACCTCGATGCCCTGCGCGCGCGCCAGATCGACGAGTTGCTGGGAACCCGCATCCGTCATGAGTACGCGTCCGGAGAAAGTATCCGTGGTGGCGCCGGCTTTGGCCGGATCTTTATATTTACCCGTAATCAGGTAAGAACCATTGGCAAGCTGCATGGTGATCGATTCGGCATTGCCTTGCTCAATGATCTGCATGATCTTGTTGTAATTGACTTCCTCGGTCGTCTCTTGTTTATTGATAAAAAACTGGACGATTCCGACAGTCACCAAAAAAATAAGCAAATAAAAGCCTGTGTTCCGGATGATCCGATTCATCCCGGGCCTCCTCTCGGCACGCTTACATCATTTTACCATAGCCTGTCTTGGCAGAACAATAGAACGGAACGGCTGCGTCGCGGCGCAAGATGGGATTCATCGGCCTGCATAAACCTCTGGTTTGAGGATCCCGATGTAGGGCAAATTCCGATACTTCTCCGCATAATCCAGACCGTAACCGACGACAAATGCATCCGGAATGACGAACCCCGTATAGTCGGCATTGATCTCGGTCGTTCTGCGACCCGGCTTGTCGAGCAAAGTGACGACTTTGACGGAATGCGCATTGCGGCGTTCCAGCACATCGATCAAATAGCTGAGCGTCAAGCCGCTGTCGATGATATCTTCGACGATCAGCACGTCGCGGCCTTCCACCGATTGATCCAGATCCTTGACGATACGTACCTCGCCGGATGACCGGGCAGCTTTGCCGTAGCTGGACACCGCCATAAAATCCAGTTCAATAGGCGTCGTTATATTTTTGGCCAAATCCGCCATAAAAATAAAAGCGCCTTTGAGGACGCAAATGACAAGCGGATTGCGGCCTTCATATTCCTGACTGACAATGGCTGCCAATTCCTTCACTTTACTCTGGATTTGCTCTTCCGTAAGCAGTACTTCCTGAATGTCATTGAACAAAAAAGAGGACCTCCAGTCGATTATTACAACGGTATGATGGCATAACTTCATTCATGTCGCACTTGTCGCAGATCGCACCCGTCTAATGGCGTCATTCCCGCCACAGTCATACGGACGACCGATTTCGTATTGGCGTCAATGGCCGCTATTGCGGAACGGCATACACCCGGAATCCATACAATGCGCTCCCCGGCATCCGCGACAATCGGCCAATCTTCCCGTTCTGTCCGGGGAATCTTGGCATCAACAAAAATATCTTGTACTTTTTTGGTGCCATTTAATCCAATGGGAGCCATCCGGTCACCGGGTTTCCTTGTACGGACAGCAAGCGGGAGCATCAGGGCCGACTCGTCAAAAAAAGCCTCCCACCGGTTGGCCGGCAACGAGGTACAAGGACCTTTCCATCGATCAAACCGGATGACCCGACCGCTTTCTCCCAACGTCTGTTCCCAGGGAATCTCGGAAACCGTATAATTGTATGGCAACCGCCTGACCCGTGCAGGACCGATATAGGCTTCATCGTATGTACGGCTGAATGTCCATCCTCCGCCCAAATCGATTTGCACATGGGGCTGACGACCGTCCGCCATCGCGTGCAGCACATCTTCGATGTGCCGGAAATCCAGTGAATTCCTTAGATCTGCGCAACAACTTAATATTAGTTTAATCACTCTCCGTTGTAAAGCAACGTGCAGTCCGCGAAACGGCAAGAGCCGTATGCGATACCCTGCGCCGTCCGGGATGGCTACTTCTTCCAGCCGGCGGCGGGCTTCGGTCTCCAGGTAATCGTCATCCGCTGCCGCCATTTCCGCCAGCCGGACAAGCGATTCCTTGAGCCGGGGATTATGCCGCTCGAGCAACGGAATCAGATCCAGCCTTACGGTATTGCGAAAATACTTCCGGCTCTCATTGCTGCTGTCGATCGCAAATGGTATGCCGTTTCGCTCACAATATGCGACAAGCTCCTGCTTGGTAATACGCAACAAGGGCCTGATCAGTTCCAAATTGTTTTCCGTGCGCCGATGCGGAATGCCTGCCAGACCGCTGATGCCCGTTCCGCGCAGCACGCGCATGAGCACGGTTTCCGCCTGATCGTCGGCATGATGGCCAAGCAATAGCTTGCGCGCACCGTGCTTGGAAGCCACCTGCCCCAAAAATGCATATCGCTTCAACCGCGCGGCAGCCTGGGCGTTCAATCCCGTTTCTTCTATGTAACGAGGCACATCTATCGACGTTGATTCATGGGGGATTCCCCAGGCAATCGCCGTTTGTTTGACCAATTCCGCTTCGGCATCCGATTCGGCTCCGCGAAATCGATGGTTCACGTGGGCCGCAATGAGCCGGTCGGGATGCGGTTGCGCCATCTGCCACAGGATGTGCAGCAAGGCCATCGAATCCGGACCACCCGATACGGCAACGACAAGTTTTTGGCCAGGCTCCCACCAACCGTCCGATTTTGCCTCAGCCGCCACACGCGCAAGCAGCTCATCTTGATGCCTCATATCCGTTACCAAACCTCCCGCTATCCCTGGAACAGCCAAATCGCCACCAGTGCCAGGCACAATGCCGCCGAAGCGATCAGCATGCTCGCCATCCAGGCAGGGACATGTCCCGACTTCGCGCTTCTCCCGGAAGCGGCATTCTTGTTGCGGTGCATCTGCCGCCATTCCTGCAACGCTTCCCGGGAATCCGCAAATTTGCCGCGCAGCGCTTTCTCCAGCCAGGCTGCCAGCGGGCGCAATTTTGCATTGGTCATGACCAGTTTCATCAGGTCTTCGACGTCACGGTCCTGGGGCAGACGGGAACGGGTCAACAGCATCAGACGCTTGCCGTCCGTCGCATGCAACCAGAGGATGGCAAATGCAAACAGATCATATGCCGGGTCGGCAATGCGGCTGCCGGCGAGCCAGTACCCCCGGTCATACAGTTCGGTAAATTGCCTGACACTGCGCCCGACCGCCGTCATGCCGCCATAATCCACAAGCTCTACACGGCCGTAATCGTGTACCAGCACGTTGTCGCTTTTCAAATCGGAAAAGATCCAACCGGCCTCATGCAGCTCGGCAAGCCGCTCCAGCAGCCGGTATCCGATCACGCCGATCCATTGCGAACCATGTCGCTTCAAATACGTTTTCAACGGTGAACCCGGTACATAGCGCATGCAATAGAACGGCACATCCCGGTCATTCAGCCTGAAGTCGTCCACATCCAGCAAAAAAGGAAGGCGGCCTCGTCGCCGTTCCGCTCCATCCAGCGAAGCGAGTACGTTGGCCTCCCCTTGCAGTTCTGCGGCTTCCGTTCCGATCTTCAGTGCGCACACGGTTCGGCCGCAGGTCGCCAAATATACCGTACCGTTGGAACCGACGCCAAGCAATCGTTCCAATTTATACTTTTTTCCATTCCATTTGCCCGTCACCAGCGTACCGGGGGGCAGGATGTCCTGATTAGACGACGTAGTCACTGCGCACCTCGCCGGAATCGCTCCGCACAAACGGAGGAGCGTCGATATGCTCTGATTTGATCTTACCATAAGTTTCCCTGAAATAATCAACCACCTGCAACAATGCAGGTCCGGTCGGTGTCGCTCCCTGCATCCTGAGACGCGCAAACAGATGAGGCAGCTTGTCCGCATCTGTCGTCCAGTCGCAATCCATCACGCATGACCACGGATCATCGTCGGCCGGGTAATGGAACACGGCGACCGCACTGCTGCCCGACCGTGCCTTGAGGCTGAGCGCCAAATCACGTATCGCTTCTTCCACAGCCGACAGTTTCGGCTTCATACTGGCGCTCGCATCGATCAGCAATGCGACGTGCAATGACGACATTTCCTCCAGTTCGTCCATGACGCGCACCACTTCGGCCCGCTTCTCGGGAGGCAATGCCCCGACCGAATCCAGGCCAAACAGCTGCTTCAGTTCCTGATTCACCGCCTGCCGGATGGTGCCGGCGACGGTCTGGCGCGTCAACATCTGCACGGTTTGCGACAGCTCGCGCGTTTTCACAATGCGACTCATCCCGCCGCCAGCCCTGGCAATTTCAGCAATTTCCTTGGCGCCATGTTCTCCGATCGAACCGGTGTCCACCACTCCCGCCACATTGACGACAATGCCTTCGGCCAAAGCCTGTGCCGCCGCCGTAACCGGACTTTCTCCCATATTGGAGCAACCGTCGGTAATCAATAGAATCTGTTTCATGATATCCTTCACGCCCTCTCTCTCAATCTATTAGCATTGTCGCCAATTGCTGCAAGATTTAACCGGGGAGAGGACGTTTTTTGGCAAGTATCGGGTCTCGGGAGATTGTACAACTGCTGCAAGAACAAAAAATGCCGTTACAGCGGCGAACGAGACGAAAGTGCGTGCTGAAAGGCGTGTGAAGCGGAACTTTACAGCCATCTAATACACCAAAACCAAGGAACTTGGCGATAATAACCCCAAGCCCTTGGTTTCTTCCAACAGTCGAATCCACCCCGTCCGCTTCCCTTCACAAGGTGCAGGTGAATGACAGCGATCGCCATAATCTCCCAGACTACAACCTTCACTCCCCGCGTTCCTGTCTCATGTCAGCTCACTCACCGCACACCTGCTGCTTATCTGTTCACTGCCCCGCACACTTCTGCTTGTCAGCTTACGGTCCGCGGGCGCTCCACCTTGCCCACACCGGGGAAGCGGAACGCCGCCCATTCCGGCTGGCGTTTGACCACCCGGGAAACGACGACGGTCATATCATCCCTGATCTTTCCGAATGTTTCCTTGATCGCAGTATTCAATAATTGCTCCGCCACCTCCTGTGGATCTTCCGATTCGATTTCCTGCAATACCCGTTTCATCCACATCTCCTTGTTCACGGCGTATTCAGGCGCTTCCAGTACACCGTCTGTCATCATGATGAGCGTATCGCCTGGCAACAATTGCACCCGCAGCAGATCGACTTCGATTTCTTGCAGAATGCCAATGGGCAGATTGTTCGCCACAATAGGAATGATCTCCCGGCCTCGTTTGATGAAGCTGGGCGTCGAGCCGATCTTGAGCAATGTCGCGTGGGCAGAATACAGATCGATCAGTGCCAGGTCAACGGTCGCAAACATTTCTTCCGGTGATCTGAGCAACAACACGGAATTGACCGATTTCACCGCCAACCGCTCATCGATGCCGGATTGGAGCAATTGCTCCAGCATGGACAATGCCGAACTACTTTCCATTCTGGCACGCACTCCGTTGCCCATTCCGTCGCTGAGCGCGACCGCAAATTTGCCGTTTCCCAGCTCCGTAATGGCAAAGCTGTCACCGGACAGCAAGTCGCCGTCCTTGGCAATGCCGGCTACGCCCGTTTCAACCGTGTACAGCTTGGCGGATGCAAAAACGACGGTGGTCAGATGCGAGGCGGGTTTGCCGACATGCTCCTCCCTGACACTTATGGTTTCCCCAAGTATTTCCGAAAGCAGCGGGGCAATCATTTTGCGGCATTCGTCATAACCGGTTCGAAATGCGTGCACCAGTTCGATTTCAATATGTCCCTCCTCCAGACTGATGATATCTATGTGCTGAACGGCAAGCCCCAATCGGTCGATGGCTTCCCGGATTTGTTCCTCCTGCTGTTCCATCAATCTGGTTTCCCTGCGTATTTCCCTGACCAGATCGTCCATCACACGGGATACGCCGGACAACTGATCCGCCACCAGATACCGGCTATCCTGCAATTGCTGCCGCCAGCGCAAATCGTGCTGGTACAGTTCGTACTCCCGCTTCAGGATTTCCAGTACCTGCGGCGCTTTGACGCAATGCCTGGACCAGTGGACCGGAATGTCCGTTTTTTCCATATCCGGCCTGTCCGCCACCTTGCTCATCATATCGGTCATCAGCCGGTACGATTGCAGAAATTGCGATTCCCAGCATTTATGCTGTTTGTGGCAAGTTGCACAGGCTTTCGCCTGAACACGACTGACAAAATGATCAAAATCGCGCTGCTCTCTTGAACGCTCTCCCGCTTCCGTCATCTGGCGGAAACTGCCGGAAAGCTGGCGGAACACTTCCGAGAAACGCGCCACCCGCTCGGCGGTCAGATCGCGTACTTTTTTTGCGTATTCCCTTTGGCTGTAGGCATAATGCACAGTCCCCGGCACATAAGATGAAAGCGTGTCAATCCATTTGCGCGGTGTCAAAAAAAAGAAGGTTGCTGCGGCCAAAGTCGTCCAAATGGCCGGCCAGACTTGCGCTGCTTCGGAGATAAACAGCGTCATCGCCGATACACCCAGACACAACCCCGCTACAGAAGCCGCTTTGCCCCCTTCGCGGATCATGCCGGCCAACAGGCCGCCCAATGCAAGAAGTCCGATGTTGGCCGTTGCGGACAAATCAGACAAAGTGGCAATCATGCCCGCCACGACACCGGTAGCCGCACCAAGCGCTGCTCCTCCGACGAATGCCGCCAGCAGTGTCACAAACCGCGTCAGCACATCCGTTACTTCCAGGCCGTAAACCGACCAACCGCTCATCCCGGTCATCAAACTTCCGGCCAAAATCAGCAGACCAATCCATTCCTCCTGCTTCCATTGCCCGATTTTCCTGGGACGATGAATCAGCAGCAGTGCCTGGATAAACAAAATCGTCAGAACGAATGCCAGGCCGGCCGTGGCCACTGTCCAAATGTAGGGCAGCCAGGCGGGCTCATCCAGCAGGACGGTATGGAACAGACGGACCATGAGTGTTGCCGAAAACACAACCACCGGGGCGTGCGACAAATCTGCTTTTTCATACAGTTCCAGCCCCCGGAACAACAGGTAGACGACACCCAGTTCCGCGAGGGTCACGATCGGTGTCGGCGTTGCCGTCCAGAAGCTGCCCGAGACAATCGCGGCGGCAGCCCAGAAAGCCAGATCCCGCCGCACATACAAGACGACCCCGTAAAAAGCGGCTCCAAACGGCGCGATGCCTGCCGCCAATTCCGCGCGGCCGAGCAACAAGCCCATCGTCACGACCAAAAACAACCACTTCAATGCACCGAGCGCTTGTCCGATCCGGCTGATCCGTACCGCCAGGACACGCGCCAAACGTTCCGCGGCCTTTCTGAACTTCTTTGCCGTTCGTCTGCCGTGCTCCGACTTTTGTTTGGATTGCGGACCCGATAAAACTTGTACGACCGATCTTTTTTCCACGAAGCACACCTCAATCTCCAAAAATGAATGTGCCTCTTATTATATAAGGGTCAACAGTTAAAATTTGTCAGAATGCGTTGCCCCTTCAAAAGTTTTTTCCGACAGGTGCCCGGCCTTCGAACGACGGGATTTGCGCGCTGCCTAAACCTGCATGCGTTCTGGCCCCGGCCCTTTCTGCCGAAAATATGTTCCCGCCGCCTGTGTGCGTGTTGCCGCCTTAAATTGCGTCCATCCGACGGCGCGTGCGGCAAGGAAAATAGACGACATCCGAACCGGCTTGCCGGAAGTTCCCGAATGAAAACGAAGCTTCCAGTCGCCGCGCGCCGTTTCAACCCATGCGGATCTTGGTCCGGGATACGGAAGTGGCCAACAAAAAAAGTTGTCCCGGTGAAAGGACAACTTCCTGATTGCATTTTATTGAAAATATTACGAGCGGCGTCCGCCACGGCCACCACGTTTGGATTCGGTGTTCTTCTTCAGGGAGGAGATGCGTTCCTCGCTATCCTTAAGGAAACGGCTCAGCTTGTCATCGAAGGAAGATTTGCTTCCGCCTCCGCTCTTGAACGGACGACCGCCCCGATCTCCACCCAGCCGGGGACCACGCTGAAATTGTTCAGGCGGTTTGTCGACTGCCTGGCGAATAGACAATCCGATCTTTCCGTTCTGGTCTACATTGATTACCTTAACCGTTACCATGTCGCCAACTTTCAAATGCTCGTGAATGTCCTTCACATAGCTATCGGCAACTTCGGAGATGTGAACCAGGCCCGTTACGCCTCCAGTCAGATCCACGAATGCTCCGAAATGCGTAATACCGGTCACCTTGCCTTCAAGTTTGGTGCCCACTTCGATGGCCATAAAAAACGATGTTCCTCCCTGAACTGATGTGACCGAACTTCCCAAGTCCGGCTATGCCGATTATAACGCACCGCAGAAAGCAAGGTCAACAGACAGCTGCCCTTGTGTTCCCCCTGGCGCTGCGTGCCTTACGGGCCATTTTTGTCAATCTGGATCGGGCGTTCGCCCGGCAATCCCATGCCATGTTCCTTGCGCGCCAGTTGACCGATGTATTCCGGGTCGTTCAGCCGGGCGATTTCCTGCTTGAGCGCTTCATTCTTCTGCTGAGCATTGTACAGATTCTGTTCCGCATCCCGCATCTCTGCGCGCCGACTGTCAAGCTGCTCATGCTGTTTGGCAACCGTATAGCCGGCCCAGCCCAAAAACAGCACCATGACGAACAATAGCAGCTTCAATCTTCTGCGGGCGCCGGTTGACGCCGATGTCGTCGCTACAGTTCCGGATGACATGTCCAATGCTCCTTTCTCCCAGGATGAACGATCTCGTAGATATCGAAACGCGATTATTATAGCATATTCCCGAGACAGAACATATAATCCTTCCGAAGCAATTCCGAATAGATTCGCGTTCGAACGCTGTCGAATGCAGCAACTCAACGTCCCCGAAACCTTTTCCACAGCGCCCGCAAGCGTTCTGCCTTGGTGCTTGCCTTCTCCAGCCATCGGCCCGCTTTCCGCCGTACGGGATAAAGCCAGCCCCAAATCAACCGGCCCAGCGGCCGAAGCGGCACAAGCAGCAGCCGGCCGATCCAGACGAGCAAGGCCAATACGATGAGAAAGGCCACATCCAGCACTTTGGCCAACACCCGGACCAGCCAGCGAACCGGCGCGACCAATAGCATCCAGAACAGCTTCCTGGTCCACGCCGCAATCAAAAACAGCGTTTTGTAAAACCCATTGGCCAACCGGATCATGTAGTCGCTGAATAATCCAAAATACCCAGTCAATCCGATGCCCAATCCCAAAAATACATATAACCGCACTTCACCGTCATTATTTTCCCGCAATACATGAAACACGCCCAACGTGGCAATTGCCCAGAAAGCGATATCGAATGCCGGCAACAGCCAGCGGGGGATATGGAAACGATGGGAGGATACGCGGTACCAGTCGAAAGCCGTGCCCATGCAGACGCCGCACAGCATCATCCAGCCGATCGTGGCCCATTGGGACGCTGTGCTCACTTGAACAACTTCCCGAACAATCGCTTGGATTTGGCGTTGCTGGTGCCGTCCAGGTAAACCAGCGAATGCACGTTGCCTTCGATGGCGACCAATCCCTGTTCGAGATTCAGGTTTTTCATGTGCAGATTATGACCCCGCACGGCCAGAAAGCCGCATTCGGTGTTGAGCAAAAACTCCTCATTGTCGAAGCTTTCTACGTTTCCCACGCCCGTGATTTCCAGCGTTTTGCGGTTCAGCATGCGAATTTCCTGGTGCTTGGCACTCTTGCTTATTTCCATAGCCCGTCCCCTCCTATGCCATTAGCATATGGGGGCGGACAACCGTTTAGAACCACATGCGCCGGAACCGTCAAACACCCGCTTTCAAAGCTGCCTTGCCAGGATACATGCAGGCTGCAAAACCGGCATTTCAACCCCGCAATAGATCGGTAATCCGCTGCCGGTGTCGATTTGGTAGACAACCAGGTTGTTTGTATGCTGGTTGGCCACGATCATCCATTTGCCGTCCGGAAGAATGGTAAAATGCCTGGGATGCTTGCCTCGCGTGGAGATATGGCCAGCCGGAACCAGCGCGCCGGAAGTGTCGTCCAGCCGGAATACGGCAATGCTGTCATGACCGCGATTGGAGGCATAGACGAATTTGCCATCCGGCGATACGGCGATCTCCGCACACAAATTTTCGCCTTTGAACGAACCTGGCAGTGTGGACACCGTTTCCTGACGTTCCCAATGATCATCGTCAGCCCTGGTGAAACGTGAAATGCTGCCGGCCAATTCGTTCACGACATAGAAGCTGCGTCCGTCGGGATGAAATGCCATGTGGCGGGGACCGTCCCCCGGCGCAAGCAAAGCGGCCCCCTTCGACGTCCAGTCGACGCTATCTTCCCCGAGTTCGTAAATCATGACCCGATCCAGCCCGAGATCGGGAATATACAAATACCGCTTGTCCAGCGGATCGAATACGGACGCATGCGGATGCGGCGTCGTCTGGCGGGCGTGGGGGCCCGAACCCGAATGGCGCAGCCGGACCATCGCATCGCCCGGTTTGCCGCCTGGCTCCAGCGGAAACAGCGTAACCGCCGCTCCAGAGTAATTGGCGACCGCGAGCCACCGCTCCTCCGGATCAAGCGCAACATGACAAGGGTCATCCGCGTGCGTAAATCGCTCCCAGCCCGGCTTCAGCTTGCGTGTTTCTTCATCAATCGGATAGGCGATCATCCGGCCGCCGGGATGGTCTTGCGTCTCGGACATTTCGCTGACCGCATAAAGCACGGTTCCGCTCCGGTTCAGCGCCAAAAATGAAGGGTTGTCGATCCCCCCGTACTCCGCCGTTTTGACCAGTTCCCCCGTCAATCCGTCCATCTCCAGCCGGGTAATGCCGGTCTGTTCCGGCGTTGCGTATGAACCTACCCATATTTCCCACTTCTTGTGAGCCGCCATCCGTTTTCCTCCAAACCCCATTCGTAAATGCATTACATCCGTTGCCGTGACACACTCCATATATGCAAAACGCCGCATGCAGCGGCGACAATGTACAATCGGATCATTCTATTGCTGCGGGCAAAGCGTCCTTCGCCTTCGCAGGTTCAAGGAAATGAAGTGCCTTCCTGCTTGCGATATTCTTCCTTCAGTATCGTATACATGCCTTGGGCATCTTCTTTCTTCGCCGAATCCGACAATTTTTCCACACGAACGGTCACGATCTTCTGTCCGTAGCTGATCGTCAATTCGTCCCCCGGCTTGACGACGGTTGAAGGTTTGGCCTCCTTACCGTTGAGAAGGACGCGCCCCTGATCGGACACGTCCTTCGCCACGGTGCGGCGCTTGATCAGGCGCGACACCTTCAAAAATTTATCCAACCGCATGAATTACTTGACGGCTTCTTTCAGTTTGTTGCCTGCTTTGAAAGCCGGAACTTTGGATGCCGGGATGTTGATGGATTTGCCGGTTTGCGGGTTGCGACCCACGCGGCCGGAGCGGGAGCGAGTCTCGAACGTGCCGAAACCGATCAGTTGAACTTTCTCACCGGCAGCAAGTGCGCTTTCGACTTCACCCAGAAATCCGTTCAGGACCGTTTCCACGTCCTTTTTCGTCAATCCGCTTTTGTTGGCAATGTTGTTGATCAGGTCGGTTTTGTTCATGATTCGTAATTCCTCCCAGTATCATTTAAAATCACTTACGGCGCGTAGAAACGAACCGTTATTGATAACGCACGAAGAATACTATTCGCCCAGTGTTAAAAAAATCCTGCTGATTGTACAAAAAATTTCCCGAAACCCGTTGAAATCGGTAGGATTTTCGCAGTATTCAGGACCTAGGAGCCATTTTTGGAACGTTGTTTGGCCTCCTGCCACCAGGCCTCCATCTCTAGTAAATCAGTCTCGTCAAAATTTCGTCCGCTCATACGTAACCGGGATTCAATATAAGCAAATCTTTCAACAAATTTCCGATTTGTATAGGCCAGCGCCTCTTCCGGATCGATTTCCATAAACCGGGCGGCATTGGCGACGGCAAACAGCAAATCCCCCAGTTCCTCCCTGCGGCGTTCCACCGATTCTTCTTCGGCCGCCTGGCGAAGCTCCGCCAGTTCTTCCGCAATCTTGTCAAATACCCCTTGCAAATCGGGCCAGTCAAATCCGACGGCGGCCGCCTTTTTCTGCAATTTGCTCGCCCGGGGCAATGCGGGCAAATCTTTCGGAATCCCGTCCAGCACGCTCGTTCGTTCCTGCACGCCTTTGCGACGTTTCTCTTCGGCTTTGAGGCGTTCCCAGTTTTGAAGCGCTTCCCCGGCGTCCTTGGCGCGGGCATCGCCGAATACGTGGGGATGGCGGAAAATGAGCTTGTCGTTCAATTCCGCAAGCACATCATAAATGTCAAATACGCCGGCCTCTTCTTCCATCTGGCTGTGCAGCAGCACTTGCAGCATGACGTCGCCGAATTCTTCTTTCATGCCGTCGGGATCATCGTTGTCGATCGCTTCAATGGCTTCGTATGTTTCCTCGATGAAGTTTTTTCGGATGGATTGGTGCGTCTGTTCCCGATCCCAGGGACAGCCCTGCGGGCTCCGCAAAATGCCGACAATTTCATGCAGCCGTTCAAATGAACGGCGCCGCAGCCGTTCGTCCGCATCCGCCCGCACATATACGAGCGTCATGTTGCCATAATCGGAAAGCCGGTCCAGCTCATACAGCGGGATCGTCTGCACCCGTTCCTCTCCGGGTACACCCAGCGCCTGGCCGACAACGACCGGATAATCGTCGGGATAAACTTGCATCAGTGCCAGCTTCACATCGGAGGCGGTAAATACGTCGTATATCTGTGTAATCACCGTATGTAACCGGGGCCGAATATGCTCGCGGCCCAGGTTGGCCGCATCAAGCAATTGAAACCCTTCCACCGGATCGAACCCCAACCGGAGAAATGCCTGATCGAGGAAACTTTCACCGCCTGCCAGCCGAAGCGCAACATTTGATCGTTCGGCGCGTTCCCTGAGCAAGACGACGGTCCTCTCCGCAACCGAGGGATGCCCGGGAACCGCATACAGCACGATCTGTCCGGGCAAGCGCAAAGCGGCTTCGATCAGCGTATCGGCAATGGCTTCGTACACTTGCTCGAAGGAATCATGGCGTTCATACAAACCGTCAAAGGATTCGAAGTCAATGCCTCTCTTTTGAAGGTCCCGCACAGCGGGGTGCTGCGACGTGCGCACGTAGCGGAGCGGAATTTGCTCTACCAACTTGAGCACGCCCAGTGTCAATTGGTCCTCACCGCCGGAACCAAGGCCGACGATTTGAATGGTAGGCGTCATCTGGAACGATCATCCTTCCTTGTGTGCTGAAGTATTCCAAGCATTGCCGCGCAATGCGTCATGCAGCTTGGACAGCCATCTGTCCATCCGCTGGCCGGCTCCGCATCCGGGGAGCACCCGCCAATGCTGCGGATGAACGGCACCAAGCGCGACGAGCGCCGCGGTTACCGCAACGACACCGATACCGACACCGGGCAGCGTGATCAGCAGCGCCTTCGCACGAACCGGCAGTCCCTGCAGCACAAAGGCCAGCAACTGCTCGGTCAATTTGACGCTGGCAGCCATGACGGCCAGTGCAAGGGCGGAACGCCAAAAGCCGGACCAGCCGGCGCCGGGCAATGCAAACCGCTGCCGCAGTGACAAAGCATTCAGCAGCGTTGCTGCGGCGTATGCGGCGACCATGCCGAACGCAGCGCCGGAGATGCCATAAGCCGGTACCAGCAGCACGTTCAGCGCCATCTTGAATATGGCGGCCGAGGCCAGATTGACCGCAGGAGCCCGCAAGTCTCCCCGGCCTTGCAGCAAGCCTCCGCTTACCGCCTGCACCGTGCCAAACAACGCCGCGGGTGCCAGCCATACCATCGTCCGGCTGCCTGCATCGTCGGCGTACAGGGCAATATCGATCGGGGCGGCCAGGATGGCCAGACCGATTGCCGCCGCGCCGCCGATCCACCAGGCCATCCGGAGCGCCAAGGCAACCCGCTCCACCGAACCGGCATCATCCCCTTGCAGCCGCTCCCTGGCCATGGCCGGCACAATCGCCGCGGCAACACCGGAAGCTGCCATGAGCACCAGTTGCAGCAGGGCGATGCCACGATTGTACAGGCCAAATTGCGCCAGCGATCCCGACACGCTGGCGCCGTCCTGCTGCAATAGCCGGGGAATGGTGAACGCGTCGATCAGCCCGAACAAAGGCACGACCAGCGCTGCTGCCGCCACCGGCAAGGCCACACCGGCGATGCGGCGGATAAGCCTTGCGCCCGTCTCCGGCAGTTGCACAATCCGGCTGGCCCCCAGGGTTTCACGCATACCAGATGCATCCCGCTTCTTTTTCAGCGTGGGAACCCAGAGAACCCGGCGCCGTCTGGGCCACAACATCACGGCCAGACCCGCGATTCCGCCGGCCGTCAAGCCGCCATGCAGCCATGCGGTCGCCTGGGGAGCGTTCCAACCGACCCGAACCGAAACGACGAGCAAAATCAGCATGAAAACAACGCGCGCCGTCTGTTCGGCAATCTGGGACACCGCAGGTCGTCCCATGTGCATCCGCCCTTGCCAGTATCCCCTCAGGACGGCAGTGGCAGGGGCAACCAGCAGCGCGTATGAGGAAGCACGAACCGCCTGTGCGGCGGCAGGTGCGCCCAGCAGGTCGGCAAACCATGGGGCGCCTGCCTGAAGCACGCCAAATGCCAGCAATCCGGTAATGCATAACAGCCCAAACGACCATTTTGCCACCCGTCTGGCCCCGAATTTGTCTCCCATGGCCTCCTTTTCGGCCACCAGTACGCTGACCGCCGTCGGAATGCCCGAAACGGCAAGCGTCATCCACATGATCGCCAGTGCATATACGGCGCTATATAATCCAAACACCTCATCGCCGGCGATATTTTGCAAAGGTATCTTTTGCAGCGTTCCGATCAACTTGGACACGAGCGCCGCTCCGCCCAGCAGCGCAGCCCCCTTCAGCATGGCGCTGCCAGTTGAATTTTTTTGGTTATGGTCCTCCTGCATGGCGCGACGTCTCCCAATCCATTCATTCATTCATCCATTAGGCCATTATAAACCAATCTGCCCTCCAGAACGAGTGCTAGAAGACGTCAAAACTTCCCGGATATGCCATAAAAGCATCCGGGAAGTTTGCGAGGACCATTTGCATGAACCAAAACTCATTGTTCCATCTGTTTGGCGAGGAATCCGGCAGCCGTCTCCACCATTTTGCTCTCCAGCTCGCCCATAACTGCTCCTTCTTCTTTGCTGAGGAGCACCACCGTGCCAATGGGGTCGCCTCCGGCCACGATCGGTGCCACGACGAACGAACTGATGGCTTCGTCTGTGTCCCGCAATATTTCATAGCGGCCGGGTCCCGTCTGAAGCACGATTTTGCGATTTTCCATGCAATCTTCCAGTACAGAGCCAATGGATTTGTCCAGATATTCTTTTTTGGAACCACCGGCGACGGCAATTACGGTATCCCGGTCCGAGATAATCGCAATATGTCCGGTGCTTTCCTGCAGGGATTCTGCGTACTCCTTGGCAAAATCGCCGAGCTCGCCGATCGGGGAATATTTCTTCAGGATCACTTCACCATCGCGGTCCACGAAGATTTCCAGCGGATCGCCTTCCCTGATGCGGAGTGTGCGGCGGATTTCTTTCGGAATCACGACACGGCCCAGGTCATCGATGCGGCGTACAATACCAGTTGCTTTCATTATGCTGCTGCCCCACTTTCTCAGATGATTAAACCTCAGGCTGCCTTGCCGGCCATCCGGATGGGTGCCGGCATTTATCGCTAACGCTGATACCGGAAGAAGGTGCATTGGAATCGTAGGTGTAGTATTCAACCCCTCCCATTTTCTTATGCGCCAGCCCACTGTTGGATATATTCGCCATTCTGGAATTTGCATATTTTTTTATTTACTATTACGTTCATTTAACTTCTACGATTATTGGTTTTGATTGGATGGACCGTTCTTCGTTACGATTACCATCAGTAATTATAAAACGAGCTATTGCAATCAGTTTATATTTTCCTGGAACAGATAAATGATTGATGCTCTCAGGTTCTCCAGGATTGTAACGTTCGCCCGGATTCAATGTATAAGAGAAACCATAATCATCCCAATGAGATAAATCAGTTACTAATTCATCATCTGCATTATAAATATGCAATTGAATTAAAGGACTACGATGAGAAATCGTAACGGATTCATCATTGTTATTTACCAAAAATGTTTTTACTTTAATGAGATTACTCACAGATAATTGATTGTCTTCAGAGAGTTGTACTTCAACACTAAAATTCATCATTTTCTGGTTTGTACATCCGAAAGTAGAGATGACCATGATGATAAGTATTAATTTTTTCAAGGTTTTACCTCCTGTTAACATTTAATATTATAAACATTATTGTCCAGATTACGAACTTATATAATATTAAAATGCGATTAAGACATCACAGTCTTAATCGCACTTTAATTTTATTTAACTCAACTTTCGCAGCTTAATTTTCCGAACAAAGCCTTGATATAATTGGGCAAACTCGCAATCCATTGCTGGAGTTGACGAAAAACGGCAGACTGATTCCGTTTGGATTTTGCTTCCGTGAACG
>Ga0310836_100427_pt1 | contig 35404 bp, 36 predicted proteins | sample SM_ome_4_FD_201310 | JGI IMG/M metagenome (GOLD analysis project Ga0310836, IMG submission 201310) | Sorghum-adapted microbial communities enriched on stacked mutant (SM) sorghum from Joint BioEnergy Institute, Emeryville, California... ... | reverse complement strand
TTCGACAAGAGGCTTGCAGTGTCCTGTTTATTTTGCGAAAAATTAGCAGCTTTCTGTGACTGAAAAAACCTGTCACGACGCGGATCTTTCACCTTTTGACAACGGTACTTTCCGATTTCATGTTAAAGATTATGCGGAACGATATCACATCCACCCCAATCATTTGATGCGTTTGTTCAAGCAGGAAATCGGAATCACCTTTTATCAAACCCTGACCAATATCCGCATGGAGAAAGCAAAACAGGATTTGATCAACAGCAACAAGAAGGTTCATGAAATTGCCGCTGAAATCGGATTCGAAGATCCGCGGTACTTTGCCCAGGTGTTCAGGAAATTTAACCGGCTTAGCCCGCTCGAGTACAGAAAGCGCTATCAAAAACGTTAATATGTTCACCATGGTACGTTAGATTTTTCTATCCCTTGTTGTTGCAGCTCTTGATTACGATTATCAATGTAATCAAACCAGAATACATCACCTGGAAAGGGGTAGAAGCAATGAACAAGCTGAATCGCCATTTTGCTGCGGTACTTGTTGTTTTGCTTGTCGCGATGCTTTTTGGTTGTGCGCCGAGTTCCAAGGAGCCGAAGGAAAGCGATTCCACCCAAAACGATTCGTCTTCTTCGACGGATGCTTCCCAAGGCAACGAGCAGGTCGAGCTCATTCTGTCCACCATACCCGGTCCGGTAGCGGAAAGATTAGTAAACGATGTTGAAGCTTTCATGAAGGAAAATCCAAACATCAAGATCAAGATTAACGAGTTTCCGGAAGCCAAATACATGGACCAAGGTCCAAGGCTGTTCTCTTCCTCTGAAAAGCCGGATTTGGCGTGGTTCTGGGCGGATGCGGACTACAAGAAGATCGCCGACGCCGGCGTGCTGGAGCCGTTGGACGACATGTATCAGAGCGAAGGATGGGACCATGTCCTGCCCCAATCGACGATTGACAGGGTAAGGGCGAAAGACGGAAAGGTTTATGCGGTAAATACCGAAATCGTCTGGGGACCGGTGGTCTATTACAACAAAGCGGCGTTCGAAAAAGCAGGCGTTGACGTACCGAAAACGATGGATGAATGGTACCAAATCGGGCCCAAATTGAAAGAAGTAGGCTACATTCCGCTTGTGTCCGGCAACGCTGATGTCGGAGTCCTGATTCTGAGCGGCTTGCTCGCGAATTCGTTCAAGCCGGATGATTATGTGAAACTGACCAATTCGGAGATTAAGGATCCGGTCAACAACTACAACCATGAACATGTGGTCAATGCCTTCGACCATGTAAAAAAAATGGGCGACGAGTTGATGCAAAAAGGCGCGGCAGGCGTGAACGATACGGACGCGAGAGCCTTGTTCACGCAAGGAAAAGCCGCAATGTATTCCAATGGCTCCTGGGCGGCGAGCGATGCATTGTTGGGCAAGGAGCTGCCGAAGGATTTCCAACTCGGTTATTTCTACTATCCTCAAATTTATAATGATATTCCGCCGAAAGTGGCGGTTTACGCGGGCAACTCCTTGTTGGTCATGAAGGGAACCGGAAAAGAGCAATACGCCAAAAAATTCCTGACCTTCGTGATGAGCAAGGAACGTCAAAAAGTGTTGGCCCAAAACAAACAGTTGTTCCCGTCGCGGATCGACCTGTCCCAGCAAGATATCGAGCCGATGGGTCCCCTCTATGTGGATATGTACCAAAAAATGAACGAATTGGGCGTCATGAACTTCTGGCACACGGAAGTAAATTCCGAGCTGTCGACCGCTGCCCGGGCGCTGGTGCCGGCCGTTATGTCAGGACAGAAAACGCCGCAACAAGCGGCTCAGGAGCTGCAATCCATTCTTGAAAAGTCGAAATAAGAATGCGATAGCCGATTCCCAAAACAAGAACCCGTCATATGGCGGGTTCTCCAAATCTACAGGAGGCAATATGGAGAGCGGCATGAAGCAAATGAATCGTCCCGTGACGATTGCGTATTGGCTTAAAAGCTTGTGGAGATACAAAGTTTCTTATTTGTTTGTTCTGCCCTCGGTCGTACTGTTCGCCGTTTTCATGGTGGTACCGCTTGTGAGGTCCTTTTCCTACAGTCTGTACGATTGGGACGGAATCACGTCTCCGCAATTTACAGGCTGGGAAAATTTCGAGCAATTGTTCAGGGACGAATATTTTTGGAATGCCTTGAAAAATAACATCATTTTCACCGTGTTGACTACGGTTTTCACTTGTCTTTTCGGTTTTCTGTTTGCCGTTGCCATCGACAGGAGATTGAAAGGATGGGCCGTATTCAAATTCACCTATTTTATTCCCGTCATGATCTCGATGACGGTAGTCGGCGTTCTGTTTGGCAAGATTCTGGAGCCTTCGTTCGGGATTCTCAACAGCCTGTTCGGGAAGCTCGGTTTGGAAAGCTTGCAGCTTGCCTGGTTAGGCGATCCCGATCTTGCCTTGTACACCATCATCGGCGTCACGGTTTGGCAATACAGCGGCTTTACGATGCTGCTTTTTCTGGCGGCAATCGAAGAGATTTCGCCGGAAATCCACGATGCGGCGACGCTGGATGGGGTTTCGGGATTCAAAAGAATGACCCAAATCATGCTGCCCATTGTCAAACGGGTCGTCTTTATGGTCATCATGCTGCAAATCATCTTCTCCTTCAAGGTGTTTGACATCGTCTGGGTCATGACGTTGGGAGGTCCGGGATCGGCCTCCGAAGTGCTGGGCACGTTCCTGTACAAAACCGCCTTCCGCAGCGAACAATTTGGCTATGCGTCCTCCATTTCTGTGGTGATGACCCTGATTATCTTTACCATCTCGCTCATCTATCTTTATTTTTCGAATTTGGGTCGACATGAGAAAGAATAGGAGAGGCAAAGATGAAGAAGATCGGCATGATCTTGATTTACGCGTTTTTGTGGGTTTGGGTCGTCCTGATGTTGGCCCCTTTGCTCTATATGCTGCTTACATCATTCAAGAGCGACCAGGAAATTCTCAACAGTCCCTGGACCCTGCCTCACAAACCCGATTTCGGCAACTATATCGGCGCCTGGTTTGGAAAAGGACTGACCGACATCACCCTGGGAACCAATTTTCTCAACAGCATTGTGATTACGGTCAGTACCCTGGTGTTCCTGACGCTGCTCTCCACGCTTGCGGGGTACGCCCTGGGCCGCCATCAATTTCCGGGGAGCAAATTCCTTTATATCGCGATTATCGGCTTGATCGCAGTACCGGTGCACGGTCTTCTTGTTCCGATATGGAATTTTATGGATCAAATGGCCATGCTGAACAATCGCCTGGCGATCAGCCTCATTTACACCGCCTTTTCCCTTCCGTTCAGCATTGTCATCATGAGGTCATATTTTGAGTCGATCCCTACCGCGATGGAGGAAGCGGCCCGAATTGACGGATGCAAGGAAATCGGCGTCTTCTGGCATATCGGTCTTCCGATGGCAAAGGGAGCCGTTTCGACGGTCATCATTATCAATGTGGTCAACATCTGGAGCGAGCTGCTGTTCGCCACGGTACTTCTCACCAAGCCGGAAGTCCGCACTTTGCCGTTGGCCATTTCGCTGTTCAGTCAAAACATGTACAGCACGTCTTTCGGCATGCTGTTTGCGGGCTTGACCATGGCAACCTTGCCGCTGCTCGTCATGTATTTCTTCTTCCAAAAACGAATTGTCAAGGGCATGGCGATGGGGGCCTTGAAATGAGGTCTTTCGTCAGGGGGTGAACGCGTTGAAAAAGACCCAGCTCATCCATTCCGAATTGTCCCATATTCTTGCGGCGTTGGGGCACACGGATATGATCGTGGTGTGCGACAGCGGTTTGCCGATTCCACGGCATTTGAAAAGAATCGACCTTGCGCTCACCAGAGGGGTTCCCGGGTTTCTCGAAACCGTCAAGGTGATCCTGAGCGAATTATGCGTTGAGCGAGCCTGGATTGCTTCCGAAATGAAAGAAAAAAGCCGCCCGATGTACGATCAGTTAACCGCGCTTTTGGATCGTGTTCCCATTCAATCGCTGCCGCATGAAGAATTCAAACGGCTGGTGGAACAAAAGGCCGTTGCCGTCGTGCGAACCGGGGAATATACCCCGTACGCCAATGTGATTTTGCAATCCGGAGTCGTGTTTTAATCCAACGCGCGAGAGACACCTGCAGCATAACATAACAATCAGAGGTGCATGGAGATGTCGAACAATCAAATCTACTATCTTTTTTGCAATCACTGGACTCAGGGAGGAATCGGCTACGCGTTTCCCGAAGGCCGGTACAATGGCAAAAAGTACGAGCAAACTTTTTCAAGTGTCTATACGATTCATAAAATGCTGGACGCCGCAGATGAGTATCCGGGATTGAAAGTATCCATGGAATTGGATTCTTTCTGCTACGAGGAAGTGTTGAAAGAGGATCCTGAATGTATCGAACGCTTGAAAGCTTATCTTAAAGCCGGCAAAGCAGGCGTGGACGGCGGAACCTACGGGCAGCCGTTCGGTCAGGATTACGGCTGGGAATCGAATATTCGCCATTTGACCTATGGACGCAGAACAGTCAAAGAAGTGCTCGACTACGATGTCAAGGCTTTCCTGGTGGAAGAGCAATGGTTCCATCCGCAATTGCCGCAAATTTTGCTGAAATCCGGCTACCGGTACGCTTCTTTGCAAAACCAGAACTCCGGACAAGTGAAACCGATGAATGAAGCCATGATTCATTGGGTGGGAATCGACGGGAGCAAGCTGCCGGCCATCCCGGCGAACGATCTGATGGTTTCCTGCGTCCGGCAATATACGGATTACGAGGTTTACGAGGAACGGTTGAAAACATACGAACGTCCGTTGCTGTTCCAATGGGTGGAAATTTGGCCGCCGGGAATGGATTGGGGCGCGAGCGGCAAGCCGTTTGAAAAGGCCATCTTGCAAGTGCTGCGCGATTGGAAAGGGAAAGCCGTTACGTTGGCAGAGTATTTTGAACTGGAAGCCAAAGGAAGACAGTTGAAAGATGTCTATATCTCCATGGACGAATCGAATTACGTGAACAACTGGTATCAGGACGGCGGCTGGGGTTACGACGGGGATCGGATCATCATCGCCGACAAAAAAGCCGAACAGGCGCTGCTTGCCTGTGAAACCTGGGCGGCTTTGGCGTCGCTGAAGAAAAATGCGGCATATCCGTCCTCTGCTCTGGAGCAAACGTGGAAAAAGTTTATGACTTTGCAAAACCACGATTATTCGGTTGCCCGGGGCTATCGCGCGTATACCCCGGAAGGAATCAAAACGAATGCGGGCTCTCTGGCGGTGGCGGAGTACAACCGGATCCTGAACGACTGCCATCATTACATTGAGCAGGTTTTGCAGCCGCTCTGTCTGCCGGGGAATGCCGTCACGTTCTTCAATCCCGCGGGGGTGCCGCATCGCCGTACGGTTGAGATCGAGTTGCCTTCCGCAAACGGTCAAATCTGCCTGAAACAAGGCGGCCGGGTCCTTCCGTTTCAGCTTCTTTCCCGGGAGTCCGGCAAAGTGAAAGGGTTGACGACCCTGGATTTGCCTGCTCTGGGGACCGCAATCGTGACGTATGAGAACGCGGATGCGGCGCCGGGAGTCGAAGACCGGCAAATCAACGCGGGTGAAACGATGATTGAAGACCGGAACATCCGGGTTGAATGGGTGCCGGGCACATGGAGCAGCAAGATAACCGACAAAAAGACCGGAAAACAGGTCACATTCACCGCGTTTACGGGACCGATCGCGAAAGTCAACGAACATGACGGAATGTTTTACCCTGCCTTGAGCCCTGCGCATGAAGTGTTCTCTTTTGCGTTTGACGGCCGGACCCACTCTCCCGACCAGGTCACCCAAGTGAAAGCCCGGGTGGAACAGAGCGGCCCCGTCCGAAGCACGTTGAAATTGTACGGCAACGTTCTGACGCTGCATACCACTCCGACCCCGGTCGCTTTTGCGGAGGCGACCGTCAGCATCGACCATGCGACCGGCAGGGTGGAATGCCAATCCCATTTTTATACGGGTGTTATGTTGTCCCTGAAATGTTGGGCGGAGTTTTCGCATAATCTGCCAAACGCGGCGTATTACCGGGACTTTCCGTTCGGAGAGGAGAAGACGGAGATCAGCCTGATCTATCCGAATACGTATATCCGAACCGTTTCCGACGATCAAGGTTTTACGCTGGTTCATCCCGGCGTGCAGAGAGCGGAGATTTGCAGAGAAGAAAACGGCGGAACGATCCGGCATTTGATCGCCCGGGATAGCGTCATGGGCGACTATACCTGGACATTCAGCCTGTTCTTCGGCAAACAGGATGCCTGGGACAGCGCCGCTCTCGTGCAATCGGAAAAGGCGGACGTCACTCAAGCGCAAGGCTTCGGGACCGTTGAAACGTTTGTCCGTTGGTCCAATCCGAGAATTGTCTTGTCGTCGCTTTACCGGGAGAAGGACGCAACGATCGTCAGATGGGTGAACTATTCGCCGGAACCCGTTTCCGATGTGCGCATCGAATGGGATTATCCGTTCTCCGGCGCGGAAATCACGGATTTTACCGGAAATGTGACGGAGCCCTGCCCTGTTCGGACCGACGGCCGGCGATCTGTCGCGAATCTTTCGTTCCGGCCATGGGAAATTGTTACGTTGTCCTTGAAAGTTTGATTCGTCAGCCCAATGTCAGGAGGTTCGAATATTGGACCATTCTTCCGCCCCCCATATCGCGGTTATCGGAAGTTTGAATATGGATGTGGTCGTTGAAGCGGAGAGACCCCCAAAAATGGGGGAAACGGTCAGCGGCCAGAAGGTTCACTTTTTGCCGGGAGGAAAAGGCGCCAATCAGGCTGTCGCGTTAGCGAGGCTCGGCGCCCGCGTTTCGATGATCGGTTCCGTGGGGCGGGACGCCTTCGGCGATGAACTGAAGCGCGCTCTCATGATGGAAGGCATGACGCTCGACGCCCTGAAGACGGTGGAAGAGGTTGCCACGGGAACGGCCCATATTCTGATTGCTCAGGGGGACAACCAGATCGTGGTTGTCCCCGGGGCCAACGATCATTGCCTGCCGTGCGATATCGCATTGCATGAAGAGATGATTGCACAGGCCGACGCCGTTCTCTTGCAATTGGAGATTCCGCTCGAAACCGTCTGCTGCGCGGCGGAAGTGGCGAAAAAGCATCGCAAACTTGTCATTTTAAATCCCGCGCCAGCCCGGAAATTGCCGGACAAGGCATTGCAAAACATCGATGTCATCACGCCGAATCAATTCGAGCTTGGCTTGCTGGCGGAAATGGAATGGACGGGAACGGACGGCATCGGGCCCGCGATGGAAAAGTTGCTGAACGGCGGAATCGGACAAGTCGTTGTAACGCTGGGCGCGAAAGGCGCGGCATTTCTGGAACGCGGGAAAACGCTGCGGGCGATTCCCGGCATTCAGACGCCTGTCGTGGATACGACGGGCGCGGGAGACGCCTTCAACGCCGGGTTGGCCTATGCTCTGGCCACGAAGAAATCGCTGGCCGACGCGGTTCGGTTTGCGGTTCAAGTGTCCGCTTTGTCGGTCACCAAAATGGGTGCGCAGAAGGGGATGCCGACACTTGACGAAGTCCGGGCCTTTTTCAGATCGGGACAAGCCGACGAAGGAACATTGCTGAAGATATTCCGACCAGAAAGAGAGGATGGAACATGAGCAAAGGATGGACTGTGAACGTCTGTTCCGGGAATGTCAACACACAGGAAGACTGGACGCGTTCTATACCGACCAGCCGGGACATGGGGTCCGACATAATGGTCCATCGTCCATCTACCATCGAGTTTTCCCCGCCCGCCATTACCAATCAGTGGGCAATGGTTCAGGCGTCAAGGGATATTACAGCCTACGATGATTTTGCAGTTCATCCCGCAAGATGCGGGGAAGGCAAATATACGGAACTGTTTTTCGGATTTTCGAAAGATGATTTTCACTCTTGCGCCATGCTTGATTTGCCGATCTCTTATCAATGGTTTCCTCATGCGATTCAGCGGCAAGTCCAAATCAACGGGCTGGAGATTTCTTCTTATCTGTCTTTGTCGACGACTTCCGATGTGCTGCAAATGAAAATATCGATCACCAACAAGACGGACAAACCGATCATCTTCGATTTGTTTATCAAAACCTTGCTGGGGTTGAATTGCTCCGCTTCGCGCGTGGAGTATGACGAGCAGGAAAACGCTTTTCTCTGTTACGATCTTACAGGCGCCAATGCTTTCGCCATCCAGAGCGTGGATCAAAAACCGAAAGGCCACGGGTCGTATATCGATTGGGAAGCATGGTACCACAATGCTTTTTACCGCCAGTATAACGGGTGGAAGGACAGCAGCGTTGCCTCTTACGGCACCTTTTATTACAAACCGGATTTGCGCCCCGGGGAAAAATGGGAGGTCGCTTTCCTTCATGCCATGGGAGACAATGAGAAAACCGTCCGCAAAGAGCATCGCAATGTCCGCGAGCATTTCGAAAAGGAATTGCGGATTGCGGAACAAAACTGGAATGAGGAAATCCGCTGCGCTTTCACTCCCGGAAACCAACGATTCTCCGGGCATTTGCCGACGCTTCGCACCTCGGATCCCCATTTGAAGCGTCTTTACGACATGTCCTGCATGTCGCTGCTGCTGTTGAAACGGACGCGGCGCATGGGGCACCCCCCCAAAGCTTATGCGACGGGGATGCCGGGCTGGACGCATTGCTTTTTGTGGGACACCCAAATGACCGCGCTGCCGATCGCTCTGTTGGATCCGGCGACGCTCCGGAACATGATCGAGTTCTGGATACGCAACGACCCGTCCACTTTCTTCGCGACCGATTATGTCACCGATGAACCGGAAGGGGTCTGGTACGCCATTAACGATTTTGCCATGTGTTTCATGATGCACGCTTATCTGTCCGTAACCGGAAACGAGGAGTGGCTGCATGAAACGATTGAAGGCGACACCGTGTCGGATCATTTCCTTAAATTTGCGACTCGTTTCATGGAACGCATGGATCAGGACCTCCTCGTGAACTACGGGGAATCGCGAAATTTGCTGGAATGTGTGTTCAGCTACGCCCACAAGGTTCCGGCCTTCAACGCGACGAACGTCTGGATGCTGCGCAGGGCGGCGGAATTGTCGGAGAAGAAGGGACAGCGCGATAAAGCGGAACAATTGAGGCAGACGGCGAAGCAGATTTCCGCCAGTGTTCTGGAACTTTATGAAAATGGAAAAGGTTACTGGAACTGCTAATATCCGAACGGCGAAAAAGTTTCCGTGCGCACTTGCCTGGATTTCAACTACTTGTTCCTGGCGATGTATGAGGACCTGCCGGATCATATCAAAGAAGAAATGATTCATTTTTACAAGCGGGAATTAATGACGGAAACCTGGATGCACGCTTTGTCGCCGCTTGATCCGGACACGAAAAACAGCGTCAGGACGGATCATCAGGATGACGGTGCGTTCGTATCCTGGCCCGCCTTCGGCATTCTCGGGTTGTTGCGCACAGGACATGCAGCCGATGCCTTGCGGTGGATCGGCGTTGGACGTGACAAAGGGTTGGCGACGGTTACCCGGCAGGGGCCTTGGGGTCAGGCCTATTTCCACGGCGGAACGTCGAGTCTGCTGGAATTCGGTGCGGCGATGAAAGCGCCCAAAGAATACCCGTTCATTGAAAGGTACGCGGAACTTTCCGGGGCGATGTACGTTTCCGTCATCATTGAAGAACTGTTCGGGTTGCGTGTGGACTGGCAGGGACTGTCCGTCACGGAACGAACCGAAACGAATCGGAAGACTCCCCAAACCGAATGGCGTTCACGGCTTGATGCCAGCCTTTTCAATCTTCAGATTCAGAACCGGATTTATCATGCGGATTTGAAAGCGGATACTCTGGCATAATTTCGTTTCGGAGCGGTATGGGGGCTGACTCGCCAACCACGAACGAAACAGGCGCCGGAAGGCGGACGGCAATACCGAGCCATCGGGCATTCGGGGATTTGTGCTGCTCCGCCTTCGCGCTTGTCCGGTTGAAGAGCAAGATGATCTCGATCTCGCGAACTTCCAAAACACCAATCACTTGTTCGACAGGCCGCTCCGGACATCAATGATGGCGCCTTTCATCAAGCCATGCGCAACGAATCCCTCAGGGCCGTTGCCGCGGTTGGTGCAGGAGGGAATGAATTCCCGAAATAAAAATGTCGACCAGCATGCGAAAGCTGTCGTCCAGGTCGAGGGCCATGCCGAATCCGCCCTGCTGTTCAATCGAGGCGAATCCGTGCAACAGACTGCGGAATCCGCGCACCGTATGAATCGCCGCATCGCCCTCCAGGCCATAAGCATGAAGCACGCGAATGACCGGATCGATGACCGCTGCCGCCGTTTGACGGATCTCGGGATCTTGCCAGTCTTGCGCGCGTTGTGTCGCTTCGTATAGCCCGGGATGCCGGCGGGCAAACGCCAGGTACGCTTCGGACATCGCCCGTATGGCCGTATCTCCGGACCGGCCGATGGCGGCGGTGGTCAGTGCTTCTTTGAGTAGCCGCAATCCGTGAATCGCCAGCTTGTGCCGCAGACCGGGCAAGCCGTTCACATGATTATAGAGCGAAGGGGTGCGAATCCCCAGCTTCTGGGCCAACAAAGCCAACGTCAGCGTCTCCCAGCCATGTTGATCGACTATTTCCGCGGCGGCTTGCAAGACGATTTGTTGGTCGAGACCTGCTCTTGGCATGGTGATCATCTCCTGTCTCAATGTGCGAGTGTTCGTTCGGCTTCGGCAATGGCCTGATCGAGCGCCATACAAGGCTGCTTCAACAGTTCGCCATGCCCGACGGCAAGAACGGCAGGCTGGCAGGAGCGCAGTTTCCGCGCGCTTTCCAATGCTTTGCCTTTATTCCATGTGGCCATCGCGGGGAATGGGAACCACGGTCTTGGCTGCCCGGATACGGCAAGGCCGCCGCGGATCTGGAAGGCGTCCCCCGCAAGCAGGATCTTGTTTCGCGTATCGAGGAACGCCATCGAACCCGGGGTGTGACCAGGCGCGGCGATGGCAAGCAGTGAGCCGATGCGGTCGCCGTCTTGCAGCAATACATCCGCGCGTGTCTTGATCCCCTTGGGGACGCCGCCTCGAATCGGGGTTTGCGGTTCGTCCGGATCCAGGGTAAGATCCCCGTCGATCAGGCGGGCGTCGCGTTTGGAGATATAGACGATCGCATCGGGAAGCATCTGCTTGAGAGCATCGAGCGCGCCAACATGATCATTGTGGGCATGTGTGAGCACGATGCGGGTGATCGGCTTGCCAATCTTGCGTGCCGCCTCCAGAATGGTATTCGCACTGTAGGGCATGGCCGCATCGATCAAGGTCAGGCTGTCTTCTTCTTCGACGAAATAACAATTTACCGGGAACAAGCGTGGCATGAAGGCAAGCTGGTAAATTGTCTGTTCATGAACCATTTTCATGGTGATATCCCACTCCTGTCGGTGTTTATTGATGCCAGATGTACATCAGAACGCGGTTCGTGACAGCGATCAGGATGAACGCCAGACTCAAGGAAGGGTGTCCGGCGGCGTACAAGGCAGCGGCCGCTGCGCCGAACACGGCAGTCTCCAGAAGCAGGTGCCATATTCCGTGAACGGGGATCGCTGCCCGGGGCGACACGAACGTTCCCCAAACCAGAGCCGCAAGGAGCGGCGCGCCAATCCCCAAACCGAATTTGGCCCATGGTCCGGCACCGGTGTGAAACCCCCAGTAACCAAGCGAGGCAAGGGCGCATAGTTCCAGGAGGAACCTTACCAGCAGGTTGGCTTGTAAAATGATGGACAAAGGAGTTATCCCCTCTCGTATAAAAACTAATATCGTTAGTTTTAATATAGCTAATACTATTAGTTTTTGCAACAAAAATTTTCTACGGCTGACCCCTTAACATACAGGACGTTAGCCGAAGAACTTTCTTTGTTTCCTTTCACATTTCATAAGGCTGAAATGTGTCCAATATACAGTGGGTAGGAGAGGACATGAGAAATGTACGAGGAATTTGCGGTGGTTGCCGAAGAGGACGTGCAACCGTTACAGCCGGAGCACCCCATCACACATGCGCTGGTCGTGGCAAAGAGCCGACTCCCCACCCCCCCGTCTTCGCCGGTACGGCGAGACGGGGGGTTCTGTGTCAGCAATGTTCCTTTTCCATCTGTTCGATGGAACCGGACAAGGCCGGGGGCTGCGGCGTCAATCGACGGAGCGCCGGGCGGGCCAGGAGCCCTGCAGCTTGCGCAACTGGATGATGGCGCCCGTATGGTAAGCGTCGTGGACGAGCAAGTTGTACAACCAGTGATCCAGAGGCTTGTCCGGAATTTGGCGCTCCAGTTCCTCCGCGGATGCGGCTGCCAGCAGACCGCGTATGCTGTTGTGCACGGCGTCCAGGCGCGCCAGCGTTTGCCGCCAGGCTTCCTCGGTCCGGGATTCCACCACAAACGTGTCTTCGTTGACCAGGCCGGGCGGGTAGGCGGTTTCTTCACCCGTCCATCGTTTCAGGAGCCGCTCCTTGTAAAAAATCAGATGGTTGACGTTTTCCCAGATGGTATTCACGACGGAGCCATCGGGACGCCAGGCGGCTTGTTCCGCCGTCAAGCCATTCAGCGCGTCGCGCAGGGGCGGGTACCAATCCTCCTCCACATAGCTGGCATCCCATCCGACCAACAGCAGTTGAGCCACATTCATGCCGGATTCCTCCTCTTGTGCGTTGCATATGTAACGATCTAAAGTAAAAATGATCGTTACATTCTACACTTTACCACAGGGACATGCCGGCGACAAGCCAACTGGTGAGAAATCCGGCCAAGTGCTACAATGAGCCTGAGATCGCCGGTACGGGACATCGTTACGGATAACAATGGCGGAAAAAGAGGCTGGCGCTATGCTGTGGGACGAATTTCTGAACAGCGACTATCATGACGGGCGAAGCAAGGGAAAATCGGAGGATCGTCTGGACAAGCCGGGCTGGCTCGCCTCGTGGTGCGACGAACACGGACTGGCCTACCCGGGTGATCCGTCTCCGGACGAGCTGGCGGCGCTGAAGGATCTTCGCGGCAAGATGTTCCGCATGGTGCGAAAGATCGCGTCCGGCGCGGCGCTGTCGGCCGACGACCTGGAGACGCTGAATCGGACCATGGCCGGCGGATCGGTCGTCCATCTGCTCCGTTCGTCCGATGAAGGTTGGCGGCTGGAAACGGCGCCGGCTGCGCCGGACTGGCGCAGCGTCCTGGCCGTGATCGCGCTGTCGTTCGCGAAGACGCTCACGGAAGGGGAGGCGTCCCGCATCCGGATCTGCGACAATCCGGACTGCCTGTGGGTGTATTACGACCGCACCCGGAACCGGTCCAAACGGTACTGCGAGGACCGGTCGTGCGGAAATTTGATGAAAGTGCGCCGTTTTCGCGCCAGCCGGAAAAGAAAGCAATGAATCCGGGGGCTTGCCATGACAAGAACCAGAAATCTTCCCGGCGTCAATCGAAACTTCAGAAACTTGTGGCTCGCGCAAACCGGAAGCACCATAGGCGATTGGTTCAATCAGGTTGCTTTGGCTCAAACGACTTTGGCCATAACCCATTCCGCCGAAGCCATGGGATTTGTATTGCTTTGCAGATCGTTTCCCGGTTTTGTGCTCGGTCCCTTGATCAGCCCTTTCGTCGATCACTTTGACAAAAAGAAAGTCATGATCATTTCCGATTAATTGCGAGCGGTATTCGTTCTTGTTTTTATTCTTGCGGTTGTTTTGAAGCATAGCGCCTGTCTCTTTATCGGCGCGTTCCTGCTCGGTCTCGGCGGAGTTTTGTTCAATCCGGCTTCTCAAGCCTATTTGCCGCATATCGTGAAATCCGGAGACCTTGCGGAAGCCAATGCGATCAGTTCGACAACCTCCGGTTTTGTGAGCGTATTCAGTACAATACTGGGCGGTGTAGTCGCGACTTTCATAAGTCCGGTTATTTGTTTTTCGGTCAATTCGGTTTCCTATTTATGGTCTGCCTTCTTTGTCTCCAAACTCTTGACGGTAAAAGAACATGCGGCAGCAACCAGGTCACTCGATTTTATTCGATCGTTGTCAGAAGGTCTTGAAGAAGTTAAGCGAAATCAAGTCGCACGGAAGATCATCATCATTGGCATAAGTTGGGGACTTGCGGGTGGAGGGTACTACATACTCATTCCACTGATTGGAAATACCTGGTCGGGAATGGAAGGCATGGGCATTGGTTTATTATATTCGGTTGATGGCTTGGGTGTGATCTCCGGCTCCTTGCTTGTGAAAAAGCACATTAAACAACAGATCGCCAGGATGCATTGGTTTTACGGAATTGCTTATGTCACGCAAGCGGTGTTTTTCACCGGAATCGCATTATGCTCGGACACCTGGTGGACCATTTTCATGTTGTATTTCATGCGGGTGAGCTCCGGCATCATCATCCCCCTCGATTCAACGATCTTGCAAATCAACACGGCCCCTGAAGTTCGGGGAAGAGTATTCGCGCTTCACGGGTCCACGTATGGCGGCTTCATGCAGTTGTCCTATTTGACGTCCAGTCTGATGTTTGCCAATCTGGGGATTACGCTGACAGGGGCAATCATAGGATCCGTTTCATTGTTTTGCGGAATGTATTGGTTGGCGGGGATGCAACATCGGAAAAGGATCCAGCCGCCCCCATAACAGGCTCTGCAAAACTGGTCCAGCAGGGCAATGTGCGTTCCCGACCGGGACATGACCCGCGCGTAATTTGCGGCGATCATCGTGCTTTGCCTGTGGTACCTGTCTTGCAAAACGAAGCTCTCGACGCCAAACCGCGTCAGAGCTTCTTTTTTGAGCGCATCTTATGAATTCCTTGTTCCATTTCGGGCAGAAGCGCAACCGGACAAGATACGGCATGATGCGGCGCGGGCAATCAACAAACGGAGGGAACCATGAACCCCATCGATATGGAAAACCTTGGATTCAGCCAAAGGTTTGCAAATGAGGCCGCTCTATACAAGGGACTTCACCCGGGGAGAGTCATCTCGCAATACAAAAACCTGTACAGGGTTGCGACGGAAAACGGCGAGCTCATGGCCGAGGTTTCCGGCAAGTTCCAATATGAAGCCAAAACGGCTTCCGATTTCCCCGCGGTGGGCGACTTCGTGATGCTGGACCGAACCGATGATTCCGGCGGGAATGCGATGATCCGTCCATAGGAGAACGTCCCGCATTGCGGCGTTCTCTTTTTGTTGTGCCTTGATGGGCGCATGCGTAGGAGGGGGGTTTTTATCAATTTTATTTAACAAAATGGTTAATTAACGATTGACATAATTAACGAAATCGTTAATAATAAGTTCAGAACCACAAATCGGCGTATGTGACTGGCTATCAGGTGTGGGGAAAACGTTCCGAAAGGAGGGGGGATCACAAGACGGTGCATGAATCGGCAGACATCTTCTCGGCCATTGCCGATCCGACGAGAAGGAGCATCCTCGAAGTGCTCGCGACCCATGAAGCGTTGGCGGCTTCCGACATCTACGATCGCTATCCGGTAAGTCCGCAAGCCATTTCAAGACATCTGAAGATTCTGCGCGAAGCGCAATTGGTCATTGTCGAGAAGAGAGCGCAACAACGCATCTACCGCATCAACCCTGCGGCCTTCTCGGAGCTGGAGGACTGGACCGCGGGCTTGAGGAAACGTTGGAACCAGCGTTTGGATGCGTTGGAGAAAGTGTTGGATGAAGAATGGAACAACACGCGAGGAATGAAGGATTGGAGGGAAAAGACGATGCAGACAGATCGGCTGACGGAGTTAACCATGACCCGAATCTTCAAGCAACCGCGCGAATTCGTTTTCAGAGGCTGGACGGATCCGAGGCTTTTTGCAAAATGGTGGGGGCCGGAAATGTTTTCGAATTCCGCTTGCGAGCTGGATGTTCGTCCGGGCGGAGCGATTCGTCTGGATATGATAGCGCCCGACGGCACCGTCTATCCGTTCAGGGGCGTCTATGACGAGATTGCGGAACCGGAAAAGCTGGTGTTTACGGGAGGTTCGTTTTTGGACGAAGCGGGTCATCCGCAGCTCGAATCCCGGACGACCGTGCTGTTCGACGATGTCGACGGCCAGACGAAACTCACCGTCCATACCGTGATCACCAAAGCGGTTCCCGGACTGGAACAGCCGCTCTCCGGCATGCAAGAAGGCTGGATGACAAGTCTGGAACGGTTGGAACGGGTATTGGCCCAATATTCTAATGAAACACTCGGGAGGTAATAATCAATGAACACGGTCATTTCCAAAGACGGGACAAAGATCGTTTACGATCGTTCGGGTTCCGGAGAAGCGCTCATTTTGATATACGGCGCGCTCGGCTATCGCTCGTTCCCCTTGCAACAGCGTCTGGTCGAGCTGCTGTCCGCGAATTTCACCGTGATCAGTTACGACCGCCGCGGCCGTGGCGACAGCGGCGATACGCAGCCTTATGCCGTCGAACGTGAAATCGAGGATCTCGAAGCGTTGATCGATGCCGCGGGCGGCAGCGCATACGTGTACGGGGTGTCGTCCGGCGCAATTCTCGCCCTCGAAGCCGCCGAACGGTTGTCGGACAGCATTCCCAAACTGGCCTTGTACGAACCGCCGCTTATTCTGGACGGCAGCCGTCCGCCGCTTCCGCAGGATTATGTCGAACAGTTGAACGCGGCAATTGCATCCGGACGGCGGGACCAAGCGCTGGAAATTTTCATGACGCAGGCTCTGCTCATTCCGGCCGAATATTTGGCGCCCATGAAGAGCAGCCCGATGTGGAACGACTTCCTGGCCGTGGCGCATACGCTTGCTTATGACGGCATGGTCTCCAGGGACGTGATGGCCGGCAAGCCGCTGCCCCCGGGCAAATGGTCTCGCGTCGCGTCATCCACGGTCATCATGACCGGCGAACTGAGCGAGCCTTTCTTCCATGAAGCCGCGAAGAAGCTGGCTGAACAGCTTCCGAACGGGAAATGCCAAACGTTGCCGGGCCAAGGTCATGACGTCGCTCCTGACGCGGTTGCCCCCGCATTGGTCGAGTTTTTCTCGCGTCAAGGTTGAAGGAAAGTTTCACGGCGGGAGGAGATCGCGATGGTAAGAAACATCGCCGCCAAACTTGCTGTTGCGTCGATGGGGCTGTTTTTGCTGATCTTGCTGAGTTTGCACCTGCTGGAACCGGAATTTGACCCCACATGGCGCTTTATTAGCGAGTATGCGCTTGGCAAGTACGGTTGGCTCATGAATCTGGACTTCTTTCTCGCTGCTCTGGGCAGCTTGAGTTTCATGATCGCGGCATGGGAAGAGACCAAATCCGCAACAGGCCGCATCGGGCAGGTTCTGCTTGGGATCAGCGCGTTGGGGATGGCGATTGCGGCCATGTTTACCACGGATCCCATCACGATGCCTGCCGGCGAAATGACCGAAAGCGGCAGAATGCACGCCCTGGGAGGGCAACTGAACCTGACGCCGCTCGCGGTCCTGTTTCTGACGCTCAGCATCCACAAACACAAAGGATGGAAGCAGGTTCGCCTACCCATGCACATAACGGCTATCCTGACCTTGCTCATCATGCTGGCTTTTGCCGTTTCGGTTGGCGCTGCCCGGGGAGAGTTCGGCCCCGGTGTATACGCCGGATTATGGGGAAGGCTGCTGATGGTCGGATTTGGTTTGTGGATACTCATTGCCGGTTATCACATGCTGCGCCTGCAACAATCGAAGGAACTCGCAAAAGGTTGAATGCCCATGAGAACGCCCGACTCGCGGCGTTCTCTTTTCATTTTGCCAGGCAGGCGATCAAACAGCCGGCAGACCGATTTTTGCGGCCCGCGAAAATCACGCCGACCGCTTGATTCACGTTTCCTGGAGGGGAGGAAAGCCGGGATTTTTGTCGAATTTGGTACACAGAGAAGTACGCCATTTCTTGGATTTGGCTGAGCGGATCGGAGCATCGGGAGTTTGGGAAGTACTTCTCCTTTTTGTTTTTATAGCCCCTTTAGCCCGGTAGCCGCAACAGACCTGGTTGGCGAAATCTGAAAGAGGGACTGTGAATCTTCATGAGGACAATCTTCAAATTCTTCGGGCCAGTTTGTTCGGTGATGCTGCTGGTTGCCTTGTGGCCTGCCGATGCGCATGGCGAAGACCGATCCTGTGAAATCACGAATGTTGAAATTCGCGCCCGCATCGACCGGGACGGCAACATGCACGTCACGGAATACGACACGTATCGATTCAGCGGACATTTCAACGGAATTCTGGTATACCTCAATACCCTCAAATCGGACGGGATCGAGAACTTTGAAGTTTATGAAGTGATCGACCGTCAGGAAAAGGCGCTCGAATATGACGTCACGACATCGGGCACCGTCAACGAATACAAAGTCTATTCGCAGTCCGAGAATGAAACCAAAGTTTTCAAACTGACGTACATCTACAAAAATGTCGTGCAGGTGTACGAGGACATCGCCTAATTCTATTGGAAATTCTTCGACGAGACGTATCCGACGGCGATCGACGCGGTGGCCATTGATGTTGAGTTGCCGGGTGATCCGGGGAGAAATCAGGTCTGGCATTTCGGACACGGAACCGTCGGTACTGTCGAACGTACGGAGAATCATACCATTCGATGCGAAGTGAAATCGTTTCAGAAAAGCCGGTTTCTGGAGGCGCGGGTTTTGTTCCCCGCCTGGCTGGTTCCCGGCAGCAAGAAGATCAAACAGGAGCCCATGTTGGAGAAGATCCTTGCCGAGGAAGCAGAGTGGGCGAGGACCGGCAAACCGCCCGTCGAGGACAAGGCTTTGATTACAGCTTGATCGGCGGTCTGTTCTTGCTGCTCGCGAATCTGGCTTGGGGAATCACGGTCGTCCGCAAATACAACAGACGTTTTCCCGCGGATTGGAAGGGGCAATATTACCGCGAACTTCCCAGCGACGCCACCCCCGCGGTCGTCAGCTATTTGATGGATTTCAAGATTGAACCGCGGGATCTGGTGGCGACGCTGACCGATCTCGTTCGGAAGAAGCATGTCACCGTCGAGGAGCGGAAGGATCCGAAAGGCCGGAAAAAGCCGGATTATATTTTCCGGCTGAACCAGAAAAACCGGGAGGAACTGCGGCCTCATGAACAATCGCTGGTGGCATGGTTTTTCGATGAACTGGGGAAAGACGGAACCCTCAGGCTTTCCAAACTGAAAGAATACTCAAATGATTACGCAAATGCGAAAGCGTTCAGGGAACGGTTTGTAAAATGGCAGAACGAGGTCAAGGACACGGCCGAGGAACTTGGCTACGTTCTGGTGCGGAAGAAGACGGTCAACACCTGTATGCTCCTGGCCACCGTCCTCCAGATTGTCCTCATCTTCTGGCTTCTTCCGGAGAGCTGGTACTGGACATTTCTCTGTGCGCTTCCCTTGCCTTTCTTCAAACCGAAAAGGCAGCGAAGAACCACGCTCGGGAACAACGAGTACAGGAAATGGAACGCGTTCAAGCGATTCTTGCGCGACTATTCGCAGATTGCGTCCAAAGAACCGCTGGCCGTCTACTTGTGGCAGCATTATCTCGTATACGCCATCCCGTTGGGCGAAGCCAAGAAGATGGAAAGCATCGGCCGCATTCAGATCAGGGGCGAGGACGCGGCCTTGTTCCTGCAAACCAGTTCGTTCTGGGACGGTTACGATGAATGGACCACTTCCATTAAAGGCACGATTGACAGCGGGAAAGAACCCTGGTTTGATTTGGGCGATTTTCCTGGAGGCTTCTCGTCCGGAGGAGGAGGCGGCGGTGGCGGCGGCCGCGGCGCTTTCTAGTCCTTGAAGGATGGATGAGGTACATCATATGAATCATGCGGAGGAGGAACAGGTACGGAAACTTACATCATTATCGGGATTGTGGCAATTGTGATTCTGTGGCTTGCATTCACGTACAACAAACTGATCATGCTGCGCAACCGGGTCCGCAACAGTTGGTCTCAGGTGGATGTCGTCATGAAAAACCGGTTCGACCTCATCCCCAATTTGCTGGAGACGGTCAAAGGGTATGCCGACTTCGAGAAATCCACGTTGAATCAATTGACGGAGCTCAGAACCCGGTACGCATCGGCGGAGTCCGTTCCTGAAAAAGTCGAAGCCGGCGCGCAAATGTCGAACCTGTTCCGTCAACTGATGGTCAGCTTCGAGAACTACCCCGATTTGAAAGCAAGCGAGAACTTCCTGTACCTCAAGGAGCAGCTCAGCGAAGTGGAGGACAAAATCCGGTACGCCAGACAGTTCTACAACGACTCCGTGGAGCCGTACAATACCGCCGTCATGAGCTTTCCGGCGAATCTCCTGGCCGGCATGTTCGGTTTCAGGGAAGAGACCTTCTTCAATATCGACGAGACGGAAAAAGCCGTCCCGCAGATCAGGTTCTGAACGTGTTCACAAGGAAATCGGGATTGCGGATGGAAGAAGACCCTTCCGGCAGGATCGTGTCCGCCGGAAGGGTCCTTTTCAATCAGATATTGGCCAGATATTCGATGAGTCTGATGAAGATGGCCGCGGCTTCGGCGCGGGTGGCGATTCCCTTGGGGTCAAAGCGGTTGTCGCCGTTGCCGGTTACGACGTCGATGCCTTGCAGCGCCCGAACGGCCTCCAACGCCCACGGACTGATCTTGCTGTCATCCGCGAATGACCCGCCCTGACTTTGCGGAATCTCGATGCCTTTGTATTGCAGGTATTTGTACAGGATCACGATCATTTGCTCGCGTGTAATCGGGGCGTCGGGATCGAACCGATCCTCGCTTGTACCGCTCACGATGCCGGTCTCGGACGCCCATCCGATCGCCGCCGTGAACCACTTGCCGATCGCCACGTCGCGGAAACGGGTGTTCCTGTAACCGGAACGGTCCACGTTTTCCAGGTTGGCCAGCACTTGCACGAACATGGCGCGCGTCATCGGGGTACCCGGCGAGAACGATGTGCGCGCTGTGCCGTCGAACAGCCCGAACGTGTAAGCGGCGTTGATGTAGCGCGAGTACCAGGCGTTGCCGGGTACATCCCGGAACGGAAGGGTTGACGACGCGGTGAAGCCCAGCGCGGCGTCTTCATCGAGTACCAGCTCCGCGCCTTCCCGGATGCTCAGCGACAAGCCGTTTTCGTAGCTGATCCTCGCGCCGCCCGATCCGATCACGACCTTTCCGTCTGCGTCAATCGTTGTGCCAGCCGGCACACGAATCCGGATTCCGCTCCGGGTCACGATTTCGCCGCCGCCCGGGAGGGTCGTGTTGCCGTTCTCATCCGTGACCGCAGGCTGGCCGGCCGGCGTGTTCAGGGTGTAGGGCTGTTGCGGCGAGCCGGTTTCGGTGTCCTCCTTTTTGTCAGTATTGCTGCCAGGATTGACAATGACGGGGATATACGAGCTCTTCGGCGTCGCCGTCACGCTTGCCGCCGCGCTGTCGCCCTTCTCGTTGACCGCGACAACCTTGAAGGTGTACGCCACGCCGTTGGTCAATCCCGTAAAGGTATACTCGAACGTTGACGCATCCACCGTAACCGGCGTCTCGTCGCCGTACCAGACTTTGTAGCCGGTTATCGCTTTGCCGCCGTCGCTCGCCGGAGCCGTCCATTTCAACGTGACCTTTCCGTCGCCGGCCGTGGCGGTCAAATTGCCCGGAGCGTCAGGTACGCCCGGCTTGCGCTGCGAGAACATCCAATCGAACACGTCCGTATAGTCATTGTTCCAGGCCGGCAAGTTGGGGGACTGGATAATCGGCGCCATGCTCCAGGTCTCTCCGGTGAACGGATTGTCCATCGTGAACCGGTTGTACAGCACCGCCGCTTCCACTTCGTGCGCGATATACCGGACCAATGGCGGATTGTTCTCCGGATTGGGCCGCTGACTCGGCTGGTCATATTGATTGTAGGGCCAGGTCAGCGCCTCGTTGCTGTCAAAACGGGAGGCCCTGGCGTTGGTCAGGTTCCCGATATCGTTCAGCATGTTGTCGACGTTGCTTGCGCCGCTGTCATACGTGTTGACGAACAACCAGTAGGCCAGATCCCGGTTTTCGGCCGCCGTCGGCCAGCCGGATGAAATGCCCATGGGTGCGGCCGCCGCGAAGAAGCCGGGGTAGGTGTTGATCAGGTTGGTCGTGACACCTCCGCCCATGGAGAAGCCGGCCACATAGATGCGGTTGGGATCGGCCAGCCCGCGGTCAATCAAGTCGTCGATGATCGCCTTGATGCTTGCCGCTTGCGGAGCATTGCCGCCGCTGTAGGAAATGTTCAGAATATGGCTCGCGTATTTGCCGGGATTCTCCGCCATTCGCTTCATCAGGGCGACCGCGCCGTTGGCCGATTTCATCGACGCTTTCTGGTCGATATGCGCCTGCGTGCCGCCGCGCGAGAAGCCGTGCGTGTAGATATAGAGCGGCAAACCGCGCGCCTCGTTGCCATTTTCGTCCTTGTGAATATAGAGCGCGTAATTGACCGCCTCGGTCGCGTGTGCCGTAAACTTGTCAAGGATCGGATTGACGACACCGGTCTGTTTGAAGACGGCGTAGTCGATCGGATCGCCTTCCGTCAGCTCAATCTCGCCGCTCAACACAATATTGTAGTTCTGCCTGGTCGAGTTGCTGCCATCCAGCGTGGTATTGCCGCCGACTTCCGTGTAGAACTCCAGCTCGATGACGATGTAGCGGCCGCTTTCCAATCCGTCCCGATAATCCGGCGAATTGCGCACTTTCCCGCGGTAGCCGCGCACCTTCGGCTCGTCATTGGCGTATACCCTCGAGATGTTGCGCGTGCCTTCGAAGACGACGAGATCGCCGGTCAAGGTCGTGTTTCGGGCCGACACGGTGAACAGGTCGGGACGGAGCGCGGAACCGAGCGCTTCCCGGCCTTCGCCCAGGTCGATGATGACCGCCGTCGTGTATTCGCCCCGGGCGAAGTTGTCGTTCCACACGATGAACGGAAGCTGTTCGGCGGCCGGATCATCCTTGAACGTCACGCGAATCAGATGGTCGGCGTCAATATTGACCAGAGTGTACGTGTTGTCGGCTTCCAGCGTCACCGGTTCGCCATCGACCGTTACGGTATCCACGACTTTTCCGTTGTCCGGAATTACGGTGAACGTGAAGTCATCGCCGGGCGCGAGCCGCTTCACGTTGCCGGGGACTTTCGGCGTGACGGTGCCGCCCGTATCCGCCGAGATGGTGATGGAGTATCTCGGATCGTCTACAGCGGCCGGAATGAGCGTGATGCTGTCCCGGAACGCGGCATCGCCGCCAAAGCCCGAGTCCGGCGTGCCGAAAGCGGATACAACTTCGTAGCGGTCTGCGCCGAGTTCCGACGAGTTGTTGATATTTACTTCGAAGGTGAACTTGCCCGGTTGCAACGTCAAGTCGCGCTTGGGAATCCGGATTTCCACGATGTACCCGGTATCCGTGATCTGCGTCCACGCGGCCCTGTCGGTATGGGACTGCCCCGAGAACACGCCCGTCGCGCTGACACGCCATTGGTTGGAGCCGCTCGATCCCGGGCCGACGAAGAACTCCACGCTGTCGTACGTATGATCCCCGCCGGCTCCCTGATACACGTTGCTGTCCTCTACAACGACGCGGGCGTACAGGAAATTTTCGTCCCAGAGAATTCTGACCGTGCCCGTGGCATGGGGTCTGGGATCATCCGGCGCGGTGCTGCGATTGATCGGATACTCGTTGGTTTCGTACCACAGCGGGTCGTCGGAGCCGAGCTCGGGCGTTCCGTACATGGCGGTCGGACCGTCATGCAGCTCGCCTCGCTTGCTCTGCGAGAACATCCAATCGAACACGTCCGTGTAGTCATTGTTCCAGGCCGGCAGGTTGGGGGACTGTGCTGTCGGAGCTATGCTCCAGGTCTCCCCGGTGAACGGATTGTCCATCGTGATCCGGTTGTACAGCACCGCCGCTTCGACTTCGTGCGCGATATAGTCAAGCAGTGGCGGATCTTTGTACGGATTCGGTCTTTGACTCGGCTGGTCATATTGATTGTAGGGCCATGTAAGCGCTTCATTGCTATCGAAACGAGAAGCCCTCGCGTTGGTCATGAACGGCATGTTCGTGGCGATGAAGTTATCGAGATTCGACTGATAGCCGCCGTTGGTGTTATGGGCATTTACGAATATCCAGTATGCCAGATCTCTGTGCGCTTCGTTGGCGCTCGCTTCCGGTGAGCCGAATACCGGCGCCATGGGTGCGGCCGCCGCGAAGAAGCCGGGATAGGTGTTGACCAGGGTGTTCGTATACACGCCGCCCCATGAGAATCCCGCGACATAGATGCGGTCGGGGTCCACCAATCCGTCGGCAATCAAACCGTCGATCACCTGTTTGACATCGTCCGTTTCCGGAGTCGAAGCTCCGCTATAGGAAATGTTCAGAATATGGCTCGCGTATTTGCCGGGATTCTCTTCCATCTTCTTCATCAGGGCGACCGCGCCGTTGGCCGATTTCATCGACGCTTTCTGGTCGATGTGCGCCTGCGTGCCGCCGCGCGAGAAGCCGTGCGTGTAGACATAGAGCGGCAAACCGCGCGCCTCGTTGCCCTCTTCATCCTTGTGAATGTAGAGCGCGTAGTTGACCGACTCGAATGTATGCGTTGTAAATTTGTCGAGGATCGGGTTCACCACACCGGTCTGTTTGAAGACGGCGTGGCCGATCGGATCGCCTTCCGTCAGCTCAATCTCGCCGCTCAACACAATATTGTAGTTCTGTCTGGTCGAGTTGCTGGTGCCATCCAGCGTGGTATTGCCGCCGGCTTCCGTGTAGAATTCCAGTTCCACGACGATGTAGCGGCCGCTTTCCAATCCGTCCCGATAATCCGGCGAATTGCGTACTTCCCCGCGGTAACCGCGCACCTTCGGTTCGTCATTGGCGTATACCCTCGAGATGTTGTGCGTGCCTTCGAACACCACCGAGTCGCCGGTCAGGGTCGTGTTTCGGGCCGACACAGTGAACAGGTCGGGACGGAGCGCGGAACCGAGCGCTTCCCGGCCTTCGCCCAGGTCGATGATGACCGCCGTCGTGTATTCGCCCCGGGCGAAGTTGTCGTTCCACACGATGAACGGAAGCTGTTCGGCGGCCGGATCATCCTTGAACGTCACGCGAATCAGATGGTCGGCGTCAATATTGACCAGAGTGTACGTGTTGTCGGCTTCCAGCGTCACCGGTTCGCCATCGACCGTTACGGTATCCACGACTTTTCCGTTGTCCGGAATTACGGTGAACGTGAAGTCATCGCCGGGCGCGAGCCGCTTCACGTTGCCGGGGACTTTCGGCGTGACGGTGCCGCCCGTATCCGCCGAGATGGTGATGGAGTATCTCGGATCGTCTACAGCGGCCAGGATGAGCTCAATGCTATCCCGGAATGCGGCATCGCCGCCATATCCCGAGTCAGGCGGTCCGAAAGCGGATACAACTTCATAGCGATCGCCGCCTTCTTTCGTCGAGTTGTTGATGTTGACTTCGAAGGTGAACCTGCCCGGTTGCAATGTCAAGTCGCGCTTGGGAATCCGGATTTCCACGATGTACCCGGTGTCCGTGATCCGGGTCCACGCCGCTCTGTCGGCATGGGACTGCCCCGAGAACACGCCCGTCGCGCTGACGCGCCATTGGTTGGAACCGCTCGATCCCGGGCCGACGAAGAACTCCAGGCTGTCGCAGGTATAGTCCGCGCCAGGACCCGTATACAGATCGCCGTCCTCTACAACGACGCGGGCGTACAGGTAATTTTCGTCCCAGAGAATCCGGACCGTGCCCGTGGCATGGGGCCTGGAATCCTCCTCCGGCAAGTTGCTGCGGTTGATCGGATACTCGTTGGTTTCGTACCACAGCGGGTCGTCGGAGCCGAGCTCGGGCGTTCCGTACACGGCGGTCGGGATGTCAGCCGCTTCCGCGATCTCGATGTTGTCGTCTTCCGCCGAAACGCTGACAGGCGTCAGAGACAACATCAGACCTGCGCAGCAGAGGAGCGAGAGTGTTCGGCTAAATCGTTTCAACATACACGTATCCATCCTCCTTTTCCGATGAGGTGAACGAACGGCTTCTCCGCAATGCGACCTGGTTTTGCAACCACCCCCAATCCGGTTGCAGCAATTGTTGATGGGAATGCAAGTCCGGGCTGAAATCAGGTGTGTCGGAATTCTATGAAGTATATAAACCCAAATTCTGTTGCTTAAACCAAATAGCAGATGAGAAGAGGAGGGCCCCCGCACCCGCAACAAGCGGACAACGGGATCGGGAATGGATCGGCGGAGGCAGAAAAGAGGCGCGGCGCCATCCATATAAGGACGCGCCGCGCGAATGAATGTCCGGTTACGGCCGCAGGCTCTCCCACAGCCTCAGCAGGGTCGCTGCCGCTTCCGCCCTCGTCGCGTTCGCATGCGGGTCGAAGCGGCCGTCTCCTCTCCCTTGCATCCAGCCTTGCGTCGCCGCAAGGCCCACATCGCCCCTGGCCCATGCCGCAATCGCCGGCGCATCGGCGAATCGTCCGGCCGCCGCGGCCGTCTGCCGCTCGTCCGGCAGCGCGCCGTCCGCCGTCAAGGCGCGCGCCGCGCGGGCCAGCATCGCCGCCAATTGTTCCCGGCTTACGGGTTGATGCGGGCGGAACGCGCCGTCGGGGTAGCCCTTCGCGATGCCTTTCGCCGCCGCGGCGCGAAGGGCGGATTCCGCCCATGCCGGGATGTCGGAGGCGTCGGCGAACGGCAGCGGAGCAGGCGGCGCCGCCCGTCTCAAACAAATCCCTTGCGAATCTGGCGTCCCCGCAGCCAAATCCAACATTTTCTTGCCGTTTACTTCTCCTATAAGTTCACACATGACCGGCTTCTCCAACGTATCGTTCGCATTCTCCTGCCATTGCCGCCTTTCCATGTACTTGGCGAAGTTGGTTTTGTTATTATACCGCCATCAGGAACGAGTTGCCGAACAGGTTATGACATATACAGGAGAGGCGTTTGACGAGAGAAGCGATGAGCAGACTTGAAGCGTTTTGTACTTTCCTTATGAATTTCACTGTTGGAATGGGTCGTTGGCACCCTTGCCGTTTGCTTCATGACAAGCATTGTCGTGATCATGGATCAAAAAGTGACCCGGGAAAAAATCATGAAAGACATGATTCATTCACGAAACGGCCTGGTATCGGCCGGTTGACGTTCCTGTTACCAATATGGAGGAAAACGTGACCGGTACCGGCAGGTCAACCGCCAGATTTTACAAGGTAGCGTGGATATTTGACGAGCGAATCATATGAGCAATAAATAGGCGCCCGATCCTTTGCGGAGAGGGCTTTTCTTTTGGCTCACCCCCTGTTTATCGAATTTTAATCGAATCGTTATGACTTCTTCATGATTTCATATGCGGCGGTTAAGTTTTGAAGAGGATGATGGTGCTGGCGGCAGTTGAAATTGCAAGAAGCAAGGGAGGAGCGTCCATGGCCGGAAATCAGGCGACACCGCTGCTGGAAACGCGCCATCTCACCAAGTCGTTCCGCGGCAGGAAGATTGTCGACGATCTGAACATCAGGGTGATGAAAGGGGATGTGTACGGTTTTCTCGGGCGCAACGGACAGGGCAAAACGACGACGATCCGGATGTTGACGGGGCTCATTTTCCCCGATTCCGGCGACGTGCTGATCAACGGCATCAGCCTGCGGAAGGACTTCAAGCGGGCCATCGCGCACGTCGGCGCCATCGTGGAAACGCCGGCTTTCCACGATTACCTGACGGGGTACGAGAATCTCGCCCTGATGGCGAACCTCGCGCCCGGCGTGACCAAGAGCCGAGTCCGCGAAGTGCTGGACATCGTCGGACTGGGCGGCCGCGCGCGGGACAAGGTGAAAACATACTCGCTCGGCATGAAGCAGCGCCTCGGCATCGCGAACGCGCTCTTGCATGAGCCCGAGCTCATCGTTCTCGACGAGCCGACCAACGGGCTCGATCCGCAGGGCATGAGAGAGATCAGGGAACTGATCCTGCGGCTCGCTTCCGGGAAGAACATCACCTTCTTCATTTCCAGCCACCTGCTTCACGAGATGCAGGAAATGTGCAATCGCATCGGGATTATCCAGAACGGCCGGTTGCTGATGGAAGGGGATATGCGGGAACTTGCCGTTAAGGCGGACGATTTTTCGCTGGAGAAGCTTTACTTCGAGACGACCCGTTCGTGAGGTGCGGAAGATGATGAACCTGCTGGGGAACGAGCTGTACAAGCTCTTCAGAACCCGAAAGCTGTACGTTTTTGCCGCAATCATGATCGCCATTCTCATCCTGAATCTGTATGGCTATGTGCCGGGCGATTCGATGGTCGTGTGGACATTCCGGCACGGCCAGTCGGTTCCGCTGAATACGCTCGATCTCCTGTCGCAGTTTATGGTCATTTTCATCCCGATTTTCCTCGGCGACAGCGTGACGAACGAATACAGGCGGGGCACGTTGAAGCTGCCTCTGCTGCGGCCGGTGCGCCGGAGCGAGCTGCTGGGCGCCAAACTGGCGTCGCTGTTTGTTTTCGTGGTGATCATGGTTGCCTTCTATGTCGCCGCGGCCTACGCGGTCGGCACGTATTACCTGGGCTGGGGAGACGGAACGGAGTATGCCGGAAGCATCGTTTCATCCCCGGAAGGAATCCGGCTCACGCTGGCGGCGGTGGCGCTGCTCATCCTTCCGTTCATGATCTACGGGCTGTTCGTGACGGCCATTGCGGTGCTCGCCGGCAGCATGAGCTTTACCATCATCAGCGCGCTGGTCATCATGACGGTCGCCCTGAACCTGAACGCGGTCGAAGCCGTCGCGCCCTGGTCGCCGGCCTATCAGATGGTCTACTACCATGAGGCGTTCATCCCCGAGCCGGACTGGAGCCTCGCGCTCAAGCGAACGGGCATTCTGGCCTTGTATGCGGCGATCCTGGCCTTGTTCTCGTTCCGCATGTTCCGGAAGAAGGAGATGCTGTACTGATGGCGCAAGGAGGGTCGGGGAGTGCGGGGTCTGGTGAAAAATGAATGTTACAAAGTGTTCCGCCGCGGCAAATTCGCACTGTTCACGGGGGCCGTGACGGCGCTGCAGCTCATCACGATCTTGCAGATGCTGTCCCGGCCGCAAAGTCAAATCGCCGCCGGGCTGAACGGCCAATCGTTTCCGCTCCGCATGATCGGCAGCCAGCCGCTCATCATGACCTTGTTCATCGCGGTGCTCGCGGCCGATCTGATCGCGGAGGAGTATCGGAGCGGCACGCTCAAGCTGGCGCTGCTCAGGCCCGTCGGGCGAAGCCAAATCTTGGCCGCCAAAGCGATAGCCCTTGTCGCGGCCGTGACCGCGCTGGCCGGCTTTACGGTCATTGCGGCGTATGCGACCGGCACCCTGGCGTTCGGCTGGGGGGATCGGCTGCTGGCGCAAGGCGGCCCGATTGCCGGAAGCAGCATTGCCGTGAGCTTCAAAACGGCCGCCGCCTCGATTGTGCCCTGCGCGGGCTTCGGGGTGCTCGTCATGTTTATCGCCCTGGTCACGGAGAACGTCGGCATGACGATCGGCATCGCGGCCGCGCTGTATCTTTTCCTCCCGCTGCTCGGAATCCGACAGGATTGCTCCATCGTTCATCTGATGAATACCTTTCACTGGGCGGTGATCCGCGGAGCTTCGCTTCGGGAATTGCTCACCGATCTGGCCGTCATCGCGGCGTACGTTGTCCTTTTCCATGCGGCGGGTGCATTTTATATGAAACGAAAGGATGTGCTGCTATAATCGAGGGTGGAGGGACGAGTATGGCGCACGCGAGCGTGATGGTCGTCGACGACGATCCGGAAATTGCCGAGCTGATCCGGGATTATCTCGAGGCCGAGCAGTACGAGGTGATCATCAGCGGCGACGGGAAAGAGTGCATCCGCCTCTTCAGGGAGCATCAGCCGCAGCTTGTCGTGCTGGATATCATGCTGCCGGGACTCGACGGCATGGAAGTGTGCCGCATGATTCGCGCGGAATCGAACATTCCGATCATCATGCTGAGCGCGAAGCAGTCCGAGGTGGACAAAATTTTGGGGCTGGGGCTCGGGGCCGACGATTATGTGGTCAAACCGTTCAGCCCGGGCGAAGTGGTCGCCAGAGTCAAGGCGCAGCTCAGGCGATACCATCTTCTCTCGGCGCCGGAAAGCCGCGCCGGCACGCTGACGTTCCGCGATCTGGACATCGATCTGAAGGCGTACACCGTCAGACGGCGCGGACAAGTCGTGCCGCTCACGACGAAGGAGTTCGAAGTGCTCCGCTTCCTGGCGCTGCATCCGAACCAGGTGCTGACCCGCCAGCAAATCTACGACAACGTGTGGGGCATCCACGCGTACGGGGATCTCAATACCGTCACGATCCATATCAAGAAGATCCGGGAGAAGATCGAAGACGACAGCTCGAGTCCCCGTTTCGTCAAGACCGTATGGGGCGTCGGCTACAAGTTCGAGGGGGGCGGGCCGTGAGAATCGGAATCAGGAGCAGGCTCGTCTCCGCTTTCCTCGGCATGCTGGTCTTCCCCGTATTGTCCGCCGCCGTCACCGGATTCCGCACGGAGGAAGTGCCGGTCGGCGTCGCGATCATGCAGATCGTGTTGGCGCTGGTGATCCCTTTTGTGATATGCGCCCTTGTCGTGGGATGGATCATTTCGAAAAATATCCTGCAGCCGCTGCAAGAGCTGCGTTCCGCGACGCAGCACATCATGGACGGACGGTTCGACATCGGGCTGACGTACGACAAGAACGACGAAATGGGCGATCTGTGCGCGGCCTTCGGCGTAATGCGCGACCGGCTCAAAGCGTCGCTGGAACGGCAGGAGAAGCTGGAAGCGTCGCGCCGGATGCTGCTTGCGAGCATTTCCCACGATTTGCGGACGCCCATGGCTTCCATCAAAGGCTATGTCGAAGGGCTGCAGGACGGCATCATTCAGGACCGGGAAAAAATGATCCGCTACATCTCCGTCATCAAGCACAAAACCGAAAGTCTGGACCGGCTGATCGAGACGCTGTTCCAGTATACGCAGATGGACCTGACCGACCCGGAAGCGTCGCTTCGCATGCACGATTCGCGGGAACTGCTGGAGTCGATCCTCCATCCCTTCGAGACGGAGTTTGCCGATCAGCCCGTGCGGCTGGAAGTGGGAAGGCCCCTTCCCTCGGCGCGGATTCGGGCGGACGAGCGCGGCATTGCGCAGGTCTTCGACAACCTGATCGGCAACGCAAGGCGGTATGTGGAGGACGGAGGGATCATCGCGGTCGAAGCGGCCGTGTGCGGCGACGAGCTCAGGATTTCGGTCCGGGATACGGGAACGGGCATCGCGGAAGAAGATTTGCCCCATGTGTTCGAGCAGTTCTATCGGGCGGAGAAATCCCGTTCGAGACATTACGGCGGGGCGGGACTGGGGCTTGCGATCTGCAAGAAGATCGTCGAACGCCACGGCGGCCGCATCCGGGCGGAAAGCGCGCCGAACGCGGGGACGACGATCGCCATCACGCTGCCGATTGCGAAAGACGATATTGCGAGGGGACCAGATGGAGCTTAAAGCGAAATTTTTCGATGAACTGACGCCGCGGGAAGTTTATGAAATCTTGAGAGCGAGATATATCATTTTCCAAGTCGAGCAGAAGATTGATTACTGCGATTTCGACGATATCGACTTCCGGAGCCTTCACGTTTTCCTGGAGTCTGAAGGTTCGGTGAAGGCTTACTTTCGCGCCTTCTACAAAGACCGTGACAGGCAGACCGTGCAGGTAGGCAGAGTGCTTACCGTGGAACACGGAGTCGGTCACGGCAGGAAGCTGATCGAAGAAGGGATAAGACTGATCCGGGAAAAGTTAAGCCCCGCCGCCATCTTCCTCGAATCCCAAACCCACGCGATCGGGTTCTACGAAAAGTTCGGATTTGCCGTTGTATCGGAGGAATTCATCGAAGCCGGGATTCCGCATGTGAAGATGGTGCTGAAATGAAGCGAGTAAATGAAGTATCCCAAGCGCAAGGATCAACAAGGTCGTGCTGTCTGTCGATCTTGACCGGCGTGTCGCTGTCCCTCCATACAGCTCAAGCGAACCAGGCATTCGGGCGGAATGCCTGGATATTTTTTGCCCCAACCCTTGTAATACGATGTACTACAGTTATACAATGTAAACAGGATAGGATTGGAAAGCGAGGTGTGCCGATGGATAAAGAGATTATGAAAGGAAGCATCGACATTCTCCTTTTGTCCCTGATCCATAGACGGGACATGTACGGTTATGAAATCGTCAAGACCCTGAAAGAAAACAGCGACGACCTCTACAACATGAGCGAGGGCACGTTGTATCCGGCCCTGAAGCGGCTCGAGAACAAAGCTTGGCTCGAGTCCTATTGGGGAATTTCGGAAGGCGGCGGAAGAAGGAAATACTACAGGATTACGCAAGCGGGGAAGAACGTGCTGGAAAAGAAACTGCGGGAATGGAACCAGATCAACCATCTCATTCAAGTCTGTTCGGAGGGTGTCAAGTGGATAAAAAAATCGAATCCTACATCCGCGACATTGTGAGCCGATTGAACTGCAGCGAGGAAGAAAAAAGAGACATCACGGATGAAATACGCGATCATCTTCAACTTTTGAAAAGAGAATACATGCACCAAGGTCTTGCCGGGGAAGAGGCAACACGGAAGGCGTTGGCAAGCTTCGGGGAACAAAAACAACTGACCCGGGGCCTGCAAGCGTCCATAACCCCGTTTGATAAGGCGATCAAGGCGGGCATCTGGATATGCTTCGCGCTTTACGCCTACTACGTCCTGTACAAGCTGCTCATTCAACGCATGATCGTGCGCATGGTGGACGCGGCAAACGGAGCAGAATGGAACCGTTATTTTTTTACTCCGCCCGATGCGGAGGGATATCTCAATTTGAAATATTTGAAGATGAACGCGAATTTCATCCCGTTTCGCAATACAATGGAATATCTGACGGGGTTTGACCGTTACAGCATGGGCATCATTCTCGATAACACCCTGGGCAATGTCCTGATTTTCTTGCCGCTCGGATTTTTTCTTCCGCTGCTGTTCGGGAGATACGGCAAACTTTCGAAGCTCATGGTCGATTCCATGGTCATCAGCTTGCGATTGAAACGCTGCAGATTGGCCTGAAAATCGGGCAATTCGATATTGACGATGTCATTTTGAATACATTCGGAAGTGTCCTCGGCTTCTTGCTATTCAAGATCTTGAAACATCTGTTCGCGTTGTCAAATGGAGGTTTCTTCCGGAAAATCGCGGACTAAATCCGACAGACGATTGCCGGGCTGTAATCGGAAAACGCCAATCGCGGCACGTTTCCTCATGTTATCAGAAACATAGTTCATGACCCTGAAGCCAGACGGACTTTTACAAGCGTTCGTCCTCTCGAGGCACAGCAACCTGATCACCCTGATCCTGAAGCTCATTCCCGTCTTTGGCGCGCTGGCGCTACCAGGCAGCCTGGCGTTTACCGCTCCTTTCAGTCTGGAGCATATCCTTTACCGAAAGACGGGCATTCCGGGAATGGAACCCGCCATTTGCGGCCTTGTATTCTTGATCGGTGCGGCGCTCTCTCTCCATGTCGTTCGCAGGGAAAAGAAGGTTGACGTGATGAATGTTTGATGGAGAGGATGAATTCCATGGCGCATGTGAACAGGCCGTCAGCCATGCAAACCATGTTGCGAGTGCTGTCAGCCGATCTGTCCTGCGACGAAACGGATCTGACAACCGACGGTGTATGTATTCGCATCGATGAACATCGGGAAGGCCGGTTCCGTTTCCCGATTCGGGAGCGGTCGCTGAAGATCGTGACGATGGGCAGAGGCGTGGTCGTTTCTTGCAGTCCGGATCGCGTGGAGTGGGCGGTTCAGAACCTTGGGACGCTGACACGCGACCAGGTTTTCTCGGCAGAGACCGTTGCCAGGATACAGGATTACATCCGGACGGACAACCAGATGCTTGAAGGGCCGGTCCAGAAATTCGTCTGCACATTGCAAGAGCTCAAGGCGTTCGCCGTCCCTCCGGGAATGACGTTGTCGATCTTCCGGCAGGAAAAAATGGCGTCCCTGTACGGGATGGCGTCGGATTTTCCCCATGCGTTGTCCGGTCACCCGAACGTCTCCCGCCCCGACATGCTGGCTGTCGTCGCGGCTGATGGCGGCAAGGTCGTCGGAATTGCGGGAGCGTCGCCGATTGCGAGCCGATGTGGCAGATCGGCGTGGATGTTTTGCCCGAATATCAAGGACTGGGGATCGGAAAAGCGATCGTGGGCTCTTTGACCAGGGCTGTGCTCGATGAAGGCGTGCTTCCGTATTATTCGACGGCGGTCAGCAATCTTCAATCGCGTCAACTGGCCACGCGTCTCGGTTACCGGCCCGCCTGGATTGAATTGTACACGCGGTAGAAAAGCGTTCGGCGATTCGCCGAGCGTTTCTTTTATTGATAGCCACGGTATATTGAGATGAATGGGGTAAGAGGTTAAAATAAGGTAAGAATCATGGATTTGGTAAGAACGGATGTGATCGAATGCAGGAGAAAAGGGTGCTGTCATCGAAGGGGCAGGTCGTTGTGCCGAAGACCATTCGAGAATATTTGAAAGTATCCGAAGGGGACGTGATTGAATTCATCGTGAAGGAGAGCGGCGAGGTCGTCATTGCGCCTGCGAAGGAACCGAAACTTGCGGATTTGTACGGCTCGCTGCCCCCGAAGACCGCTGGCAGCACGGAAAATCTGGAGAAAGTGATATACGAATCGAAGCGGGAGCGAGCGGTGAGACGCGCCAAAGAAGGGAAGTAACCGATGGAATATTGGACAGATACAAACATTATTCTTCGTTTCCTGACCGGGGATCACCGCGAGCATTCGGCAGCCGCCAAGAGAATCATGCTGGAAGCAAATGAAGGAAAGCATACGCTGCGCGTGCATTCGGTCGTGCTTGCGGAATGCTGTTATGTTCTGGAAGGCCCCTATTACGGGTATGACCGAACGACAATCGGTACGGCGTTGATGACGCTCCTGAATAGTAAGGGGATCAAGCCGGAAAGTCCGGTGTTGCTGCACGCATTGGATATTTATATGACGCATAACGTCGATTTTGAGGATGCCTTCCTTGCGGCGGCGTCGCATCGGGATCAGGTGCCGATAGTGAGCTTCAACAAGAAAGATTTTCAGAAATGCGGCTGTAATGTGCAAGACCCGATGAAGATGGTATGATCGCTGCAAAACAGAACGATAACACGCTGGTAGGTTGCATCCGCCACAACCTCAGGATAGTGGCTATCGTTTCATAGGAGCTCGGAATTAAGCAGTCGTTCTGAGTCCGAATGAGGGGTGAATGAGGCAGAAATGTCGATGAAGCGGCGCCTATGAAAGCTGTTTTCAAGAATGTGCATGCCAAAGAACCCTCAAAAGG
>Ga0310836_100423_pt1 | contig 35693 bp, 28 predicted proteins | sample SM_ome_4_FD_201310 | JGI IMG/M metagenome (GOLD analysis project Ga0310836, IMG submission 201310) | Sorghum-adapted microbial communities enriched on stacked mutant (SM) sorghum from Joint BioEnergy Institute, Emeryville, California... ... | reverse complement strand
AGGCTTTTGATCTGCTCTTGGAGAATGGGGTGATTGACGAAGAGCTTAACCGCAATCTGAAGGCTATGGTTGGTTTCCGTAATATAGCCGTGCATGATTACCGAAGCATACAAATCGAAATCGTCCAAGCCATTCTTGAGCACCACCTTGATGATTTCGTTATTTTTGCAAGAAAAGTCAGAGATTTTGGTGCTTAAAGCCTCCGGAAAGAAACTATGTTTTCCAGGGGCTAGTATCTACACCCCCCCCACTCCATTCTGCCGCCCTTTTGCAACAAATCCACGCAATACCCGCAATGCGTTTGCGGAGTTTTTTTCCTATTTGGAAAAAGACACTTGCGACCATTCATTGCATCGAGACTATGATCCTGTAAATTATCAACCAACAGCCGCTCCCAACCGGAGCACAAGCAAACAAATGCCATGACCAGTCTGTACTTTGACTCCCGAGTAATCAGTAACAAGTGAATCCGGTCATCCGGAGTACGGCTCCTGTTTCGATCTACGCACTCACGAGGAGTGCGACGAAAGAGATCAAGCGGGAGCTGCCTAAGTTTATCATTTCAATCCACGCACTTACAAAGAGTGCGACTATTCAACGTATCGGTCTACAATGCCTACATTTCCATTTCAATCCACGCACTCACAAGGAGTGCGACAATAACAGCCACGAAGTCTTCTGATGATTTACTTTCGATTTCAATCCACGCACTCACAAGGAGTGCGACTTTCTTGAGCACGTTTGGCTTCGTACTCGGAGCATTTCAATCCACGCACTCACAAGGAGTGCGACATGAGTATTACAATCGCGCCGGGATGTATCCGCGTAATTTCAATCCACGCACTCACAAGGAGTGCGACGCGATTGAGGAGGCGCGTGAATGAGCGATAAGCCGCGATTTCAATCCACGCACTCACAAGGAGTGCGACACCCCACGCGATGTTGATCGCTTTAAACTTCTTGCGCATTTCAATCCACGCACTCACAAGGAGTGCGACGCCCCAATCAATCCCGCGCTCATAAGTAAACGCGTATTTCAATCCACGCACTCACAAGGAGTGCGACTTGCTCGATTTGCTTCACGTTTTGTTCCATTTGGATCAATTTCAATCCACGCACTCACAAGGAGTGCGACGCGCATCAACTGGCGTGACGGAGTGCCGCAAGACCCATTTCAATCCACGCACTCACAAGGAGTGCGACTCGCGTTTATTTCCGTCAATATGACGAATGTAAGATTTCAATCCACGCACTCACAAGGAGTGCGACGGCGTCCAGACGTACATTCCGGCCGACAAGGTCATGATTTCAATCCACGCACTCACAAGGAGTGCGACTACAGCGTTGGTGCCGGGATAACGGTAAGCCGGTTATTTCAATCCACGCACTCACAAGGAGTGCGACTCGCAGACCATCTTTGGTGTTACCGTTGGATGTGCATTTCAATCCACGCACTCACAAGGAGTGCGACATAATGCGGTAGATCACGGATATAAGCAAGCTTTGATTTCAATCCACGCACTCACAAGGAGTGCGACTGATAATGACAAGTTCGATGGGGGTGGCAAGGGTATTTCAATCCACGCACTCACAAGGAGTGCGACTACAACAATGACAGTCTGGATAAATGGTGTTTGGAATTTCAATCCACGCACTCACAAGGAGTGCGACTTTATCGAACGCCTTCCCGACGTCCAAACTCTTAGATTTCAATCCACGCACTCACAAGGAGTGCGACGCTGGACGGTTTCGCGGCGGACTTTACCGTTGTATTTCAATCCACGCACTCACAAGGAGTGCGACTCTTGCTGGTTGCTTTGTTGGTTATCTTGCTGGTTATTTCAATCCACGCACTCACAAGGAGTGCGACAAGAAACTACGGGAAGCGATAGAAACAGCTATCAAGATTTCAATCCACGCACTCACAAGGAGTGCGACGCGAAAATGCCGCGACCGTCCGCAAGTTCCTCGACGATTTCAATCCACGCACTCACAAGGAGTGCGACGGCGTCCAGACGTACATTCCGGCCGACAAGGTCATGATTTCAATCCACGCACTCACAAGGAGTGCGACATGATCAAAGCGATCACGGGTAAGAGCAATTGGCATTTCAATCCACGCACTCACAAGGAGTGCGACGACGGCAGCATCACGCCTTACCATATGCGGTGTATTTCAATCCACGCACTCACAAGGAGTGCGACGCGCAACGGGATAAAAAAAAAATTGAATGGAGTATTTCAATCCACGCACTCACAAGGAGTGCGACGAGTTATCTGCCCGGTATGGTTGGTACAAAAAAATTTCAATCCACGCACTCACAAGGAGTGCGACATTTAGAAATGACGGGGCAGGGTTGTCGGGAGTTTATTTCAATCCACGCACTCACAAGGAGTGCGACGTCGATGATGGTTGCGTCACACTCTACCGCGGTCATTTCAATCCACGCACTCACAAGGAGTGCGACGCAGTTCGGGGAACGTTACTATGGCGACACCTTTTCATTTCAATCCACGCACTCACAAGGAGTGCGACAATCTCACGCGTAAAGGTGGCGCTCGAAGCCGTATTTCAATCCACGCACTCACAAGGAGTGCGACCGCGAAATGGTGGCAAGAGTTTGTAGGGGACGTTATTTCAATCCACGCACTCACAAGGAGTGCGACACAGACGTAACTCCCGATGTTGCTTCTGTTACAATTATTTCAATCCACGCACTCACAAGGAGTGCGACCGATTGGCGGCGTAGACACTGATGTCATTACAGGCATTTCAATCCACGCACTCACAAGGAGTGCGACATCCGCATTTCCCCGTCATCTCTACCGTAACGTCCGATTTCAATCCACGCACTCACAAGGAGTGCGACCGCGAGGGTGGGGACGCTTGGAGACGTGACACAACGATTTCAATCCACGCACTCACAAGGAGTGCGACACGGATTGGCATTTATAGGCCAGTCGATCCCGACATTTCAATCCACGCACTCACAAGGAGTGCGACGGTTGGGGACACAAGTCCCTTCAGACGTGTGGAATTTCAATCCACGCACTCACAAGGAGTGCGACTGGCTTACCTCACGGCTTATTGGGGCCGTGTTAAATTTCAATCCACGCACTCACAAGGAGTGCGACAACCTTGATTGCCTGTATCAAATCATCTATGTTTATTTCAATCCACGCACTCACAAGGAGTGCGACTTCTTGTTGTGTTGGTTCCATTCGCTCCACTTAGACATTTCAATCCACGCACTCACAAGGAGTGCGACGCAGACAGCAGCTTTCTATCGATCAGTACCGTGATTTCAATCCACGCACTCACAAGGAGTGCGACGCGCTTTATGTGTCATTGCTTCAGTCCATTTTCATTTCAATCCACGCACTCACAAGGAGTGCGACTAAAAGTAGGTGAAGATACAGTGGAAGAAAAGAAAATTTCAATCCACGCACTCACAAGGAGTGCGACATTATTGGACAGGTATGTTGCGTGTTTACCTCGACATTTCAATCCACGCACTCACAAGGAGTGCGACCCGTGTAAAATGTCCATGTTGTAAGATCAGTTCATTTCAATCCACGCACTCACAAGGAGTGCGACTGAACGGAAAGAAGTTGTCGAAATTGAAGATGAGTATATTTCAATCCACGCACTCACAAGGAGTGCGACGCTTACGCTATCGGAAGAGTCTACGCAATTTTTCATTTCAATCCACGCACTCACAAGGAGTGCGACTGCTGGCTCAAAAAGGAGAACGCGAACAGGTGAAGGTGAATTTCAATCCACGCACTCACAAGGAGTGCGACAAGCCACGCTGGAACTTTGCGTCGATCGCGTTCGATTTCAATCCACGCACTCACAAGGAGTGCGACAAAACGCAACAAGACGCGAAGCAAGCGGAACTGAACATTTCAATCCACGCACTCACAAGGAGTGCGACGTTAAGTTTGGGTTGGGTGGGTGGTACAAAATAACCATTTCAATCCACGCACTCACAAGGAGTGCGACGTGGAATTGACTTAGCAGCTCATTGGGCCGGCATGAATTTCAATCCACGCACTCACAAGGAGTGCGACTGCGGGCCTTGTGAAGCCTTGAGCCACAAGGCCTCACATGCCCAGAAGTGCGAACCTGTTTTGTGAGTGCGAAATGTTATTGTTTATTCCAACAAAAAACTCAACAACCCCAGTAATAGCGCGGGGTGCGAACCTCATAGGGATTTTATGTGCGCTTGGGGTTCGCACCGTTAAAAGATGAGCGGGTCCTCTAAATCGATCGACGGCTTTGCGCCAATATGCTCGACTTTGGTTTTGTAGTTATTGCCCAGCCGATAAAATCGCAGGCTGTCTTTTTCATGATCAATGAGTTGGGATAACTCCAGCTTCAGAGCGGTGAACTGGGATGCATCGACGTTACATTCAAACACGGAATTCTGTACCCGTTGTCCGTAGTTCTGACATGCCTTAGCCACTCTACGGAGCCTCGCAGCTCCTCCTACGCCTGAGGTTTGAACATCATAAGTAATGAGTACAAGCATCCCGAGTCACCTACTTCCATAAAAATGGCGGATACTCATCTAAATCACCGCGCAAGAAACGTGCCAATAATAAGGCCTGAGCGTAAGGAACCAGCCCCCAGGAGATTTTTTCATCCAGGAAAGGGTGGGTAATTTTCTCTTGCTTCTTGGTTTGCCATGCTTGCAGAAACGTTTTGCGAGCCTCGTCCGTCATCAGTACAGCTCCGTTTTCCTTTGTCACAAAATCAGCTGCTGCTACTTCTTTCCGATTAATCAACGACAGCACAAACCGATCGGCATAAATTCCTCGCAGCTCTTCCATCAGATCCAACGCCAGGGAGGCTCGGCCAGGACGGTCCTGGTGCAAAAAGCCGACATAAGCATCAAGCCCCACGGTCTCCAAAGCCGCAGCCGTATCTCTAGCCAAGAGCGTGTAAGCGAACGACAGCATGGCATTTACGTTGTCCTTCGGGGGTCTTCTGGATCTCCCGTGAAAAAAGAAACTCTCCTTCTGCTGCAAAATCATCTGATCAAACACCTGGTTATAGAGAACCGCCGCCTGTCCTTCCCACCCCCGCAAACTTTCGAGGTTATTGCTGTTACGGACTTCCCGCAAAATATCCGATAGCTGCCCGGAAATCGACTTGAATTGTTCCACATCAATGCGCAGCGGATAATCTCGCGTCATCCGTTCGAGAATCCACTTGTGGTTATAAATCTTCCCTGTAATGAAGTTTCGGGCAATTTTTACCGCATCCTCTTCATGTTCCGAAATCCGGTACTGCGTTTTTCTCAAAATCACATTTCCCCGGCTTTCCCCTATGACTCTTGCCAGGAATCTTCCGCTTGGTGTCAGGAAGGTGATGGAAATATTCCGATCCGCACAATACCCCATTAATGCCGGACTCGCCCCCGTGTATCCAAAGCTCACGATCGCTTCCAGATTATGAAGCGGCAAACGGCCAATCTTCTCATCGCCTTTCAGTAACAACACATTATCACCATCAAGCGCCAAGTACGTATCCGGCTGAGTAACATATAACGTATTTAACAGCTTCTTCAATCACTCAGCCTCCCTTCAATGTAGCTTTGGACCGAGCGTTTGTGCATCAAATGGGGCACGCAGATATGCTGCAAAGAGCAGTTTTTGCAAAAAGGCCCCGTCTTTACCTTCGGCGTATGGCGCTTGTCGTAATAATGATGCATTTCTGCAGCCATCTGTCGTACTTGATCTCGCAGTCTGTCATGAATCAGCACTTCAACACGATGCCTGATTTCGTTGTAGAATAGGTACCCTGTGTCCACGCGGCAGAGCATCATCTCTTCCAGACACATCGCCTGGGCTGCAAGCTGAAGGATGTCTTCATCGCCTTTCTTCGGCTTCCCCCGCTTATACTCGACAGGATAGACCTTATAAGTGCCTTCTGCTCCCGCCAGTTCAACCCCCTCGGGATCCTGGACGAATTCGACTACATCACAGATTCCGCTTAACTGCAGTTCCTTGGACTGAATCGGCATCGCGCGAACGATTAATTTGTCTCCACGCTTTTCCCGGATGAACGGCTGATCCGCCTTTTGATGTAGATGCTGGCCTTCGATCGTTCTGGCATTTTCATCCCATTGTTGTTCAATATGAATCAGGGCCCACTGACGTTTACAAAATTGGAAATGCTGGAGCCCTGACAACATTAAATAGTGATCTTCGTCATTAACGACCATTGATAACCTCGACATTCAAACCTTCGAGTTCCTCAAGTTCAATAGTGTAATCTTCAAATTGCTTGGGTTCAGGAGTGGTAGAATATACTTTCAAAGACCGGTGTACTTTGGCCGAAGAATATTGCCCCAGCTTGGAAGAATGATTCCACCAATAGACCTTATGGACTTCCATACTGCCGTCCGGACGAGCAGAAGAGCTGTCATTTTCAAAAAGGGTAATCAATGCCTGCTTAATCTTCTCCGCATCTTCTTCGGTAAAACCTGTCTTCTCTGCAAGTTGCGTATTAATGCTTCCCTTGAACAGGTACAGACCAAAATCCACGCGATGCTTCATCCCCATCGTGTCGGAGCTGCGTCTGTCCCCCGTTACGGAGTTCACGCTTTTGGTAATCTGGGTGCTGACAATGTCAATCGGGTCAATGCTTGTAGCCGTATGAATGGAGACGGGACCGCGGACGCCTACAGACAGATCGGAGCCTTTGAAAGCGAAAACTTGTCCAAAACTGCGTACATCGATCCACTCCTGGCAAGCCAGCTTGGCGAATTCATCGGCCGATGCATTTTTGCTTTTCAGCATCTTTGCCAGCTCTGGATGGGCATCCGCACGTTCACGCAAACTTTTGAAATCATCCACTTTTCTGTCATCCGACTGGACAAAAATCTTCTCTCCCATATCCAGCAAGCGATTGCGGATTTTACGTTTGATGGCTACATCCGAGATTTCTCCATGGCCGTCGTAATTTTGGCGTGGGCGATTACCGTTCAGAGGGTCCCCGTTTGGATTGGCTTTTGTCACGGACAAAATAACAGCAAAATCGATTTTATGACCAAGCGTGCTCATTCGTTTGTATCCTCCTCTTTTTTCTTATAAAGTTCACGGCGTTGACTATAGAACCCAAGTAAATATTGCTCGGTTAAAGGAGTATTATTGAAATCCCCATCCTCAAATTGATCGGCGATTTCATCAATCAACTTAGATAAATAGGTCGCTTTCGTTCCCAGCTTGGCTTGATAAGGCTGAAGGCTGGCCTGTATTGTCTTCCAGGTTCGTCCCGGATTCTGGGCGTACGAGTTCATATAACGAATCGCATTAGTAGACCTTGTCTCATCTTTGCCTAGTGCTCCCCGTTCAAGCACATCCGCCACAGCCAACAAGCGGCCAAACAGATAACTCCGATCCCTGGATTCGGTGTTAAGCGGCACGTTCCATTCCTCCCCTTTTTCCAACAGCATTTTACGAATCAATGCGCATGCGATGCTTAACGTCTTCTCCCATTCCCACCGCTCCATAGATACTGGATTGGAAGCCCGGTGGAAGGCGCTTCTGACAATATCTCGAGGGACTGCACGTCGATCGACAATGCAGGGAATTATCCGTTCCATCGTCCCTTTGATGATCTTCTCACCTGCTCTGGGGCCGTAAGCCGCAAAAGCAATATCCTTCGTCGCAGGCGCTCCATAAAAAGTGATAAACTGCTCGTCCTCCTTGCGGTAACGATGCTCCCAGGCGCAAGAGCTATGCCACTCTTCCAGACGATTTAAATACAGCTCCTTATTCAGATGACGATAGTACAGCACCGCCATCCGGCCGGTCGTTGCGGAGTCCAGGACGAGAATGTTCACCTCTGCTTGATACGTCAGATCATTCCGAAACCCGTCAATTGCCCGTCTTACCTGGTCGGCATAAGGCTTGTCCGTATCCGGTTCTCTGTCGATTTCCCGGCCGGAATGACGCATCATGTCTACAATATCCTCATCGGTATTCGGAACGGGATCATTATCGTTGCCCCACACCAGAAATACGCGTTCATCAATCGTTTTCCCCTGACGGTGTATCAACCATTTCAAGGCATTGTGCGCTTTCTGCGATACCTCATAACTGATGGATACCGCTTCCTTGCTTGATTTGAAGCGTCCTCTAAAGGTGAAGCCCGAATTGTCATTCGCAGAAATTAATTTGGCCTTATCCGCTGCATGGCGAATCTTGTTCGCATGCCGTTCCGTACTCGGACGCATCTCTCCTGTAACAAAACAAACGTCCGTTTCTCCCAGCTTTTGATTGTAAAAGGATATAAATGAATCAAACATCGCCTTATCTTTCCATACTTCCTCGGGCGAGTCTGGGGTGAAAACATTAAATCTGATAAAAGCACTGGATGTCTCTGCAGCCCCGCTTGAAAAAATAGGTGGCTTGTCCCCGTACTTCGCCGAATATTTCTCATCCCATTTCTCGATCAGATGCTGGTTCTCATCAAGCTTGATGATTTTGGCCGCGACCAAATCCTCTATTAACCGCCCCTTGCGCAAATACGTATAAATACATTTCAATTTCTCTGTGGCATAGGGAGAATTGGCCCATTCCTCTAAATTGCGGATGTACTTGTCAAAAGGAACTTCATCCGGATTTTTGATCTGCCCGCCATACTTCACGAAGTCGCCAGCGACATAACTGAGCTTGTCGTGTAACGGGTAGGGAGCGACCTTGGAGCCTGACCGGCTGGCGGATTCCTCTGTACAGGGAATTAAGGTGCTCTCCTTCTCCAACACTCTGGCCTTAAGAAAGTCCCCGTCTTCATCGATCGTAACTTCAACATGTGCATTCTGGGTTGTATGTGAAACCGGCAGCAATGTGTATTCACGATCGCGTTTCTTTACCGTTTTCCCAACTTGATCCAGATTTGCCTCATACGTCTCATACAGGTGGAGCAGCCAACTCATCTCATTCACCTCCTAAATTGCGGAGCAGTTGTTCCGCAGACTCGATGGTATCCGAATGGAACGACTTGGGCTCCATTTCTCTGACTGAACGAACAATGGTGCAATCTTCCGGCTTTGGAAACCGGATGTACCCTTGATTCATCTCAACATTCCACAGCCTTACCGAAAGCTCATTCTTTCCTGTCTCATCGGGATAATTGAACCCGTGAACCATCGTTCCTAAATAATGCGTTCTTTCATCCGTATCGTAATAACCTGTTCCACTGCCAAATTCACAAGGCTGCACATACCCCTGACACTCTCGAGTACCCAGGAAAATATCTCTGCGTCCCCCCGCTTTCAACGAACGTTGAAGGATGCTGTAATGCTTTCCTTCATTACGGTCGAAGGCGAGATCCGGCCGGTGTTCGTTAAAAACAAAGTGGGCCTTCACTTGGTAATGCACGTCCTTCAGATACGTGTAATTGGCCAGCGTGTTCCCGCCCCCATAGTCAATCGGGCGCACTCCCTTGGATTCCATTTGGATCGGCTTCATGACACGCAGCTCGTCGATGATATACATGATCGTCGGCTTCCAGTAGACAGACTCGAGAATTCCCTTAATCGCTTGATAGGTAGGAACACTATAGGACACCTTCTCACCGCCTATTTTGGTTAGAGGGTCGGTAAATAAAGCGTAGTCGCCGAAAACTTCAAACTGGACTTCGTTCCTCATGGTTTGAATCACCTCCTTTACAGGAGCAGCCTGATAAGATTTTTATTTCTCTCAGGCTGCAGATTTTATCATCTTGTATTTCAGCAGAGGAATGATCTCACCAAGCCACAAAGTCCATTCCTCCCTCCCCCTTCAAGTCCACACCGTACTCCTCGCTGTACCAGTTCTCTTTCAGTTCATAAATCATGCCGTCCAAGTGCATTACAATGGCATTATCCCGTTTTAATTGCTCCATCTCTTGCGAGTACAGGTTCACCGTAAACTGCTGCGCTTGTTTCAAAAATTGGGTCGCATCTTCAAGCCAAGCTCCGCTGTTCAATTGAGCAATCAGTTCTTTGCCTCCTCCATAAGGCACGAGGACGGAAGTCGTTTTTTGATCAATGACCTGAAAATGCTCTGCTGCTGTTTTGTAGCTGCCATTTAAAATTAATGGAAAGCTTGTCCCCTGTTTCTTGCGGTAGTGCGTCACATAATCATTTTCCGGGGAGAGCGACATTAGGAGCTTGGTCATCTCTTTATCTAATTCCTTAACATAATAGTTTAAATTGGCCTCCATTCGATTGTAGTAATAGACGAAATATTCACTCATCGCCTTTGGCAAAAGCAAGTTTCCTTCATATTGATCTGCTTTCTTCTTAAACCTGGCTAGTAGGCGGCCGGACACTTCTTTTCCGACTTTAATCTCCTGCAGCCTCGAAACGGCTTCCTCCGCATGGTCGATGATATATACATTCTGCGATTCATCTTCTCCATGTCGGTTGCATCGTCCAGCTGCCTGGGCAATCGAGTCCAGCCCCGCCAGAGAACGAATCACACATTTAAAGCTGACATCAACCCCGGCTTCTATCAGTTGTGTAGTGATACATATGATAGGAACTTGCTGGTCCAGCATACTTCGGATTTCCTTGAGCTGATCCTTTCGATGTGACGCGCACATGGACGTGCTAAGGTGATAGACAGGCATAGGTCTATCCTTTAACTTTTCGTATAAATCCTTTACTACCTTTTTGGTATTTAAAATGATCAGTGTACTGCCCCATGTGTTAATTTCCGACTCCACCCAATCGGCTAACGTCTCATTCGTCATAGGCTCTTCCGTTCGGTCAATCAGCTCGACCCGCTTAAATGCCTTCCCAACTTCAGTTAGATTCGACACAATTTCCCCATCCCGATCCTTCAAGAGGCTATGCTTCACATTCTCTAGCGTAGGTTGAGTCGCCGTGCAAAGGAGAATGCTGCAATGGGCATCTTGTTTCAAGAAATTTAACGCCTCATTAAAAAGGGAGATGCAATGAATGGGAACCTTCTGTACTTCATCAAACACAATCACCGAATGACTCAAATTATGCAAACGACGAGTATTGCGGTTGCCTTTGGCATAAAAGACATTGAGAAATTGGACAAGGGTCGTAAAAATGATCGGGCTATCCCAGTTGTCGCGAGCAAGCCGGAGTTTCTCTTTGTCTGTAATGAGCCCGTCATCAGCTTCATCACCATCCTCCATATCTTTCTGTTCCTCCTCGATAACATTGGAGTGGTGTTCTAAAATATGTTCGCTATCTTGTAAGATCTTCCTGACCTCATCCGCGTTTTGTTCGATGATTGTCGTAAATGGCACGACATAAATGATCCTCTGTTTCTCGTACTTGCAGGCATGTCGAAGAGCATATCGCAGACTAGCCAGTGTCTTGCCTCCACCCGTGGGGATAGATAACGTATAAATGCCGGACGGACGTTCAGCAGCGAATACATCGCACTGTTCCGACATTTGGGCTCTTAGCACGTTGATCGGTTCGCTTGCATTACTTTTATCTTTTAATTTAGTCAGATGATTCATTAAACGACGATAGTAGGTTTCAAATAATTGAAGATGCTGGTTGGACTCCGCTACCTCAACCTGTTCTTCAAAACAACGTGTGTCGGTCCGATCCGCATCAATTAAACAGCTGAAAATATACTTTGTAACAAAGAAACTTTGTGCAGGCGTGCGATCCCAAAATTGTTCCAGTTCATTTACGGCAGCTTGAATATAACGAATAAGCTCTTCCTCGGACATCGTGTCCTGAAAAAAACGTTCAACAGCCAAATCGTATTCAGGAAGGTCCGTATCATGTACTCTTCTTAAGTAGTCAGATTTGATTTCAGGTGAGAGATAGTCTTGGAGGTTAGAGTGATGAGATATGATAGCATTGCCGACGATTTCAGCTAATAGCTTCTCTAGGAAGGTACTTTCTTTATGATGGAGCAGCGAAAACAGTAATCTGCCTCCAGCTGTAGAGTGATCAACCTCACCGCGCTTCGGTTGAGGCCATTCAGGGTGAAAGGCAACGACGTCTATATATTCTTGGAACTTATCGCTATATTTCCCCAGATCGTGAAGCAAACCGGCTAACCCTGCGACATGTTTCAGACCCAACTTTGCCCCGAATTGTTCCGCCAGTCGTTGCACTCCAAGTAAGTGTGCTTTTAACGGTTGGATTTCTTTATCACGTTCTCGTACATGAGCAATAAACACAAGCACATCTCCTCGCACATGATCATATACAATCTAGTTCTATTTTACCGCATTGATTGTCATATTTCACCAATATTCGGGCAAAAAGTACTATGATTACAAATAAAGGAGAAGTTGAATTGATAGAATGTGGAGAATAAGAAAGAAGCTGTTTGTCTCGGGGAGGAATGTTCGTATTCCATGAAGGACAAGCTGGGATTAGGGAAAGCTTGGTGACCGCTCTCCGGTGGATACCGGGAATCGATTTTGCTTAATATACCTCTTTTCTTACTGTCTACTTGTCGGAAACCTCCCGCTCCCATATAGGGTGCGACGTTTGAGGACGTGAAAGAGAATTCCTTTGCACGAATTTCAATCCACGTACCCTTACAGGGTGCGACTGTTGTCCTGAATCCCGTACTCTTTGTTGACTTGTTATTTCAATCCACGCACCCTTACAGGGTGCGACCATCCTCCGGTATTTTCTTGATGACTTCCGTTTTGGATTTCAATCCACGCACCCTTACAGGGTGCGACTCATTACTCGCGTGACGGTCAGGGGTATCTCGATAATTTCAATCCACGCACCCTTACAGGGTGCGACAATTGGCGGATGGTCAAGTTTGCATCATCCCGCAATTTCAATCCACGCACCCTTACAGGGTGCGACTCTGAACTTGAGGATATGAATGCCCGTCGGATCATTTCAATCCACGCACCCTTACAGGGTGCGACCTTTTCGATATTTGCGTCGATACCTTCGAGGAGATTTCAATCCACGCACCCTTACAGGGTGCGACCGGAAAGGAGGTGAACCCTTTGGCAGTTGTTACATTTCAATCCACGCACCCTTACAGGGTGCGACTTGCTTCGAGGAATTTTCTAACAATCTCCGGCCAGATTTCAATCCACGCACCCTTACAGGGTGCGACACCAGATTCAGCCCCGTAGTAATTACTACGGTCGATTTCAATCCACGCACCCTTACAGGGTGCGACTAAAGGCATGGCTACTTTCTTGACAGATTTGACGATTTCAATCCACGCACCCTTACAGGGTGCGACGCAAAGCACGCGATACAGGAAAGTACGTGAAGCATTTCAATCCACGCACCCTTACAGGGTGCGACTTAGGAGGGTATAAGATGATTAGATTGTTTGCCAATTTCAATCCACGCACCCTTACAGGGTGCGACGCCTATACCGGTATTCGCGTCGGCGAGTTATGCGCCCTATTTCAATCCACGCACCCTTACAGGGTGCGACCGAAATGTGCATTACAGCTTCATGTACACTAACCAAATTTCAATCCACGCACCCTTACAGGGTGCGACGCGGTACCTGTGATATTAATAGCGGCTGCAATAATTTCAATCCACGCACCCTTACAGGGTGCGACGGCCTTATATCCAACATCATAACCAAGAGCATTAAATTTCAATCCACGCACCCTTACAGGGTGCGACCTTATTTTGTTTTTATAGCCAAAGCCGACGAGGATATTTCAATCCACGCACCCTTACAGGGTGCGACTTGTTTCAATATCCCAAGCGTATGCTTCCATCTTAATTTCAATCCACGCACCCTTACAGGGTGCGACCATTTTCCCACCCACCCTTATGATCATTGTGTCATTTCAATCCACGCACCCTTACAGGGTGCGACGACACAAGCGGCGGATATCTATGATAACTACGGTGCATTTCAATCCACGCACCCTTACAGGGTGCGACAGCGATTTAAAACGTTTGAGCACTGATTGGGAAGATTTCAATCCACGCACCCTTACAGGGTGCGACCCTGATAAGTCAGGTCAAAAGCATAAGCACCAGCCGATTTCAATCCACGCACCCTTACAGGGTGCGACGATGAATCGCAAACTAATTTCGACGGACGAAAATGATTTCAATCCACGCACCCTTACAGGGTGCGACCGTCCAGCGCATCGTTGGTTTTCTGGTTGTCTTTGATTTCAATCCACGCACCCTTACAGGGTGCGACTGATAAGTCAGGTCAAAAGCATAAGCACCAGCCGATTTCAATCCACGCACCCTTACAGGGTGCGACTGCGATTTCACAGATATTTTCAGCTAATTATCAACAGATTGTGTAAATATTGGATTAATTTCAATCTATATAATGTTTAATATTGGTAGAAATGGCAGTTATAAAAGAAATTTGTGGTGCGAACCCCCTAGGAGAATCATGTTCACTTCATATTCGCACCAAGTTAATAACATTCATGACGAAATGCCTAAAAAATTGTTCGCCATGAATCTCCTACTGTTTCATTTCATTTTAACTGCATATTGCGAACTGAAACCAAAGAAATATAACCCCCCCTCTTCTGTGACATCCCATAAAGCAGCTTCCACAGGTAGATTCACATCACTTTTGGGCAGCCCCTATTTATATGTGCATTATAGCATGAAACCCTGCCAGTTAATCTGCGGTTTATCGTGTTGAAGTAATTGGAGAAAGATCAGCCAATCAAACAAACACTCTCACTTCGATATATCCAAAAATCCCTCCCCAAACACATCCCGCACGTCGTGGATTGTCAGGAATGCGGAGGGGTCGATGGAGCGGACGATTTTTTTCAAGGTGGATACCTCTTGCTTGCTGATAACAATATAAAGGACCTCCTTCGGGTTCTTCGTATAGTAGCCATGACCCGACAGGACGGTTACGCCACGGTCCATTTCGGTGATGACCATTTCGGCGATGTCATTCTGCTTCTCGGAAATGATGGTGACGGCTTTCTTGGGATTGAGACCTTCGATCATGAAGTCCATCACCTTCGTGCCTACATATAAGATAACGATCGTCAGCATCAGCTTCTCCGCGCCAATGATGAAATAAGAAGAGAACGCCACGATCAGGTCAAAAAACAACAGCGCGTAACTGATATTCCAATCCAGATATTTATTGGCGATCCGGGCCAGAATAACGGTTCCCGCCATCGTCCCTCCGACTCGCACGATTAGACCGATGCCAACCCCCCACGATCAAGCCGGCGAACACCGCATTGATGGTTGGCTCGTGCGAATCGATACGCCAGTTCTCCGTCAAATGCAGGAACAACGAGTTAAACGCGACCGCAATAATCGTATAGATCGTCGTCCGCCGATCCAGAAATTTGTACCCCACAATAAGAGGCCCCCCGTTGATATTCACCAGGGAAGGCGACCATTGGAACAGGTAGTACAAAATGATCGTTGACCCCCTCCCTCACCGAAGTCGTTCGGAACAATAAACAAATTGACGGCTAGCGCAAATAAAAAAGCCCCAACAATTAAAACAGCGATATCCGCGAAATACTTCTTCATCTTCATCCTAACTTTAAACCTCTCTCGACCATGTTTCTGCCTTCACAATCAGAACATCGTAGCGATTAGGATTTCGAAAGTCAAAATGACTTTAACAAATTAGATCGTTACCACATGGCTAGATTTACGCTTTAGGATGGTCGAGAAGGCCAAACAAAAGGGGCTGTCCCAAGAGGTAGTTACTTTACTACTAAGGGATCGAGAAGTGCCCTTGATTGAAAAAATAATCGGTCAGGTATGAACCCACCTGGCCGATTATTTTTCTTTGTTGGCTGAGTTGCCCAACTTTCAGAAAATTGTGGGCAAGGGGAAGCCACCCGACCTCAAGGCTTACTTTTCGTAAACCTCGAAGCAGGAAACGACGGGATCCTCGGTTGTTCTTCACCTGACCAAATATACTTTTGGGTTCATGCATGCTCTAAACCGACAGAGCATAGCCCTCTTCACTGGTTAATTGCTCCCGAGTCTGTCTCTAGCGCTGATAATTCATGCTGACTTGGATTTCACGGTCTCCTTTTAGTACATTAAGCTTTGAGTGGGCATTCTGCGCACGATGTACTTCTGTAAAGCCACTTGCGAATCTCATATCTGCGCTCGGTCTTCTCCTTGCTCTCCTGGATGAAAGTCAATCTTCGCCCACCTGCACAGGTCCATGTATCCTTGGCTTCGACATACTGCCAGTCTAGCTTGCTTCTGTCCTTCTTCCAAGCTTTTGTTTTCTCTTTGTGATAGGTGTTGTATTTGACAATCACTTTTACTTCTTCGCCTTCCAGGTAAGCGTAATTTCCCTCGCTCCCATATCCGGCGTCAGCAATGACCGTGCCGGGTAATCGGCCCAATTGCACTTTGACTTTCTCCAAGTGTGGCTTCAAGGTTCGCGTGTCCGTCGGGCGTTGATGAAGGGTGAAACTGACAATGAATTTACGGCGGCATTCACGACACGAACGACATGATTTTGCGGGAAGTCTTCTTCTAAATCCATTGGCAGGCAGAGTTGATCAACGGTATATTGAATGTACCAAGAAACCTCTCCTTTAGGTTATGGTTGGCGGTACTTCCATTTTACTAAAAAGTGATTTCTTTTTGTTTGATGAATTGAAAAGAGGGTCGTCCCTCAGTCATCTATGATGACCGAGGGACGATCCTCTTCCTAACCCCTTCTCTACAAACCATCACAACGGCACTCGCCGCTGAGCCGTCACTCCACACCAAGGACTTTGATCTCATCAAGGAAAACCCAGATATTCACGGAAAAGTCGGCTTTAATGTATCGGGCAGTCACTTTATCGGCTCCCGCATTCCCTGGTACACCATCTACAACCCCGCTCCACCGAACGAACTCTGCAGAACCGTCACGTGCTGCTTGCGGGGATAAGTTTGCCAATGGCTCCAAGACTCACCGTTAGATGAAACCGAAAAAACGACATTCTGTGGAAAATGGATACCGGGTCCACTATCCTGCAGAAAATGAGCCCGAATCACGCCAATCGATTTATTACTGCCTAAATCAAAGACAATGGAACATCTCCGATCTTCAGGGTAAGCATTCCCGGCATGGCCTTGCCACTGCTCATTCTGGTAATCTGTCCCGTCAAAGAGCCCATTTCGTCAATTCGTTCCCTGAATCAGGATAGTTGCTTTTCGACGTCCGCGAAATCGTATAGCTTTGGCCCAGAACCAGATTGCTTAACCCCCAGCCGTCAGACCAGGTTTGAATAAGCACCCGAGCATAGGTATCCAGGATAGACGCTGCCTGTACCGAGATCATACCTTGGGCTTGAACAGCCGGATCATGAATGTGCGTGAGAAAATCCTGTGTATAGGTTATCGCATCCTTCACATTGTTCTGATCCAGCAGAAGCTTAATGATTTGTAAACGATAGGTCAATTCATTGCCAAAAGTCGGATGGATATCGTTCGATGCAATATAATCTTGTACAAGATCCGCCATGGTCTCGGGCGCAGGGTTGCTGTTCATAGAATAAGTTCCGTTTAAATATTGGTACAGCCAATCATACATGAGGCGCAAGTTTGGATCCTGACTTACCCCCAAGTTGTACACGGCATTATTTCCTTGGTAGTAAGCTCTGAACCCCTGTTGCATCAGACCGGATCTAACCCCGCTGTCCAAATATTCAATAAAACGATCACGGAGCTCAGGTACTGTCAGCATCCCATCATCAAATTCAACTTCGTTCCCCATGCCATATCGCTGGGCTTCATTGGCAGCATCCTCCAGGCGATCCGCATCCATCCCTCCGAAAAAATAGTTCGGTTGAAGCGCTGCGGCATCAAAACCTACGTCTTTCCACATAAACATCTTGTATGCATACGAATGGGGGATCCAGAAGGCCTTCAAATTCATGGCATGTACTTTATCCGTCACAGTCCGAACGATGTCTGGCCCAGATTCGGTTACGTCGATTTGTTCCGGCATCCAGTACATCCCAACTAGATCAAGATTGGAGTAGTTCGCGGCCTGCCATCTTTGCCGGACCTGTTCCAACCACCACTGCACTGCTTTCTCCCTATTTTCAGCTGCTTGTTCTTTCCCCACAATGGAGGCATTGAAATTCAAGGAACCGGTGCCGTCGATATCCCCAAAATCCGTTAAAACTTCCCCGGGATTCGGAATCATTAGAACAACCTTCTCCTTATGATCTGGTTGATTCAGCTTGGCCGCGACTTCCTTGACGGCTTCATTCAACTGCTGCATATCCCCTGTGGGAGCGAAGGTTTTATCCAAATACCATTGCCAATCCTCCAGATTCGTCTGACCAAGCCCGAAATCGCGGCCTGCAGGCGAGTAAATCGCAAGATACAGGATACCGTCAAACAGCCAATCGATCGGCTCACCCTCTTTATCCACATAACTGATGTTCGGGATAATCCGTTCCTTGTTCCAATCCCCTAAGCCATTTGCGTAATGCCCGTTATACAGTAGATTCAGATTTCGGATCCCTGCTGTAGCTTCCCCCGGTTCCAAAAATTGCGGTTGTTCCGCAGGGACCTTAATCGCCCCTTCAACCTTTCCGTCCGTCCCCCAAATCTCAATTTCATCAATATACTCCCAATAGATGGGATGCATGAAGAAGGTGACCTTCACATAACGGGCATAAGCCAAATGTCCATCCGTATTTGCGGCCTTGATTCCATCACGGCTGCCATCCCACTCGAACATTTCCTGTCTGGGCGGTCCTCCTCCCCAGAGAAGCTGAGTTGCGTAATGGTTGAGCAGCCCCCAATGTTCCTTGTCGTCGGAAACATACATCGATACCGATAACGGCACGAGGATTGAGTTCGCAGGATAGTCTTGCAGAAAGTGAGCCGTAATCTTTCCAATCGACTTATCCTCCCCAAGATCAAACACAACTTCGCGTGTCTTTCCACGCAAATGCCCCACCCATGCTGGATCATTCAGATCTAATTGGCCATACTGGCCATCCGTCAGCTTATACCCCACATCAGGATGAGATGCCTCTGGCGCCTCGGACCATTCATATGGGAGACCTGCCGCGAGATTACTAAAATTCATCTGGTTCATGTCGACCTCAGCTGGATGGGTATCGCTTACACTTTCCGCTTCCACTGGATTCCCATCAACCGATTGCAGAACCGTTGTATCAGTTCCCACCGATTTTGCTTGCACCGAGTTATACGGTGTAGTTAATAAGAAAGCAACCATAAAACTGAATACCCAACTTTTCCTCAATTTCATAAAGGCCAGCACCCTTTCTATTTAGAAGGTGTTAAAAGATAAAAATGAGTAGCAGGACGTGAACTGAATTCACCTCGATGGTTAACGCTTTAACAGTAGCGCATCCATCACCAATTTGGCCGCCCCCATCGCCCCCGCTTTATTGCCAAGTGAAGCAGGACGGACATCCAGGCTTGGAACCAGTTCAGCCAGCCGGTGCTGCAAGGAAGACCACCATAGGGCCTTTGCTTCGACAACTCCTCCGCCAACGAGAATTGCGCTTGGGTCAAGTCCCATATGAATGTTTTGAATGAAGATGGCCAAATGTTCAACAAACTCCTGTATCACGGCGGCGATTGCTTTATCGCCCCGTTGGTAATCGTCAAAAACCTCCCTTCCTGATACGTAGACCCGCTGGGTCGCCTCTTGTGCCAATCGGACTAACGCGGTTCCGGACAGGTATTGCTCGGCGCACCCTTCCCTACCGCAATTACAAGGTCGGCCGTGAGGGATGAACACAACATGCCCCCATTCGCCGCCGTGCCAATGAACGCCCCGATATAATCGGCTGCCGATCATATTGGCACCTCCAACCCCCGTACCAAGCGTCAGCATGGTCAGGTCGGACAAGCCGGCACCAGCGCCGATCCACGCTTCTCCAACGAGCGCTGTGTTGGCGTCATTATCCACCACAATAGGCAGGCCAAACTTCTCTTCGTAGGTTTTCCTCAGATCAATACCTTGCCAGCCCGGTAAATTATCCGTCGCGTATAATACACAACCCGAATCCGTGTTAACCCGTCCAGCCGTACCTATTCCGATACCTGCGATCTCCAAGGAAGAATCGAACAGTCGCCGGATCACCGTTTCCAAATGATGGGCAATTCGGCCATTCCCCTTGTTCGCCTCTGTATTTACTTGGTATTCATTTAACACATCCCCATATCTGTTCACGACGAGGCCTTTGATTGAAGTGCCCCCGATATCGATGCCAATGAAATTCATAAGGGAGCCGCCCTTTCTCCCGAATCCAGAGAGCTCGCAACCTTTCTGATTTCTTCGGTGTACCACCCTGTAATGACTTGGGGACGAGTAATTGCGGAACCAACTACAACGGCATGAGCACCCATCGCGACCATTTGGGCTGCCTGGGAAGGGGTCCGAATTTTCCCCTCCGCAATCACCGGAATTTGTAGTTGCTTCACCGCTTCTCTGACCAAAGTATAGTCGGGTTCGTCATGCTGAGGCGAATATGGTGTATAACCGGACAAGGTGGTGGATACGCAGTCTACGCCTAAGGAAGCTGCATACAGCCCTTCCTCTATTGTCGATATATCGGCCATCACAAGCTGGCCCCGTTCTTTCATAAACCGAACTAACGACTCCACCGTTCCCCCGTTGGGACGGGGGCGCCGTGTTGCATCCAACGCGATAAGGTCAACCCCCGTTTCCATCAGTTCTTGCACTTCCCGCAACGTAGGTGTAATGTAAACCTCGCTATCGCTGTAATCTCTTTTGATGATACCGATCATCGGCAGATCGGTGACTTTCTTGATCTCGGTGATATCCCTGACACTATTAGCCCGGATGGCCACAGCCCCTCCTCTCTCGGCCGCCTTGGCCATTTTGGCCATCATCTCCGTACCGTAAAGAGGTTCGCTTTCAAGTGCCTGACAGGATACCACTAAACCTTTGTAAATACGCTCAAACAACGACAGTGTATTCATGGAAACTCCCCGTTCTTACGATGGTTTAGGCGAAAGCTGCCTCGCCGGTAAGCATCACTTTTCTTAACAATTCGTCAGGCGACTCCAACGGGTTCCACATCGCCTCGGCAAGCAATGCACCCGCAAGCCATGTGCGGTCCTCCCATAGTCCATCTTCCAGCAAACCCATCACACATTTCCGGAACGCCCGGCCATTGGCGATGGATCTCATTGTACGCATGACATACTCCAGGTTCTTCACCCAATATGTTTGTTTATAGAGCCACAAGTCTTCCTTTGCCCTCGCTCTGTCCCGGATAAACCGGGGGTGACTTTCTCCAAGTACAAACGGACCTCTTTGATGCTCGAAGGACGGCCAATGTAAAGTAGGCATACTTTTGATGATTACACCAAAATCTTCTTCATCCCCTCGAAGACTGACAATCCGATCACAAAGAGCGAGGGTCTCCTCAACCTCTTCCGTCTTCGACGGGACGTAGTGAAACGGAAAGCTGCCGATATCCTCCCATACGATGGCCAACCGTTTGTCAACCTTCGAAATCATGTCGAGGTCGTTGATCACGCCAGTGCCGTGTAACCCGAACTGCACCCACAAGCCCGGATAACGGTCGAGCAACGGCGCAGCTACACGATTCACCCATTCAACGGCAAGCTTAGCCGTCGATTCGCCGTCCAGCATCGTGCTTCCTTGAAATTCCGTGAAAATTTGAAAGTAAATTCCATCTGGGTGAACCGGCTGATATTGCGTCTCGTAAATTTCTAGAACCCGCTTCTGCCAGTATTCCACCTGTTCCGGGTCTTTCGGATTGACCTCTTCCCCCCAACACCAGGAATATCCGAACAGAACCTGTACGCCGCGACTGTGAGCGTAGTTCACGACTTCCCTTATATTGACTGGAGCAAAATCGTTCCAAATGGTTAGGGTGTTCATTTTCCAGCGGCTCATATTATCAATGTAATGCTTGTAATCATAGATGGCGTGCCCCCAGGTCCATAACCCCCTGTGCTCGATCAAAGGGGAGGCCAATATCTCGATATCCGGCATTTCGTCTAGGAACACTTCGTGGCGCTTGTTGTAATATTCACCGCGGTACTTGGTTGGCGCTACGTAATAATGTTCAAAGTCTCTTACACCGTATAACGCCCCATTCTCATCTGCTCCTCCGATCACGGCGATTTTGTAATTTGAATCGAACGGGCTCTGCATTACCTTAATCGTGTATCCTTCCTTGTTTATATTGGGCTCGAAGTGTCCCTCCGCGATCAGTTTTCGGATGTAAGCATTGGAGTGATTGGTTCCAATCAACAATACATTGGTGCCTTTGAGAAGCTCTTCGGTTACGTTATCCGGACGCAAGACCACAATATAAGGAACGTGGCGCTGAATGACACTGGCGATCTCGTTAACGGCATACGCTTCGACACCTTCATACCGGCCGTATACAACCGTCCATCTTTTCCATCTAAACGTTAACCAGTCCATGGTGTAATCTCCTTTTGTTGAGCAATTTATTCCTTTACCGATCCCAGCACCAGGCCATGGATAAAAAACCTTTGAAGAAACGGATATAAAAGAATCAGCGGTATCATAGCGACGACTAACTTTGCGGAGTTTAATGTTTTATTCGATACCTTCATCATTTGAATGAGTTCTTCTGACGTTAAATTTTGCATAAACTGCGGATCAGTCCGAACCACTAGTTGCTGGATATAGGTTTGCAACGGGTAGTATTCTGGTTTGCTCATGTAAATCAGCCCGTCAAAAAAGGAGTTCCAGTGCCCTACCACGCTAAACAAGGTCACCGTCGCTAGCGCTGGCAAGGAGAGCGGGACATACATGCGCAGCATCACATACCATGGACCGGCTCCGTCGACAACCGCAGCTTCGCTCAGTTCTTTCGGTAAATTCCGAAAAAAATTCATGAGGAGGATGACGTTAAATATAGGTACGGCACCAGGCAACACCAGTGCCCAGATACTATTCTGCAAACCCAGATTCGTGACGGTCAGATAGGTAGGAATTAGTCCGCCCGAGAACAACATGCAGAAGATTAGAAACCACACGTAGTACATCTTGCCTGGAAACTGATCCTTTTCCTTGGACAGCGGATAGGCCATCATCACCGTGAGTATGAATTGAATGGCTCCCCCAAGCAAGACACGCTCTAATGAAATACCGAAGGATTTAAAAAACTGAGCGTCTTCCAAAATAATCTGATACGAACCCAGATTAAATCCGACTGGCCACAACCACACCCTGCCGGCATTTGCGGCCGCCTGATCACTGAAAGAAAGCATGATCGTGTACCAAATCGGGTACAAGCACGCGAGGGAAGAGACGGTCAGAACCAACACAATCAACAGGTCCACCATTCTTGAGGGCAATGTTTGGGATCGTACCATACAAACCTTCCTTCCCGTTAGAAAATTCGATAGTTAGCGTATCGATAAGCCAATCGGTAGGATGCTGCAATCAAGATCAAGGCTACAACCGATTTGAGCAGCCCTACTGCGGTAGCCAATCCGTATTGCATCTGGACGAGACCAATACGATAAACATAGGTATCAATGACGTCGCCGGTCTCGTACACGATCGGATTGTAGAGGTTGATGATCTGTTCAAACCCGGCGTTTAAGATATTCCCCATGCTCAATGTCAACATGAGTACGATGGTGGGAACGATCCCCGGCAACGTGATATGGACGAGTTTACCCCAACGACTCGCTCCATCCATTTCGGCAGCTTCATAAAGCGCTGGATTCACTCCAGTTAACGCTGCCAGGTACACGATCGTACTGAAACCAAACTCCTTCCACACATCACTCCATACGATGATATGGCGGAACCACTTGTTGCTAGCAAGAAACATAATGGGATCCAGGCCGAATAGAATCAAAATTTGATTGACAATACCGTCTAGGGACAAAATCATGACAAGAATGCCGGACAGAATCACCCATGACATAAAATGGGGGAGATAGACAAGGCTCTGTACGGTTTGCTTGAACCACCCTACACGAACTTCATGCAATAATAATGAAAATACTAGAGGGACGAGAATGCCCAGAACCATTTTCATAGATGCGATAGCAATCGTATTCCAAAACACTTGCTTGCTGTCTGGAATTTGCAGCATGAAGATGAAGTTATCTAAACCGACCCATTGCTGCTTCAAAATATCTTTCCCCGGAACAAACCTCTGAAAGGCGATTACGTTGCCGAGAATGGGGACGATGCTAAAAATAATGAGCAAAATAACTCCAGGCAGCAGCATCAGATGGTAATTCAAAATATCGCTTCGATGCCTCATTCTTTATCCGACCTTCCTTCGAGATGTTGTCCCCTACGGTGCGATTATTCTTGAATCGTTTCTTCAATTTCCTGGATAATTTGGTCCCCGCCGAGACTAGCCCATTCGCTGGTGAATCGATCGAACGCATCTAGCGATTCCTCGCCCAAAACGATTTTCAGGAGGGTTTCGTTCTCCATCTTCGATAAAATGGCCCATTTCTGCTCCATCGTTGGTGTGACTCCGAAAAACACATTACGTACATAATTCAGGTTCTCAGGTGCAAGAGCCGCAGGTGCCTCAAGTCTAGCAGTCGCATCCGCCCACGCTGCGATGTCTTTCTTCGGGTTTTCTTCATTTTTCCTTACATTCTCGTACTCCGCTTTTAACTCTTCATCGGTCAGGATCGACGGATCCTGCTTATCCCAGGCTTCCTTCAACTGCAGGTAACCGCGGTATACGACATCCTCGTAATCAACCGTGATCGACAGCGGCCAAATCGTCCAGTTTACGTTCAATCCAACATACAGGTCTTTCGACTCCGGATCGAGCTTACGAATACCATCCGTTTGTACGTTAAACACCTTCATGACCGCTTCTGGATGCTGGTAATCCTTGCTGACCACAAGATAGCGGCCCGTCGGGTTTTGACCATACACATTGTATTTTCCGTTTTCACCCAACGGCAGCTGAAAGGCTCGCCATTCCGCTTTGGTATCATTCTTCACCGAGTCGGAAAGCGGGGCATACGGAATCCACCAAGGACCGAAAACAATACCTACTTTATTCCCCGCAACCAATTCGTTGGTGTCTTTCCGGATGGCAAATTCTTTGTCGATAATGCCCGATGCATACATATCGCGCAATTTACTCAGCGCCGTCTTCATTTCCGGGAGGGTAGAGCTATACTTCACGTTACCTGATTCATCTTGCAGCCATAATCCTTTGAACGCGTTATACGCCCCAAAAATCGGGTCGAAACCATGCGTCACGTTATAGCCCGCCAGATCCGGAACGCCGGTGATCCCAATAGTATCAGCAACCCCGTTTCCATCCGGATCATTCTTCACAAATGCCTCCGCAATTGCAACGAGGTCATCCACTGTTTTGGGAGGCTGTAAACCCAATTTGTCGAGCCAATCCTGACGAATCCAGGTTAAATTAAACTCGCCGCCAATATTTGTAGACGGAATCGCCATGAGCTTACCGTCAAAAGTAGCCCTACTGAGAACCCGATCGTCGTAAGATTCGTAGTACTTCTTGATGAGAGGGCTTGCCGTTTTCTCATACACTTCCGTAAGGTCCGCAATTAAATCAGCCTCGACCAATTGTTTAAGCTGCTGTTCGTTAACAACGAAAGCGTCAGGCAAATCTCTGGAGCTAATGGCTAACCCCATTTTCTGATCGTACGCCTCGCTGGTTTCCGTCTGCCACTCATGTTTGACGATGATATTTAATTTCTTTTGAATGAAACGATAATACTCGTTGTCTTCGACCGTATCCCCAGATGGAAGATTCGTGTTTTGTGTGCTGATGCTCTTAGCGATGTTGAGCGTAATCGGCTCATCGTATGCATCATAAGGTCCCCCTAATTCCTTCTGGGAATTGGGTTGTGGAGCAGAGGAATTACTTTCTGTGTCTGACTCGTTGCAACCGACCAGAACCATCATCATACTGATGATCAAGATAACCGCTGTGACCGTTGTCTTCACCTTCACAGGCTGATTCCCCCTTCGATTAACATAATGAGAAGCGCTTTCAAATCAAATTATAAGTTACAATTAAATTCGATTATGAGAGGAAACGGTCAGTATTAGTGAGAGATCCATCCGGGCTTTGGATATCATAGCAGAGGGTCTGACCAAATTCATACTTTCAGTGACGTTCTTCCCCCTTTACGGGGCCAATTGGATACGGATCGTGATCGTTGTTCCTTCCCCAACCTGGCTGTCTATCGCAAAGGAACAATTCTCGCCGTAATGAGCTTTGAGGACACGGTACACATAATTCAATCCGATCCCTAGTCCAGTCTTTCTCTGCTCGTTTGATTTTGCATCCATCAGTCTTCTTAATTCCTCTGGGGTCATGCCCGCTCCGTTATCCCTCACCTGTATGACCATCTCGGATTGAATTTGCTGAATAAATACTTCAATTACACCATTTTGGTAGTCCACCCCAATTCCGTGATACAAGGCATTCTCGGCGAGGGGCTGCAAGATAAAACGGGGTACCTTGACGTCCAATAACCGATCATCGATTGAAAACTCAACCAGAAAACTATGGTTGTATCGGATCGATTGTAACGATATGTAATCTTTTAAAGCCTCTAGTTCTTTAGCTAAAGGGACGGTATCTCCTTCCTTGCCCAAATTGTAATGGAGCAGGCGCGAAAATATGGACACCAGCGAAACGACTTTTGTTTGACCTTCCATCCGGGCAAGCCATTGAATACTATTTAAGGTGTTGTAAATAAAGTGCGGGTTAATTTGATACAGTAATTTTTCGACTTCCACCTGTGCCTTGGTTCGTTCATTCTGTTCAACTTCATGCATTAAATCTACAATTTTGTTTCTTGCGCGTTGAAACTCGTTGAGAACAGAATCAAACTCCCGAATTCCAAGGGGTCGAATAGGGTAGTGTAAGTTGTTTTTTGATAAAGAAGCAATGTTGCGTTGTATTTTGACAAGAGGAAGGTACACATTTTTCCAGATCAGCACGGCTAATAGATTACTTGCCAGCAAACAAATCACCACAATGAGGCCATATTCCAATAACCAATCATAAAATTCCTTGTAAAATTGGGTTCGTTTGATAGCGACCGCAATACTCCAGCCCTGATCACTTTTATCTGTAAAAATAAAGAACCTATCACCTGTTGATCGGAGCGGATCTTGCTTTCCAATGGGAAACTGCTCCGGCAAGTCGCTTAAAACGACTTCGTTGTTCTGATTTAGAACAATATAATTGGCTTCCATGCCGTATTGCTCCCGATTAAACAGGTCTTCCAACAATTTCAGATTGGTTTCGATGTAGATATAGATGCGTTCGCCATCCAACCCGGAGGCATAAATCGGTCTTAACAAGGAAAAGACCACATTGTCTCTATAATTATGCGCCGTCGTATGCGGTCCATAGAAAGTGGAGCCTTTGATATTGCCGAATGGTTCTCGCCCCTCAATCGTGAAATCCGTTTTGATGGCTGCGTTTTGAAATTTGATTTGGCCTGTATCCGAAAAGCAATAAAACATGACGCCTAGGTAGGGATTCGTAAAGTTCACAAGATTGATGTTCTGCTCAATTTCCTTGTCGATTTGCATTTGGTCGAATATACTTTCGGTATTCAGCAGCTTGTACATCTTCTCTCCGATATTTCCCTCAAACGTCAATTGTTCCGAGGCGTATTCCATATTACTTAACATATTTTCAAAGCCAATTCGCGTTTGCGATAAGGTATTTCTGATCCCTCCTTCGATCTTCAATTGAAAGATGGACTGAATTGAAAAGAACGTTGCCATGCCAAGAAGCAGGAGAGGAAGTAATGAACTCGCGATTAAAATAACGCCCAACCTCATTTTTAACGAGGAAAACCGACTCTTGATAAAATCTACGATTCTCATTAGCTTTCCTTACCTATCTGTTTTCGATACTTCACCGGAGTTAATCCCGTATAGTTACGAAAAACTTTACTAAAGTACTTTTCATCGTTATAACCTACCTGCTCTGAAATCCAATAGACGGGGTAATTCGTGTCCCGTAAGAGCTCCATCGATTTTTCGATTTGCAGTTTTTTCATGTAATCACTGTATGAGGTGCCTACGATATCGCGAAAACACTGACTGAAATAACCGGTACTCATATAAAACTTGGCAGAAATCTGATCACGATTCAGCGCAAAGGAATGGGTCGAATGCATGTAATCAAGAATTTGAACCATTCTTCCTAAAATCTCAAAGGAATAAGCGAACTTTCCGCAAAACCGAATCACGTCCTTCCGGAAGCCATCCAGAAGCTGCTCAAACTTGTTCCAGTAATCAACTTGACGGACCTGCAGCACCACAGATTCAAACAACGGAGATCGCATGATCCGATTCCAGCCTACCATCATCCGCTCGGCCAATCTTTTCAAATGTTCAGGTGGGATCTTGTGGGATAACCATTTGTTCTTCATTTCACTGTATTGGCGATCCTCGAGCAGTAAACCGCAGGTTTGCCAAACCTCTTCCTCAAGTCGAGCCTGATCTTCCATTTCAACCCTCGCCAGATTTACCAAATCCGTGTAACTAAATTCATACAAAGATATAGAGGGATCGTACTCATAAAACCGAAATTTAGCCGTGAAAGCTGGCAATAGTTTCACCAGCGAGGGGGCCGAAACGGAATGGCTGTTCCGAATATCGATCATCGCCCATCCGTCTTCACCTTTAATGAACTCATACATCTCATCGTGTTTGTCGAAGTTGGCATGGGGAGGGACATAGATGGCATCGTCGCCAGCCGTCATCCAAAGCACATCTCGCAATACGGTTGCCGCAACTTGCTTCAGATCAGGTCTTTTTTTCGTGTCAAGAAGGAGCGTCCCACAATATTGATTCGCGCGCACAGGAGTGGCCGCTTGGCCTGATTTGATCCGGCTTACGACTCTGGAGAGGGTATTTTCTAATTTATCGTCTTCAAGCTGCGTTTTGACGATATAGTCGATTGCACCGGCTCTCATCGCTTTCTGGATGTAATCAAAGTCTTGATGGCAGGTCAGAACGACGATCCAGGTATGAGGGAATTGCGTACGAACGGCATCCATCAGCTCAAAGCCATCCATGACCGGCATGATCAAATCTGTTATGAGCAGATCCACCGAATGGAGTCTCATGAGCTCAAGAGCCGCGTTCCCGTTGTTTGCTTCTCCAACGATCCGTATATCGAATTGACTCCAAGGAATAGTTGACTCCAGGCCTTTTCTGACCAGGCTTTCATCGTCCACGATAAGCGTCGAAATCAACCTCAATCACCCTCCATTTCTTAATTTATAAAATGATTATACCACCAAGGGTGCAAATGGACGTGGAAAAACGGAGAGAATGAAGTCCTAAACTTCAGCTCCCAAAATAACCAAGCAAAGTTCTTTAATTTCGAGAAAGCCGAGGCTGCCGGCGGGATGGTATGATTTGTGGCAGGAAAGGAGGAGCCTTCCAATAAAAAATGAAAGCGCTTAACAAAACTATTCCAAGACAAAGGGGAGTGAGTCAATGAATCAAACGATGAAACGTATCTTCATGCTGCTGATCGCCGCTGTTTTACTGCTGCCTGCAGGATGGCCGGCCAAGGTCACGAAGGCCGAAACCTCGGCTTCGGACGGCACGGTGACGGTGTATCATGAGGACTTCGCGAGTGGAATTGGCAAAGCGGTTCAATCGGGGGGCGCGACCCTGACAAAGGTATCCGGCAAGGTGTTTAACGGCAACGAGGACGGAGGTGCCCTTTATGTTAGCAATCGGGTCAACAACTGGGACGCTGCTGATTTTCGGTTTAGCGACATGGGCCTCACGAACGGTAAGACCTATACGGCACACGTGACGATTTACGTAGACGCTGACGTTAGTTTGCCAGCCGACGCGAAAGCCGCGCTCCAAACCGTAGACAGCTATGGCAACTATGCCGAGACGGACTATGTCGCAGGGCAAGCGGTGACGTTGACGAAGGAATTCACCGTAGATACGAGCGCGGATCGAGCGCTGCGCATTAACTCCAACGCTGCAGGCGCTGCGGTTCCTTATTACATTGGAGATATTCGCATCACAGAAACAGACAGCTCCGGCGGCGGCGAACAACCGCCTAGAGATCCGGCCCTGCCTTTCACCACGATCACCTTTGAAGACCAGACCACCGGCGGCTTCACAGGCCGGGCGGGCACAGAAACGTTGACGGTAACGAACGAAGCGAATCATACACCGGGCGGTGCCTATGCGCTGAAGGTGGAAGGCCGCACCAACACCTGGCACGGGCCATCGCTGCGTGTTGAGAAGTACGTCGACCAAGGTGCAGAATACAAAATCTCAGCCTGGGTGAAGCTGATTGAGCCTGCCAGCTCGCAAATCCAGCTGTCCACGCAAATCGGTGATGGCAGCAGCGCCAATTACGTCCAACTCTCCTCCAAAACGATCAACACCGGGGACGATTGGGTTCAATTTGAAGGCACCTACCGTTATAACAGCGTAGGCGGCGAGTTTTTAACGATCTATGTGGAGAGTTCGAACAATGCCTCCGCTTCTTTTTACATTGACGACATCCGTTTCGAACCTACTGGATCTGGCCCAATCGAAATTCAGAAGGATCTCGTCCCGATCAAAACAGCATACCAAGACGACTTCTTGATCGGCAGCGCTATCTCGGCTGAGGATTTGGAAGGCGTACGTCTGGAGCTCCTTAAGATGCACCACAATGTTGCCACCGCCGGTAATGCGATGAAGCCTGATGGCCTGCAGCCAACAAAAGGCAATTTCACCTTTACCGCAGCGGATGCCTTGGTGGATCAAGTTCTTGCCGAAGGCATGCAGATGCATGGTCACGTCTTAGTATGGCATCAGCAGTCACCAGCCTGGATGAACACAACAACGGATGCGCAAGGTAACACGGTGCCTTTAAGTCGGGCAGAAGCCTTGGCTAACCTGCGCACCCATATTCAAACCGTTATGGAGCATTTCGGCGACCGCGTGATTTCTTGGGACGTCGTGAATGAAGCGATGAACGATAACCCGGGGAACCCTAGCGATTGGCAAGCTTCCTTGCGGGAAACCCCATGGAAAACCGCGATCGGCGCAGATTACGTCGAGCAGGCCTTCCTCGCCGCCAGAGAAGTGCTCGACCAGCATCCGGAATGGAATATCAAGCTGTATTACAACGATTACAACGAGGACAACCAGAACAAAGCCCAGGCTATCTACCACATGGTCAAAGCGCTGAACGACAAATATGCACTGACCCATCCCGGCAAACTCCTCATCGATGGCATCGGCATGCAAGGTCACTATAACGTCAACACGAATCCGGAGAATGTGCGGCTCTCCTTGGAGCGCTTCATCTCCTTGGGCGTAGAAATCAGCATCACCGAGCTGGACATCCAAGCCGGCAGCAACTATGAGCTGTCGGAGAAGCTGGCTAATGCGCAGGGGTATTTGTACGCGCAGTTGATGCAGCTGTTCAAAGCCCATGCGGATCATATTGCACGCGTGACCTTCTGGGGATTGGATGACGGCACAAGCTGGCGCTCCTCGACCAACCCGTTGCTGTTCGACAAGAACCTGCAAGCCAAACCAGCCTATTACGGCGTGATTGACCCCGCCAAATTTATCGAAGAGCACCAGCCGGATGTGTCGGAAGCGAATCAGTCCACCGCCCTCTATGGTACACCTGCCGTAGATGGAGCCGTGGACGCGATTTGGCATCAGACACCAGCGATGTCGATCGAGCGGTACCAGACCGCTTGGCAAGGCGCAACCGGTACGGCAAAAGCGCTCTGGGACGACCACAATCTGTACGTCCTGATCCAGGTCAATGACGCGCAGCTGGATAAGAACAACCCCAACCCTTGGGAGCAGGACTCTGTCGAGGTGTTCCTGGACGAAAACAACGCCAAGACCTCGTTCTATCAAAGCGATGATGGACAATACCGCGTGAACTACGCCAATGAGACCAGCTTTAATCCGGAGTCCATCGCCGAAGGCTTCGTATCGGCAGTGCGGGTCAATGGGACGAACTATACGGTCGAAATGAAGATCCCGCTCAAAACTATCACTCCCGCGAACGATGTCAAAATCGGCTTTGACGCGCAGATCAACGATGCCAAAGACGGCGCGCGCCAAAGTGTAGCTGCCTGGAACGACACCACCGGCAACGGGTACCAGGACCCTTCCGTCTTCGGCGTGCTAACGCTGACAGGCAAAGGCCCTGTCGACACAACGCCGCCGGTCTTGGAGCTGACCGTCAGCCCGTCCGTCCTCTCCACGCCTAATCACAAGCTGGTTCCGATCAAGGTTACCTGGAAAGCCAGCGACGAAGGATCCGGCATTGACACGATCAAGCTGGTATCCATCACCAGCAACGAGAGCGATAACGGGGTGGGCGATGGCAACACGGCCAACGACATTCAAGGTGCAGACTACGGGACGGCGGATCAAGAGTTCTTGCTTCGTGCCGAACGTTCGGGCAATGGAAACGGAAGAATTTACACCATCACCTACGAAGCAACCGACAAGGCGGGCAATAAGACGACGGCTCAAGCTACAGTCAAAGTCCCGAAAGGGAAAAAATAATACCAAAAACGGCGGTGCCAGGATTCCAACTCCTTGCACCGCCGTTTTTTTCAGACTCACTGTTGCTTCGAGGCGCTCCAGGCATCCAGCTGCTTCTGGATCTCGGCCCGAACCTCGTCCAACCCCGCCTGCTTCAGCTCCTCATTAAACTTCGGAAGCTCCGTGTCGACGTCTACGCTGCCGGTCATGAGGCTGGGATAATATTTTTGCCATACCATCTTAATGTTCTGGATCTGGATCGGCATCATTGATAAATCCGGCGTAAACCCAAACGTGCTGGACTTCACGGCCCGGGCGTTCGAGGCGCGGAACTCCTCCCATTTGTTTAACGGCTCCGGATCGTCTCCGCCTCGCGTCTTCAGAATGAACCAGTTGCCTTGGGTATAGGTCACGCCCGTATACCCTGGCAAAGCGTCCGGAATCGGGTTACCGTCGGCATCCTTCCTTGGGATCAGCACGACTTGGTCGTTCTTGTCTATCGAGTAATGCACGCCTTCGATCCCATAGTTGAACAGGTTCCGCACCTCAGGATCGGTATTCAGCAGATTCAGGAACTTGATACATTCGACCGGGTACTTCGTATCGGCGCTCACAGCCATAACGCCTCCCCGCACGTCCTCGGTCGTGACCACCTCGGTCGTGACGGGATGCGCCACCACTCTGTAGCCGCGATCCTTACTCCAGCTATGATCGGACAAGGGACCGCCGCTCGACGCCTTCCAGAACACCTTTTTGCCCCGCTCCAGCTCTTGACTTTCCCTCAAAGCCGCATCCTCATTGATGTAGCCGGCCTGATAATAATGCCGCAGCGTATCCATCACCTGCCGGGCTTCCTCCGTTTCGAAGATGTTCACAACCTGAGGGGTCGGCTCTAGTGACCGTACCATCAACGGGAGTTCCTTATCAATAACATACTCATAACCATGTAAAGCGAAGAAGTTATGGGAGTCTTTATCCAGCTCCATTGGCAGATACTCAGGTTCCTTCTGCTGGATCATCTGCAGCAACGGCTCCAGGGATTCCAACGTGTTGTACTTCGTAATATCGAGGTTATACTTGCTCACCAGCTCTTCCGGATACATCCATTGTTGGCGGACCGCGAGTTCCTTGTTGGTCGGCACCCCGTAGATCCCCCCGTCGTCCATGCGCACCCCTTCCCAAAAGATCGGGTCAATCACATCATACATATCCTTGCCCGTATTGGACAGATAGTCATCCAGCCGCAGCCAGGCCCCGCGTTTGACATATGTCGTGAACTCAGGGGCGTATGCGATGTCGAAGGGAGTTCCTGCCGATACCATGGCGTTCAGGCGGTTTTCGTATTCCTGCCATCCGACCTTGTTATAGGTGATCGTGATGCCGATTTTCTTGGCCAACACTTCATTGATTTTGGCATTCACCAACTCCAGATCCGGATCCGGCTCTCCAATCGTATAGTAGACCAGATTGACCATGTCCCCATGGGGCGCCGTAGCCCCTTTATCCGAAAAAAGGGAACAACCCACGGCCAACAAGGCCAACAAGCCGGCGACCACCGCGCATAGGGTCAGGTGTCTGAACCAAGAGGGCTGCTGCATAACATCCTCCTTTCCGCTACGAGGAGACTAGCTTTTTTTCCGTAAATCTGATGGGGACATGCCAAAGTATCCTTGAAACTGGGTATAAAAATAATTCAAATTCGGATACCCGACACTATGCGCAATACTGGAAATCTTCTCGTTGGTGGTCAGGATCTGTTCCTTCGCTTGCAGCATCCGGTAAGCCATCAAATACTCTGAAAACTTCATGCGGGTTTCCTTTAGAAACAGCTGCCCCAGGTACGTGCTGTTCATGCGAAACCGCTCAGCTACCGACTTCAGGGTAATGTTCTGAGCGTATTCCGCCTTCACCATCAGCAATATGCGGTTCGTAAGCTTGGACAGTTCCTCGTAAGGAATGCCCAGGATCGGGTCTATATTCAGATCTTGCTTGTGAATCCCGTCCAAGTCCCCGTTCAGGTCCTCCACAATGATCTTCTCAATCACCGTCTGCAGCTTGGAACGATCGACGGGCTTGAGCAGATAGTCCTTCACGCCGCAACGGATCGCCGCTTGGGCATATTCAAACTCGCTGTACCCGCTCATAATGATATATTGGGTTGGAAGACGCAGCTCATTGAGCTTTTGGATAATCTCATAACCGAGATCCGGGCCGATACGTACGTCGAAGATAGCGATGTCCGGTATAATCTCCACAGATTTAGCGATCGCATCTTCCCTCGTTTCACACGTCTCGATCAGGTGGAAGCCGTACTCTTCCCAATTCAGGGTTCGCTTCATCCCCTCCAGAATCTGCGGTTCATCATCTACGATCAGAAGTTTGTACATCCTGCAGTCACCCCTTTGAGATGATTACGGTAATTTTGACTCCTGCTTCCTCATTATTCTCAATTTCCATCCGAAAAGCGTCCCCATAGAAAAAGCTCAGCCGAGTATACACATTCCTTAGCCCAATGCTCCGAACGGGGGCATCCTCTCTGCTGTAAAGACATCGTCTCACTTCCTCCAAGCGCGCTTCAGGTATACTTTTGCCATTATCCACAAATTCCAGAACGAAGCGCTCTTCCTCCTCCCAGCCATTCACGACGAGCAAATTAAATTCACTGCTCGGATTAAAGCCATGCACGAAGAAGTTCTCAGCCAGCGGCTGCATCCAAAATTTCACCGTGGATATGGCGAGCAGCGGATCTTCCACATCAATTTGATAATAGAATCTTCCCGGATATTTGAGCTCCATGATGCTTAAAAATTTCTGCAGCAGCTCCAGTTCTTCGCCGATCGTAATAATATTATCTTTGTGGACGATATCGCGGTACAAGGAGCCTAGGGTCGCGATCGCATCCGCAGTATCCACGTCCTTGTGCAACAACGCGGTAGATCGAATCGACTCCAGCGTATTATAGAGAAAATGCGGGTTGATCTGATGCTGAAGCGCTTTCATCTCGGTTTCCTGCTGCTTGAGCTTTAGCAAATATTCCGTACGGATATGTTTGTCCAGCTCATGAACCATATCGTCCAATTCCCGGGCAATCATCCCGTACTCGTTACGGCGATATCGGGCAGGGGAATTCGGTGTGAAATCGGCCGTTTTGACCCGTTTAATGGAATTGATAATATGCTTCAAAAATCTGGCGTCATCCCGCATGT
>Ga0310836_100401_pt1 | contig 37530 bp, 33 predicted proteins | sample SM_ome_4_FD_201310 | JGI IMG/M metagenome (GOLD analysis project Ga0310836, IMG submission 201310) | Sorghum-adapted microbial communities enriched on stacked mutant (SM) sorghum from Joint BioEnergy Institute, Emeryville, California... ... | reverse complement strand
TATAGGGTGTTTATTGTTGAATGATGTCATTTCCATAGAAATAATAGAAAAACATTGTAGTTTGGGTGATGTATTTGATAGAAATGCAGGATGTATGGAAGACGTATCCGAACGGAACCGTAGCACTTCAGGGAATTGACGTCCATATCAAAGACGGTGAGTTTGTCTATGTCGTCGGACCGAGCGGGGCGGGGAAGTCGACGTTCATTAAATTGATGTACCGTGAAGAGAAATCGACGAAAGGGCAGATTGTCATCAATGGCTCGCATATTAACCGTTTGAAAGAACGGCATATCCCTTATATGCGCCGGAAGATTGGTGTCGTATTCCAGGATTTTAAGCTGCTTCCCAAGCTGACAGTTTATGAGAACGTCGCATTTGCAATGGAAGTTATCGAAGCATCGAAAAAGCAGATTAAACCGCGTGTAATGGAAGTGTTAGAGCTTGTACGGCTTAAACATAAAGCCCGTTCACTGCCTGAGCAATTGTCCGGCGGAGAGCAGCAGCGTGTAGCGATTGCCCGCGCCATCGTGAACAATCCCGATTTGATTATCGCGGACGAGCCGACCGGTAACTTAGACCCGGAGACTTCGATGGATATTATGCAGACGCTGCTTGACATTAACAAGCGAGGCACAACCATTATCATGGCCACACACAACAAAGAAATCGTCAATAGTGTACGGAAGCGCGTGATCGCCATCGAAGCAGGACGGATTGTACGCGACGAGCAGAGGGGAGAGTACGGCTATGAAGACTAGCACGTTTGCTCGCCATTTGCGCGAAGGAGTTAAGAATCTGGGCCGGAACGGCTGGATGACCTTCGCATCGATTAGTGCGGTTACGATTACACTGTTGATTCTTGGTGTCTTTTTGTTGTTGGCAATGAATATTCAGCACCTTGTCCAGACCGTAGAGAAGCAAGTAGAGATTCGCGTCTCACTTGACGTAACGGCAGACCAGGCGACGGCGAAAAAAGTGGAAAGCGAACTTAAAAAGCTGCCCGATGCTGCTGAAGTGAAATATGTCCCTAAGGCGGAAGGACTGCAGAACTTAAAGAAGAGCTTTGGTGAGAAAGGTGCACTGTTTAACGGATTGGAGAAAGAAAATCCGCTGCCTGACTCTTTTATCGTCAAAGCGAAAACACCACAGCAAACCGGAGCACTGGCCCAGAAGATTCAGAACATCGACGGTGTGAAGAAGGTTAATTACGCTGAACAGACTACGAAAAAGCTGTTTGCAGTAACCGATGTCGTTCGCTTTGTGATTGTCGCATTCATCATTGCATTGGCGTTTACGGCCATGTTTTTGATTGCCAATACGATTAAGTTGACAATTGTGGCACGGCGTCGTGAAATCGAGATTATGAAATTGGTCGGCGCGACCAACGGGTTTATTCGCTGGCCATTCTTTGTAGAAGGTGCGCTGATGGGCATTATTGGCGCCATTTTCCCGATCGTAATCTTAACTGTGGGATACGGTTATTTAATAGATTTTGTCGAGCGGCAGCTCGCTCTTTACTTCTTGGATTTGCTGCCGATGTCACCGCTTGCGTTTCAAATCTCGCTTATTTTGCTTGGGATTGGCGCGTTCATCGGCATTTGGGGAAGCTTAATGTCCGTACGGCGGTTCTTGCGCATATAAAACCATCATATTTCAGCCGTAATCCTGACATGAAAATGACGGGAAGGACGGTTGACTTTTGTGGTACGAAGGAAAAGAAAGAAGAGAATGAGGGGGTGATTTCAAAGGGAAAAAGGCGAACGCCTTTTTCTTCCCCGGATCTTCTTTCCTCTTCTCCTCTTTCTTTTCACACGATTTTTATAGAAAAATAATAGAATCTGAGGAGGAAAAGATGGCGAAAAAGTTCCTGGTTCCGCTGGCAGCCACGATTCTTTTTACCGGAATTACTCCGGTAGTCGGCTCAGCCGATCAAGTTTCAGACGTACAGAAGGAAATCGATAGAATTAAGAAAGAAAGCCAGGCGGCAAAAGGCAAAATCAGCTCGCTCAATCAGCAGATTCATAGTATCCAGGCACAGCAGCAATCAACCCAGGAAGACATCATGAGCATTGACCTGAAGATGAATGAAACGCAGGCAAAGATCGAAGAGCTTAACAAACAAATTGAAACTACGACAGCAGATTTGAAAGAGGCGGCCAAACAGCTTCAAGAAGCCATTGCTCGTGTGCAGAAACGAGACAAGCTGTTGAAAACGCGCGTGTCGGCCATCTATGAAGCAGGCGATGTCTCTTATATCGAAGTATTGCTAGGTTCGCAGGATTTCAGTGACTTCCTTGAACGATTGGATGCGGTAAAATCGATCGTGGATCAGGATGTGACCATTCTCGAAGATAATAAACGCGACCGTGATATCATCGCTGAGAAGAAAAAGCAAATCGAAGAGCAATTGAAGAGCTTAAAGGCCATGCAGGCGGAAGCCCAGCAATTGGCTGCTCAACTGGAAGCGCAGAAGCAGGAGCGCGAACGCATTCTAAAAGAACTGCAGGCAAAAGAGGGGGAGCTGCTCGAGATTAAGGACGAGCAGGAAAAAGCATCGCTTGAGTTGGTCAACCAGTTGCAACAGAAGATTGAAGAGCAGCGCCGGGCGGAGGAAGAAGCGCGCCGGGCCTCCTCTTCTTCCGATGCGGGAAGCTGGTCGCCGCCTGTTCATTCCGGCGGGCAATTTGTCCAGCCGGTGAATGGCCCGATCACTTCTCCATTCGGCTACCGGGTGCATCCGATTCTGCATACGCGGAAATTCCATGATGGTACAGACTTCGGCGCACCGCAGGGAACACCGATTTATGCGGCTGCGGATGGCGTGGTAGCATCGACCGGCTACATGAATGGGTATGGCAATACGGTTGTCATCTATCACGGAAACGGCTTAAGTACGCTGTATGCTCACATTCGTCACGGCGGAATCGTGGTATCCGAAGGACAATCGGTCCGCGCAGGACAAAAGATTGCGGAGGTTGGCTCTACAGGTCGTTCTACGGGTCCGCATCTGCACTTTACGGTTATCAATAACGGTCGGAAAGTCGATCCGATGTCATACTTACGGTAATTTTGCTATGGCGGATATATCTCGGATATGTCCGCCATATACTATATAAGGCAAGCTTGACAGCCCGGCTTAATGTTTGTGGTATGAATTTATTGGAGAAAAACAGAAAAGAGCAGGAGAAAAAATGCTGAAATGCCCTGCGCCTCGGCTGGAGTAGAGTTTTTTGGCTCTGTTTTCTCTTTCTTTCTTCTTCATCTTTTCATAACTTTCGCTCCACGAAAGCGTGTCAATATATCAAGGTAAATAAACTGTAAAGGTGGTGCTCGTATTTGTATATAAAACGCCGTACGCTTTTTATTATGCTTTTGCTGCTCGTTGCCTCTACCAGCATTGTAACGCTCGCAGCCGCGAAATTTTTCGGACAGGCTTCCGGAACACAGGGCAGCGTACCGCAGGGACAGGACCCGCAAAAGCAGGCCGCGGCCCAAGACCCTGAATTGGCTAAAGTATACGAAGCGTATCAATTAATAGAGAATGCCGCGCTCGAAAAGCAAGAGAAGGCTGAGTTGATTGACGGCGCAATTGAAGGGATGGTCAAGACGCTGGATGATCCGTTCTCTGATTATATGAACCAAAAGGAGACGAAGGACTTCAATTCTTCCCTGCAATCTACGTTTGAGGGAATCGGAGCGGAAGTAACGCTGAAAAATGAAAGGGTCACAATCGTTTCTCCGTTTAAAGGATCGCCGGCTGAAAAAGCAGGCCTCCGTCCGGAGGATCAGATTTTGAAGGTAAACGGCAAAAGTTTGCAGGGACTGAGTCTAAGCGATGCTGTCATGCACATTCGCGGTCCGAAGGGGACGAAAGCGGAGCTTGAAATTATGCGTCCGGGGCTTTCGGATCCGATGCTTGTTACCGTCGTTCGTGACGATATCCCGGTGGAAACCGTGTACAGCGAGACGGTTGAACGGAACGGCAAGAAATACGGGAAACTGGAAATTACGCAGTTCTCCCAGAATACCGCCAAGCACTTTGCCGCGGAATTGAACAAACTGGAGAAACAGGGCATTAACGGTTTGATTGTCGATGTCCGGGGCAATCCGGGCGGTCTGCTCGATTCGGTGGTCGAAATCGGCAATCTGCTTGTGCCGAATAAAGGCGTTATCCTGCAGGTACAGTACAGTGACGGCAAAAAAGAAGTATTCCGTTCCGAAAAAGGAGAAGCCAAATATCCGGTTGTCGTACTCACGGATAAGGGCAGCGCCAGCGCTTCGGAAATTCTGGCCGCCGCACTGCAGGGCAGCGGCTATAAAGTAGTCGGAACAAACTCATTCGGAAAAGGCACCGTGCAAAATACAATACCGCTTGAAGACGACAGCCAGCTGAAGATTACGGTGGCCAAATGGTTGACGCCGGAAGGCAATTGGATTCATAAAAAAGGCATTGAGCCGGATGTAAAGATTGATCAACCCGATTATTTTAATGCCGCTCCGCTGCCGACCAAAGTGGAACTGGGACGCGATATGAACAGCTCGGATGTGAAGAATCTGCAGTTGATTCTCAAAGGATTGGGTCAACCGCCGGGCCGGACGGACGGTTACTTCGACAGCCGGACCGAAACTGCTGTGAAAGCATTCCAGAGTCTGCACAAGCTTCCGGTGACCGGCAGGGTAGATAAAAAGACCGCAGGTGTCATGCAGGAGGAGCTGATCAAACGGATTCAGGACCCGAAGAATGATTTGCAGCTGCAAGCGGCACTTGAAGTAATATCCAGGGAATCAAATTGAAAATAAGGCAGGGTTCGCACTGCCGTTTGTAGAATTGTACAACCACGGCCTTTATGTCGTGGTTTTTTCTTTTTATACTGAATAGTGGGGAAGCGAGAGCTTTTCTGGCCGAACGACAAAAAAGGGAAAGCAGGCGTAAGTATTGCTCGATTTTAGATTCGGAGGATAGAAAATGGATGATTGGTCAGGATTTGTTGTTGATTTGTTGATACAGATTCCTAAATTTTTGATAAGTCCGGCTTTGTATGTGTTTGCGCTGCTATTATTCTGGGCATACCGTAAGCAGATTGTGCAGGAGCGCAGGCTGTTCCATGCACGGGTGACTTCGGGAGCGGGAGAGCTGGTGCGCGCGCTGCTGTTCGGTGCGGCAGCGGGCCTGGGCGCTTCTCTTGTGCTGCTCGCCATCGGTGCGGCACCTTCTTATCACGATATTGTTTTGCTATGGATTTTAAGTGCTCTTTTGGCATTCGTTCACATTCGCTTTTTGTCTTTCGCCTATAGCGGTGGTTTGCTGTCCGTGCTGTCCGCGTTGGCGAAGCTTGTGCCTTCGGATGGTTTGAATGGGTGGTTTAAAACAGTGGTTGTATGGCTGCAGGAGGTGAACATCCCGGCCATCCTCGCGCTGGTCGCCGTATTGCATATCGCAGAAGGCATTCTTATTCGTGTCGTGCCGAAGCAGGGACTATCTCCGGTCCTCATTAAGAGCCAGCGCGGTCGTGTTGTCGGCGCGTATGCGATACAGAAATACTGGCTTATCCCGGTCGTTCTGTTCGTGGCGGGGGATGCAGCCGGTATTTACACGCCGGATGTGCCCGGCTGGTGGCCGTGGTTCTATGCGGGTGCAGCTGCACTGAGCCTGCTTCCGGTTCCGTCTGTAGCAGGGTATGCGGATTTGGCGGTGTTGTCCACGCCCCAGGAAAAAGCGCAGTGGGCGGGTAAAATGATTGTGTGGCTCGGCGTAGCATTGCTTGTGCTAGCGTATCTGGGAACGTTCTGGCTTCCTTTTGCCGTTCTTGGCAGCCTGCTGGCACTGGCCGGGCATGAAGCGCTGCGTATCTACGGTGAATGGCAGCGTCGTGTTCATACGCCGCTATATGTACAATTGAAGAAAGGTGTGCGCGTACTGGCGGTTGTGCCCGGCAGTCCGGCCGATGAGATGGAGATTGTGACGGGAGATGTTATTCTGCGAGTGAACGGACACGAGATCCACGGCAAGGAGGAGATTTACCCGGCATTGCAGCAGCAATCGGCTTTCTGTAAAATGGAAGTAATGAATAAAGAAGGACATATCAAATACGTTCAGCGTTCCGTGTATCAGGGAGACCATCATCAACTGGGATTGATTGTGGCACCTGACGCCGCGGCGGATGAGTATGTAGAGCAGGGATACAGCCGGTTATTCGGGCTGTTCCGCAAGGTGAGAACGCGCCGCAACGCTGAGTCGAATGAGATGCCCCTCGAGCAGGGAAAGGATGTATCGTTATGATCGCAAAATATATCATTGCGCTGATTGTTCCGTTTATTCTTGCCGCGGTGATTTCTCGTGTGTCATTGAATATCTGGGTCGGCGCCATTGCCACACTGGGCATCATGATGGCCGTTTTCAACGGACCGTACCAGCCGCTTCCGGTAGTTTTGCTTGGCGTAGTCAGCGGTCTCGTCGGCACGTATGTCGGGTACCGTTGGATTCGAGGAATTAGCTTGACGGAGTAGAGGGTTTTTTTGTAGTAGATGAAGGTTGTTATACTTCGTTATTTGTGTTAATGTAGTTTATAAGTTATATAATATTTACGCGGGAGCTTGAGGAATCAGGCTGAGAGGATAACTAATCTGTTATCGACCGTTGAACCTGAACTGGATAATGCCAGCGGAGGGATGAGTGACACTTCATGTTTATATTGCATGGGGTACGTGTATCCAAAGCCGCATTTTCTATGCGGCTTTTTTAATCATATACGTCCTCCTTCCGCCTCCATAGAGGGTTCTAAATACTTCGAATTTTCTAACCAAGGAGGCTATTTTTATGTCCAAATCGATTGAAACCGCAGTTTCTATCCCGAATCTTGAGAAGTTTCCGGGCAGTAAAAAAGTATACATAGAAGGGTCCAGACCGGATATCCGGGTGCCTATGCGGGAGATTCAATTGAGCGAATCATCCGGAAGTTTTGGAACGCAGGTAAATGAGCCCGTTCGTGTCTATGATACGAGCGGAGTTTATACTGACCCCGGTTACTCCGTAAATATTCGTGAAGGAATTCCTGCACTTCGCCGTCATTGGATTCTGGAGCGAGGCGATGTAGAAGAATATGAAGGACGTGACGTAAGACCGGAAGACGATGGAATAAAAGGAGAAGAGGGTTCACCCCATCGCGAGGTTTTTCCTGGATTAAAGAGAAAACCGCTGCGGGCGAAAAAAGGGCAAAATGTTACCCAGCTCCATTATGCCCGCAAAGGTATGATTACTCCGGAGATGGAGTATGTTGCCATTCGCGAAGGGGTAAGTCCTGAATTTGTGCGGAAGGAAGTCGCGGAAGGCCGCGCTATTATTCCTTCCAATATTAATCATCCGGAGAGCGAGCCGATGATTATTGGCCGAAACTTCCATGTAAAAATTAATGCAAACATCGGAAACTCTGCCGTTACTTCTTCTATCTCTGAAGAAGTAGAAAAGATGACCTGGGCGATTCGCTGGGGAGCAGACACCATTATGGATTTATCTACCGGAAAAAACATACACACAACACGTGAATGGATTATTCGAAATTCTCCGGTTCCTGTTGGCACTGTTCCCATTTATCAAGCTCTGGAAAAAGTAAACGGAGTGGCAGAGGATTTGACCTGGGAAGTCTACCGTGACACATTAATCGAGCAGGCCGAGCAAGGTGTAGATTATTTTACAATCCATGCCGGAGTTCTCCTTCGCTACATCCCGCTTACAAGCAACCGGGTCACAGGAATCGTGTCACGTGGCGGGTCTATCTTAGCGGCATGGTGCTTGGCGCATCATGAAGAGAACTTCCTCTATACGCATTTCGAGGAGATTTGCGAAATTATGAAAACGTATGACGTAGCCTTTTCCCTAGGGGATGGCCTGCGTCCAGGATCGATTGCAGACGCAAACGATGAGGCACAATTCGCTGAGTTAGAGACGTTGGGTGAGCTGACTAAAATTGCATGGAAACATGATGTACAGGTGATGATTGAGGGACCGGGTCATGTTCCCATGCATAAGATTAAAGAGAATGTGGATAAGCAGATGGAGGTTTGTCAGGAAGCCCCGTTTTATACATTAGGGCCTCTGACAACTGACATCGCGCCGGGGTACGATCATATCACTTCTGCGATTGGTGCAGCCATGATTGGCTGGTTCGGAACGGCCATGCTCTGTTATGTTACACCGAAAGAACATCTCGGGCTTCCGAATAAAGAGGACGTACGGGATGGAATCATTGCCTATAAAATTGCCGCCCATGCTGCGGATTTAGCCAAAGGCCACCCCGGAGCGCAAATTCGCGATAATGCCCTTTCCAAGGCCCGGTTTGAGTTTCGCTGGCGCGATCAATTTCATTTATCATTAGATCCAGAACGCGCCATGGAATATCACGATGAAACCTTGCCGGCAGAAGGGGCAAAGACGGCGCATTTTTGTTCGATGTGCGGACCGAAATTCTGCAGTATGAAAATCACGCATGAAATCCGGGAGTATGCCAATCATCATGGATTAACGAACAACGAGGCGTTAGAAAAGGGATTAAAGGAAAAGGCTCAAGAGTTCAAAGACGGCGGCAGTCATATTTATCGGTGAGCGGATAAGGAGATGGCCTCTGTATGAGTAACAAAGCGAGTCAAATTATAAGTGAAATAAAAGAGCTGAAGGCCAAAATAGAGAGCCTAAAAGCAGAGCTTGCTGACCTTCAGGCAAGTTGCAATCATACCTATACAGGCGATGTTTTAATGAAAACCTGTACTCGGTGTTTGAAGTCAGAAAGTCGTTATTATTAACTGGACTCTTGCAAAAAATTGTCGAAAAAAAGGGAACAAAAAGAGGACATTCCGACCTTTTATAGAAATTTTGGCTACCACCGCTAAAATTCCACAAAAAGGGGAATGTCCACTTTTATGTCCTCCTTCTTTGTGAAGGGCGCGTCAACATCAGCCAGATTCGCCGATCTACGAACCTGTATCGCGTTCTTTTGACAGACGAGAGATATATGGAACCGCCATATCTTTTGTCTCGGAACGAAGCGGAAAAATAGGGGCGCGCGGCATGAATCCATTGAAACGATAAAAATTTATGAGAAAGTACAGAAATTGGATAAAATCGAGAAGGATGTCGAGGAGATTAAAGCGGTTGTGAGTCGTATCGAAGCCGATCAGCCAAAAGACATTTCCGCGAAGACGGAGAATGCTTTGTCGAATGCGTGCTTGTTTTGTTGGTAACTTTTTAAGAAAGCTGTCGTTTCCTGTGATATAATGCTACTTGTACAACGTACTTGTAGGGGCCTCAATTTATCACCGCGTAACCCGTTGTTGCCTTGCGTTAAGTGGTAGCAAGGGAGGTGATAATCGATGAAGACTGACAAAGTGATTATTATTATGCTGACGTTTGGTTTGTTAATCATTGGCTTAATCCAAGCGGTCGTAGCAATCGTTGCGCTAACAAAGTAACAACCCCCTTACAAGCTGGCCGGCTCAAGGGGGCTGTTTGACTGATATCTCGATGAGTCCTTACGGCACACCGTTGTACATTGGACCGCAGTTGCACCTGCGGTCTCTTTTTATTTTACGTAATCTTACAGCAATATTATACCACAACTATATTTTTATATTTATTATTTTTTCTTGTAAAACATAAAAATATAGTAGTCAAAAACATTTGTTCTTATCGGATTTATTCCCTCTTTATAATTTTCCGTCTTCAAAATCAAAATCCTCTCCTCATTCTTTCCTCTTTTTCCTTCGTACCACAAAAAGGTCGCCATCCTTCCCATGGTTTTCATATCAGGGTTGCGGCTGAAAAGCCGCGGTAGTTTCACTCTCGAACCTACGTTCGAAAAAATTATTGGAAATCATATGTTCGTATATCCAATTATGATATAATAAAATGCAGCATGATAACGAAGGAAAGGTGAAACCTTGGAAAAGCTGAGCCAAAAATTCGAGCTTGTCTCCGAGTACAACCCTCAGGGAGACCAGCCTACCGCAATAGCGAAGTTGTCGGAAGGAATTTTGAATGGGAAGAAGCACCAGACGCTGCTGGGGGCGACGGGAACGGGGAAGACGTTTACCATGGCCCAGGTCATCAATAAAGTCCAAAAGCCAACGCTTGTCATTGCCCACAACAAGACGCTCGCGGCGCAGCTTGCCAGCGAGTTTAAAGAGTTTTTCCCCAACAACGCGGTCGAATACTTCGTAAGCTACTACGATTACTATCAGCCTGAAGCCTACATTCCGCAATCGGATACTTACATCGAGAAGGACGCCAGCATCAATGAGGAAATTGACAAACTGCGCCATTCCGCGACCAGCGCGCTGTTTGAACGTGAAGATGTCATCATTGTTGCCAGTGTGTCCTGTATTTATGGTTTAGGTTCACCGCAGGAATACAAAGCGCTGCTGCTTTCTCTGCGGCGCGGTATGGAGAAGAACCGTGATGATGTGCTTCGCAAGCTGATAGACATTCAATATAATCGAAATGACGTTAACTTTACGCGCGGTACATTCCGCGTGCGCGGGGACGTCGTGGAGATTTTCCCGGCGGCTAACAGCGAACACGCGATTCGTGTGGAGTTTTTTGGTGATGAGATTGAGCGGATTACCGAGATTGACGCATTGACCGGAGAAGTGCTGGCAGAGCGCGAGCACGTTGCAATCTTTCCGGCGTCCCACTATGTCACGGGTCAGGATAAGATGCAGCGTGCCATCAAGAGCATTGAAGCCGAACTGGAAGAGCAGCTTGCGTATTTTAAAGAGCAGGGTAAGCTGCTGGAAGCGCAGCGCCTGGAACAACGGACACGCTATGATATCGAGATGCTGCAGGAGATGGGCTATTGCTCCGGCGTCGAGAACTACTCGCGCCACCTGAACGGCCTGCCGGCAGGAGCAACGCCGTATACGCTGCTGGATTACTTCCCGGATGATTTTCTGATTATGATAGACGAGTCGCATATTACGCTGCCGCAGATTCGCGGCATGTACAACGGTGACAAAGCCCGCAAGGAAATGTTGATTAACCACGGCTTCCGTCTGCCGTCTGCGGCAGACAACCGCCCGCTTACATTCGAAGAGTTCGAAAAACATGTAAAGCAAATTATCTACGTATCGGCAACGCCGGGACCGTATGAGCTGGAAAAGGCACCGGATTTCGTCGAGCAGGTAATCCGTCCGACCGGGCTCTTAGATCCGACGATCGACATTCGTCCTTCTAAAGGGCAGATTGACGATTTACTGGGTGAAATTAACGAGCGGATTGAGAAGAATGAGCGTGTGCTTGTCACCACGCTTACGAAAAAAATGGCCGAAGACCTGACCGATTATCTGAAAGAAGTGGGCATTAAAGTTCGCTATCTGCACTCGGATATCAAAACGATTGAGAGGATGCAGATTATCCGCGATTTACGGATAGGAACGTTCGATGTCTTGATTGGAATTAACCTTTTACGGGAAGGGTTAGATATACCGGAAGTGTCGCTGGTGGCGATTCTGGATGCAGACAAAGAAGGCTTCCTGCGCAACGAGCGATCATTGATTCAGACAATTGGCCGCGCCGCAAGAAACGCAAGCGGCCACGTCATTATGTACGCGGATAAAATGACGCAATCAATTGAGCGCGCCGTCGAGGAGACGAACCGCCGCCGTGAGCGGCAGATTGCATACAATGAAGAGCATGGCATTACGCCGCAGACGATCCGCAAAGCGGTGCGCGAAGTCATCGAGGCGACTAAAGCGGCAGAAGAGCAGGAAGAGTACCTGCCGCAGAAGGCGTACAGCAAGCTGAGCAAGAAAGAGAGAAAGGACGTCTTGCTGCGTCTCGAAGAAGAGATGAAGGAAGCGGCCCGTGCGCTGAACTTCGAGCGTGCGGCTGAACTGCGCGATTTAATTCTTGAGTTAAAGGCGGAAGGATGAAAAACGAATGAGCCGCGAAAATATTGTGATTAAGGGCGCGCGTGCCCATAACCTGAAAAATATAGATGTGACGATTCCCCGGGACAAGTTTGTCGTGCTGACCGGCTTGTCCGGCTCGGGTAAGTCGTCGCTTGCGTTTGATACGATTTACGCGGAAGGACAGCGGCGTTATGTCGAGTCGCTGTCCGCCTATGCACGCCAGTTTCTGGGTCAGATGGACAAGCCGGACGTCGATTCCATTGACGGGCTGTCTCCGGCCATCTCCATCGACCAGAAGACGACCAGCCGCAATCCCCGTTCTACTGTAGGTACCGTTACGGAGATTTACGATTATCTCCGTCTCCTCTTTGCCCGCATCGGACGGCCGCACTGTCCGGAACACGGGGTAGAGATTACGGCGCAAACGATAGAGCAGATGGTGGATCGCATTCTGGGGTATCCGGAGAAAACACGCCTGCAAATTCTGGCACCGCTCGTACAGGGGCGGAAAGGCGAGCACGTGAAATTGCTTGACGATATTCGTGCGCAAGGATATGTGCGCGTGCGCGTCGATGGCGAAGTGCGGGACTTGTCGGAAGAGATTAAGCTGGAGAAGAACAAAAAGCACTCCATTGAAGTGGTCATCGACCGGATTGTTGTGAAAGAGGGCATCCAGAGCCGCCTGGCAGATTCGCTGGAAACGGCGCTTCGCCTCGCCGAAGGCCGGGTGCTGGTAGACATTATCGGGGAAGAAGAACTGCTGTTCAGCCAGAACCTTGCCTGTCCGGTGTGCGGCTTCAGCATGCCTGATCTGGAACCCCGTATGTTCTCGTTTAACAGTCCGTTTGGGGCATGCTCGAAATGTGACGGATTGGGCAGTCAACTGGAGGTTGATCCGGACCTGGTTGTGCCGGATCCTTCCAAGAGTGTAAATGAAGGAGCGCTTGAACCGTGGAACAGTTCGACTTCCAATTACTATGAGCAAATTCTTTCCTGCGTGGCCGAGCACTACAAAATCGATTTGGACAAGCCGTTTGAGGAACTGACGGAAGAACAGCGGCATGTTCTGCTGTTCGGCAGTGGAAACGAGAAGCTGCATTTCCGCTACAAAAGTGATTTCAGCACGACCGTTCGTGATACGTATATGACATTCGAGGGTGTCGTAAATAATGTGGCCCGTCGGTATCGCGAGACCGGTTCCGATTATGTGCGCCAGCAGCTTGAGATGTACATGAGCCAGAAGAAATGTCCGTCCTGCAAAGGCCATCGCCTGCGTCCAGAAGCGCTGGCAGTAACGGTGAACCACAAAAACATTGCGTATGTTACCGACCTTTCGATTGCGGATGCGCATGAATTCTTTGATGGCCTCGTGCTGACCGAGAAAGAAATGCAGATTGCCCGTCTTATTTTAAAAGAAATTAAAGCACGTCTGCAGTTCCTGGTGGACGTCGGACTGGATTATCTGACGATGAGCCGTGCCGCGGGTACATTATCCGGAGGAGAAGCGCAGCGGATTCGCCTGGCGACGCAGATTGGTTCCAGTCTGATGGGCGTACTGTACATCCTGGATGAGCCGAGCATCGGACTGCATCAGCGCGATAATGCCCGCCTTATCAAAACGCTTGAGCATATGCGTGACCTGGGTAATACGTTGATTGTGGTTGAGCACGACGAAGATACGATGATGGCGGCAGACTATATCATCGACATCGGACCGGGTGCCGGTATTCATGGCGGTAAGGTCGTATCCCAGGGGACACCGCAGGAAGTAATGGATGATGAGAATTCGCTTACCGGCCAGTATTTGAGCGGACGCAAGTTTATCCCTGTGCCGCTGGAACGCCGTCAACCAAACGGAAAATGGATTAAAGTGCTTGGTGCGAAAGAAAACAACTTGCGCAACGTCACGCTAAAAGTGCCGCTTGGTGTTTTCACATGTGTGACCGGCGTATCCGGCTCCGGTAAATCGACGTTGATTAACGAAATCTTACACAAGGCATTGGCCCGTGAGTTGCACAAGTCGAAGCAGAAGCCGGGTGCATTCCGCAAGCTTGAAGGCATCGAGCATCTGGATAAAGTTATCGACATCGATCAGTCGCCAATCGGGCGTACACCGCGTTCCAATCCGGCGACATATACGGGCGTGTTCGACGACATTCGAGATCTGTTCGCACAGACGAACGAAGCGAAAATGCGCGGCTACCAGAAAGGCCGCTTCAGTTTCAACGTAAAAGGCGGTCGCTGTGAAGCGTGCCGCGGCGACGGCATTATCAAAATTGAGATGCATTTCCTGCCGGATGTGTATGTGCCGTGTGAAGTGTGCCATGGCAAGCGCTACAACCGTGAAACGCTGGATATACGCTACAAAGGCAAAAATATCGCTGATGTCCTGGATATGACGGTGGAAGACGCGCTGGAGTTCTTCAAGAACATTCCGCGCATTCAGCGTAAGATGCAGACGCTGTTCGATGTCGGCCTCGGCTACATCAAACTGGGTCAGCCGGCTACCACGCTGTCGGGCGGGGAAGCACAGCGCGTCAAGTTGGCGTCAGAGCTATACCGCCGCAGCAACGGCAAGACGTTGTATATTCTTGATGAGCCGACCACAGGCCTTCACATCGACGATATCGACCGCCTGCTGAAAGTGCTGCAACGCCTGGTGGATAACGGAGACAGCGTGCTGGTCATCGAGCATAATCTGGACGTGATTAAAACGGCAGACTATATCGTTGACCTGGGACCGGACGGCGGCAGCCGCGGCGGTACAATTGTAGCCGAAGGTACCCCGGAGGAAATCGCAGGCGTGAAGGAGTCGTATACCGGACATTTCCTTGCTCCAATATTGGAGCGTGACCGCAAGCGTTCCGAAGCGCGCTTGCAGATGCAACATATTCTTTGATGTATTCATACGGCAATGAGAGGATAGAGGGAGTGAAAAGCAGAAGGTTAGAAGAGCTTCGCGCCAAAACCGAAAGAAAAACCTTCTGCTTTTTATCCTTTACTAAGAAATTTTGTTTGTAAAAATGTAGACATAAACGGATTTTAAATTGTATTATTATTCTAAAATTACATAAGGAAAGCAGAGAGGTGCGGAAATAGATGACTATTTTCGCTTAAAAGGGAAGACCGGTGAAAATCCGGCACGGTCCCGCCACTGTAAATGAGGAGCTGCTCTATGACATGCCACTGTTTCGATTCTGGAATGGGAAGGCGTAGAGCGGTGATGATCCATAAGTCAGGAGACCTGCCTCACTGTAAGGCACACAACAAACTCACGAGGATGAGGGGGTGTATGATCATTTATTTCACGAGTTATTTTTTGGGGCTATTTGTCGTGAATTTGCTAAGCACCTCTCTTGTAAAAAGAGAGGTGCTTTTATTGTGCCCGGTATTTACCTATCTTGAAAAAACGAATCAATAAGATTCATTAATGGCTTATATTTCGTAATGAATATGAAATAAAATTAGCTCGGAGCGATCTGTAAATAAGCCTCATTTCCCTTTGATGAAAGGGATTAATGCCTAAATCTTTTAAGATGTTACTATGTGAAAAATTGATTTTCTTGACAAAAAATAGAACCGATAATAGAATCCAAATAGTAATAATTATTATTTTTGGCATTATAATACGCAGTCAAGAGGAGAGTGGTTTTATCATGTATTTATTCCTGCACAAGAAAATCTGCATGATTGCATTTCTTATTTCGCTTCTGCTGTGTGCGGCGGTTGTAATGTCAGGTTGCAGCCAAAACGAACAAGTAAGTGGTAACAGCAAATCGAATGCTGGCCAACAGCAGGATACAAAGAATAAAAAAGCGACGATTATTTTTAATTTCAAAAGCGGGAGTCTCGATCCGCATAACGGCTTTGCAGCGCTTCAGGCAGGTGTGGTAGAAACGCTTGTTCGTTTGGATGAGAAGCTGGAGATCAAACCATGGCTGGCGACAAAATGGGAGGCCAAAGGCGATCGCACATGGGTGTTTACGATCCGTGACGGTGTAACATTCCAGGACGGAACAAAGGTAGACGCTGCTGCGGTTAAAGCTTCATTCGAACGTGGAATTGCTGCAAGCGATAAATTAGCGAGTGCATTAAAAATCGCTTCGATGAAAGCGGACGGCCAACAATTGACGATTGTGACAAAGGAGCCGCATCCGGCACTGCCATCGGAGCTAGTCAGCCCGTATGCATCCGTGATTAGCGTCGAAGCGGAAAAGAAAATGGGAACGAAAGCGTTCAACAATGCCCCTGTCGGCACAGGTCCGTTCAAAGTGAAGCAGTTTACGCCGAATATTGAAATTTTGCTGGAACGTTACGATGGGTACTGGGATGGCAAGGCGAAATTGAACGAGGTGTCTTTCAAATTCAATGAGGACGGCAACGTAAGGGCGCTGGCATTACAATCCAAAGAAGCGGACATCGTGTATCAGGTTCCGGCCGAAACGGTCGAGGCTATTCAAAAAGACAGCCAGCTTAAAGTGGATTCGGTACCGGGGCTTAGGGTTCACTTCCTGCTGTATAACCATCAGAAGCCTCTGTTTCAAGATGTTAAAGTAAGAAAGGCGATTGATCTGCTGCTCGACCGTGAAAGTATCGCGAATGACATTATGCTTGGGAATGCGACGCCGGCCAATGGTCCGTTTAACACCCGTCTACCATTCGGAAGCAAAGAGCCGATACACAAGTTGAATATAGCCGAGGCGAAGAAGCTGCTGGAGGAAGCCGGGTTTAAAGCGGGAGCTGATGGAAAGCTGACGAAGGATGGCAAACCGCTGACGCTGGAGGTTCTTACATACAAAGGGCGACCGGAACTGCCGCTTATTGCTCAATTGTTGCAGTCAGATGCAGCAAGGGCCGGAGTGACTATGCAGATTAAAATGGTAGAAGATGTGGATACGTATTTGCGTGAGAATAAAGACTGGGACCTGGTGACGTACAGCAACCTGTCCGCGCCGCGTGGCGACGGAGGATTCTATCTGAATTCGGCTTTCATCCCGGGTGGATCGCTGAATCCGACCCATATCAATAATGATAAGGTAAACGAAGTTGTGGCACGATTAAACGCAACTGCCGACATGCAGAAACGGGTACAGTTAACACAGGAAGCGGTCAGTATTATTAACCGGGAGGTCTTCCATTCGTTTGCGGTCTATCCGAATATTATCGTCGGTGTCAACAAAAGAGTCGTCGATTGGAAGCCTGGTGCGACAGAATACTATATAGTTACCAATAAAATGGATGTGAAGTAGCGTGCTGAAGTTGGTCAAAGCACGACTGTTGCAGCTTGTATTCGTATTGTTTCTGTTGTCCCTGTTGACTTTTACGTTAATGAAGCTTGCACCGGGTGATCCGGTGCTGCGTATTTTGGAAGTTGATGAACTGGCGGTTACCCAGGCCGACGAAGCCGCGCTTCGTAAAGAGCTTGGCTTCGATCGGCCATTGCTGGTCCAGTATGGTGAATGGATGCTGAACGTGCTGCAGCTTGATTTCGGAAATTCTTATATTAAAGAGAAGCCGGTTTTGGACGAAATGATCGCGCGACTACCTACCACCATTCAATTAACGGTAGGAGGGCTTGCTGTCATGGTGCTGATTGCTGTTCCGCTTGGTCTGTTGGCCGCTAAATATCCGGGGCGTTGGCCGGATCATCTGAGCCGTTTTCTTGCTCTGCTCGGTGCGTCCATCCCGAGCTTCTGGATGGGGCTACTGCTTATTTATGTGTTTGCTTTTAAACTACAGTGGCTGCCGACAATGGGCAAAGGAAGCGCCCAGCATATGATTCTTCCTTCCGTTACCCTCGGTTTTGCGATGGCGGCCGTATATGCCCGCTTGCTCCGTGCCGGGCTGCTGGAAAGCCTGTCGCAGGAATACATCCGCGCGGCGCGGGCGAGAGGCATTGCGGAATGGCGCATTCTATGGAGACATGCATTGCGGGCAGCGCTTCTGCCTGTTGTGACAGTTTTTGGGATGAGCATCGGCAGTTTGCTGGCTGGAACGGTTGTAATTGAGACGCTGTTTTCCTGGCCGGGGCTTGGTAGCATGGCGGTGGAAGCGATCTTTCAGCGGGATTACCCGGTCATTCAGGGCTATGTGCTGCTGACAGGTGTTTTTGTCGTTGTGGTTAATTTGCTGGTTGATTTAAGTTACGGTCTGCTCGATCCCCGGATTCGTTATGGAAAGGGGGAGCTATCGTGAATGTGAATGTTTCTACCGTTTTCCGTCAATCACCGATACGCCGGAATACATGGCGGAGCATGCTGCGCGATCCGATGACGGCACTGGGAACGGGGATATTGGCTATTATTATTCTGCTCACGCTAATCGGTCCATTTATTGTGCCGAACGATTCGTTGGCCGTTAAAATGTCGGAGCGTCTTCAGTCGCCCAGCTGGCAGTATCCGCTTGGCACGGACCATTTGGGAAGATGTATTTTCTCCAGACTGGTTGCGGGTGCTAAGACCACGCTCGGCATTTCGGCCTTTGTCATCATCTCGGTAACGCTGATCGGCATCCCGGTAGGGCTGTTGTCTGGATATGTCGGTGGCCGTGTTGACGCGTTATTGATGAGGCTTGTCGACGGTGTTGGTGCATTGCCTGAATTTATACTGGCTATCGCAATTTCCGGGTTTCTCGGTCCGAGCCTGACGAACCTAATGTTGTCGATCGTATTGGTCAAATGGATTGGGTATGCCCGCGTCGTTAGAAGTATCGTACTGTCCGAGCGGGAGAAGGAATATGTGCTGGCTGCTCGTGTCGCCGGTTGCAGTACGTGGACGGTGCTGTGGCGGCATTTACTTCCGCAAATCATCTCTCCTGTTGTGGTGCTTGCTGCGCTGGACATCGGCAAAATTATATTGATCATTTCTGCGTTGTCGTATCTAGGTTTGGGCGCTCAACCGTCGGCTCCGGAATGGGGAGCGATGCTGAATGATGGGCGGCCTTATTTTCAAACGGTACCTGAATTAATGATTTATCCGGGCGTTGCCATCATGTTGGTTGTCGTTTCCTGTAACCTGATCAGCGACGGACTTCGCCATATTTTGGACGTTCGAAGCAGATGAGGCGCTGCCCGTGGGAGGTGGAATATGTCACAGTTGTTGTTAGAACGCGAGAGAAACAAAGTTTTGCCAAACGGATATGAAACGGGGCAGCCTGTAGCCTCGCTTTCCGCATCCGAATCGGTGCTGCGGTTGGAGAACTTAAAAGTTTATGCACAACAGGGAAAAAGGCGATATATGCTCGTTCATGATAGTAGCTTCTCGATTCGCCGGAGGGAAACACTTGCGCTTGTCGGGGAAAGCGGCAGCGGGAAAAGTGTAACAGCAAGCGCGGTTTTGGGATTGCTGCCGAATTCGCTGCACATTGGCGGGGGACGGATCGTGTTTCAGGGAGAGGATATCCTCCTGTGGCCGGATAAGATGAAACGACGGCTGCGCGGCAAAAAAATAGGATTTGTATTTCAGGATTATCAGGGAAGCTTTACACCGTTTATAAAAGTAGGAAAGCAGCTTGTAGAGACGATTCGCAGTCATTGTGAGTTGTCCTTTAATGAGGCGAAGTCTGTCGCGTTAGAATGGCTTCATCAGGTAGACCTGCCTGCGGAGCGTGTGTTTAACAGTTACCCGTTTCAACTAAGCGGCGGGCAGCGGCAGCGGGCCGCATTGGCCGCTGCCATGATGCTGCAGCCGGAGTTGCTTATCGCCGACGAGCCTACAACAGCGCTTGATGTGCTGACCGGAGAACGGGTGCTTGATGTGCTGACCAGGCTGCAGCGGCAGACCGGCTGCGCCGTACTGATGATCTCGCACGATTTGCGGCATGTTATGAAGCGAGCGGATACCATTGCCGTAATGAAAGACGGGCGCATTGTGGAGATGGAGTCGGCTGAAACGTTACGCCTGCAGGCGCGCCATCCGTATACGCAGATGCTGCTAAAAGCGAGGCCGCTTCTTTCAGAAATTCATAGAGGGTTTGCTATGGAAGCAGAAGCGGCTGAAACAGCACAGTCCACCAGCAGATGGGAGGCGGAATTCACGTGAATGATCTTTTAATAGTCAACCGGCTTTTTAAGACGTATAGAGAGTCCGGTAGTATCGTTTCGGCCGTACAAGACGTATCGCTGCGAATCAGTGAAGGAGAGTGCCTGGGGATCGTCGGGGAGAGCGGCAGTGGTAAGAGTACGCTTACGCGGCTTCTCCTTGCACTCGATCAGCCGGATAGCGGAGAGGTTCTGTTAAACGGCACCTCCCTCTTTGAGCTGAAAGGTCGGGCTTTGCGTGAAACAAGGAAGCATATTCAGGTCGTATTTCAGGACCCAACCTCTTCACTGAACCAGCGATTGCCGATTTGGCGGTCGATTATGGAGCCGCTGGATAACTTCCCGGATGTCAAGCCGTCGTTCCTGGCGGACGTGCGGCATTCCCGAAGAGATACGGCGGCTAAATTGCTGGAAATGGTCGGGCTGCAAGCGGCGCATATGGACCGTTATCCGCATGAGTTAAGCGGCGGGCAGCGGCAGCGTGTTGCCATAGCCCGAGGAATCAGCCTGAGTCCTAAGTTGCTGATTTGCGACGAGCCGACCTCCAGTCTGGATGTGTCAGTACAGGCTCAGATTTTGCACCTGTTGAAAAGTATGCAGACAAAGCTCGGCATGGCCTGCCTGTTTATTTCTCATGATATTGCAGCGGTGCGGATCATGAGCGACCGGATCATTGTGATGAAGGCGGGGCGAATTGTGGACCAGTTCGCAAGCGATCAAATGATGAGCGAGGACCGGCACGAATATACGCGGCAGCTGGTCGCCGCGGTCAGTTAGTGAAATGAATCAGAAAAAGTTTTTAGAGGTAAAAATGAAGAATGGAGTTATTCTTGCGATTTTTTCTTCCCTTGTTTTTAGCATTATGAACGCCCTTGTAAAGGCAGTTAGTTTGTCAATTCCTTCAGCTGAGGTTGTGTTTTTTAGGAGCATTATCGGAACCGTCATCATCTATTTCATGATGAGACACAGCAAAGTGGCATTTTCTACGGAAGGAGTCCCTTTACTTGCATTGCGAGGTGTTCTTGGCGCTTTTTATTTACTTGCCTATTTCTATACCATTTCTAAGATACCACTAACAGATGCAAGTATATTAGCACATTTATCCCCCTTTTTCGCCATTATTCTCTCTGCTGTATTTCTAAAGGAGAGAATGTCCAAAAAAGTGCTTTTTTTATTCCCTCTTGTTATTTTAGGCGCAGTTTTACTTGTGAAACCATTTCATTACTCAAGTTACTCCATACATGCGTTCGTTGGTATTCTTAGTGCCTTATTCGCTGCGGGTGCAGCAACCAGTATACGCTATTTAAGTAAAAAGTACCATTCGTACGAAATTGTATTTTATTTCCTGGCGACAGCTGCTATGGTTTCGATTCCGCTTATGTGGAACCATTTTGTGGTGCCAACGCCGCTTGAATTCTTCTACCTTACATGCATTGGGGTTGTTTCTTTGCTTGGACAAGTATTTTTAACGAAAGCATTTACCCATGAGAATGTCGTTGTTGTAGAAGTGACTCGCTATATTGGCATTGTTTTTAATGCTATGTGGGGATTTTTATTCTGGACAGAAGTGCCTGATACGTTAACCGTTGTAGGAGGGATTTTCATCATTACTGCCTGCATAGCGCTATCGAGAAAAAAGCAAAGGTAACGAAGGTTATGTGGTGCCGTTATGGTTATAAAAACAGGAATGGTAGGGGAAAGGAGGGAAAAACGTGCATGAAAAACATATTCGTAATGGTTCACTATCTCATCGTGAGTATTTAGCTTTGGCCATTCCATTAATGATCTCAACGCTTTCTACCCCCTTGCTTGGTGCCGTCGATACGGCGGTAGTAGGAAGATTATCTGATCCGGCATATTTAGGCGGGGTTGCTGTTGGGACGCTGATTTTTAATACGATGTACTGGCTTTTGGGATTTTTGCGGGTGAGCACTTCAGGGTTTAGCGCGCAGGCACATGGAGCGAATGATCCCAGAGAGATGGGATTGGCTTTGTTGCGTCCGGCAATGATTGCGCTGGCAATGGGGCTTGTCTTTATTGTTTTACAGAAGCCAATTAAACAGGCGTCTTTTTGGATGATTGGCGCAGAGCCATCCGTGCTAGAACATGCAGAGTCGTATGTGGATATTCGCATTTGGGGCGCGCCGTTTGCGCTTTTGAATTACACCATTTTAGGCTGGTTAATGGGGATGTCCCGTATAAAAGCGTCCTTACTCTTGCAAATCTCCATGAATGTACTCAATATCGTGCTCGCTATTGTACTCGTATCTTACTTTCATATGAATGTGGCGGGCGTTGCTGTTGCTACGTTGATCGCGGAAGTATCGGCAGCGGGATTAGGAATATGGTTAATCGGGCTTCATTTGCCGCTTCGCCATCTTTTTGTTCGCTGGAAAGACGCCCTTTCTATGCAACCGATGGTGAAAATGATGCGTGTAAATCGTGATTTGTTTATTCGTACCGCTTGTTTATTAGCGGTGTTTAACCTTTTTACGGCGTATGGGGCTTCCTTTGGAAAAGTAACGCTTGCTGCCAATGCGGTACTGCTTCAAATTCATTTTATTATGGCTTATTTTTTGGATGGTTTTGCGAATGCGAGCAGTATTCTGGTCGGGCGCTCCATTGGGGAGAAAAATTATTCTGTTTACAAAAGAACCGTGCGGCTTACGGGAATCTGGGGTGCGGTTGCATCGGTTATATTGTCTGCTGTACTTTATTTCGGAAATGAGTCGATTATTTCGCTGTTTACCACCATTGATGATGTGAAGGAACAAATTATGATGTATGCGTCGTGGGTTTTATTGTTCCCGTTTGCTGCATTCTGGGGATTGCAGCTTTATGGTGTTTTTTCGGGGGCAACGGAAGCTGGGCCCGTTCGCAACTCAACGATTTACTCTTTACTCATCTTTCTGCTGGCTACCTGGTTGTTCACCCCATCTTATCACAATCATGGGTTGTGGCTTTCCTTTATTCTTTTCAGTCTGGCGCGTTCATTAACATTATGGATGTATTTGCCAAGGTTGAATCGTATGTTGTTTCCGAACGAAGGAGGTAGTATGGTAGAATAAGATAGTATTCGCAAAAACAACCATGGCAGCCGCAACCCCGACATGAAAATGAGGGGAAGGGCGGCTGATTTTTGAGGTACGAAGGGAAAGAGAGAAGCGAACGAGACGATGATTTCAATGGGGAAAAAGGCGAACGCCTTTTTCTTCCCTGGATCTCCTTTCCTCTTTCTCTCCTTCTTTCCTCACAATTTTCACAGAAAAAAGAGGGTGGGGCGCTTGAAAAAGACTCATGTGCGCGATATTGTGAACCATTTCCAATTGAAAGTGGCAAGTGGAGAAGCGGGGTTGCGCCGCGAGATTGCCGTAAGTGATATCAGCCGTCCTGGCCTGGAAATGGCGGGATATTTCGATTTTTACGCCGCAGAGCGCGTGCAGCTGCTCGGGAAGACAGAGCTAAGCTTCTATAATGCAATGAAAGAGGAACATCGCATTGAACGGATTGACAAGCTGCTGCATGAACAAACGCCGTGCGTATGTGTAGCCCATGGCTGCGAGGCGCCGGATGAACTCCTGCGCCTGTCGGAAGAGCGGGGCATTCCGGTGCTCACGTCTCCGCTGCCGACGACCAAACTATCCAGTAAACTGACCACCTATCTGGAAGGCCGTCTGGCACCGACGACGACAATGCACGGTGTACTGGTTGATGTGTACGGGATGGGTGTGCTAATCGTTGGACAGAGCTCGATCGGAAAAAGTGAAACCGCGCTGGAGCTGGTAAAACGAGGCCATCGCCTTGTGGCGGACGATGCGGTTGAAATTCGCCAGACGCAGGAGAACCAGCTAATTGGCAGCGCGCCGGAGCTTATCCAGCATCTGCTCGAAATCCGCGGTGTTGGCATTATTAACATCATGACATTGTTCGGGGCGGGGGCTATTCGTAATTACAAACGAATCTCGCTTGTCATCCGGCTTGAAATCTGGGATCCAAACAAAGTATACGAGCGGCTCGGTCTCGACGAAGAAAAAATGAAGATTATGGACACCGAAGTGCCGCAGATTACGATTCCTGTGCGTCCGGGCCGAAACCTGGCCGTTATCGTAGAAGTGGCGTCCATGAACTTCCGCTTGAAGCGTATGGGATACAATGCGGCGGTCGTCTTTAGCAAGAAGCTGACCGATACGATTGAAGACGCGGTGGAAGACATCTAGACGGGGAGGTACAGGTGAGTATGCCAAAGGCGATTGACCCGGTTGCGTTTCAACTGGGACCCTTATCCGTACACTGGTACGGCATTATTCTAGGCACGGCCGCACTCGTCGGTTTGCTGCTGGCGCTGCGCGAGGCGAAGCGGGTCGGCATGGACTCGGAGACGATTATGGATGTGGTCATGTACGCAGTTCCGGCGGCCATTATCGGGGCGCGTATTTATTATGTCATTTTCCGCTGGGACGAGTATTACAGCTCTCATCCCGAAGAGATTATCGCGGTTTGGCATGGCGGAATTGCCATCCACGGGGCATTGATTGCCTCCGTTCTGACCGCGTACATCTACTCGCGCGTAAAAAGGATTTCGTTCTGGCGGCTGGCAGACGTAGTGGCGCCAAGCCTAATTATCGGACAGGCTATCGGACGCTGGGGAAACTTCATGAACCAGGAAGCGCACGGCGGTCCGGTCAGTCTCGAGTTTTTGCAAAGCCTGCATCTGCCTCAGTTTATTATCGATCAGATGTATATTCTAGACCCGACGACGAATACATACTTGTATTATCATCCGACATTTCTGTATGAATCGATCTGGAATTTGCTTGGCTTCTTTGTATTGATTACGATTCGGCGTGTGGGTAAACTGCGGCGGGGCGATTTGTTCCTCACGTATATAATCTGGTATTCGGCCGGCCGCTTTTTCGTCGAAGGACTGCGTACGGATAGCTTGATGCTGACGGATACGCTGCGCGTTGCGCAGGTGATTAGCCTTTTGTTGATTGCGCTTGCGATAATCATAATGATGGTATTACGGAAATTGGGGTACGCCTCTAAGCGTTATGGGGAAGAATAGAGAAAGTATGACTTTCTTGGGAGGAAAGAAGGGTTGGAATGAACCGCTATCAGTATGTGTTGTTTGATCTTGATGGTACATTAATTGATACGAATAATTTGATTTTGACCTCGTTTATGTATACGCTGGAGAAATTTTATCCCGGCAAGTATACGCGGGAGGATATTATCCCGCATATGGGCAAGCCGCTCTATGATCAGATGAAACTGTTCGGACCGGAGCGGGCGGAAGAGCTGGTGCAGATATATCGTGAGCATAATGAGCAGGTACATGATGAGCTGGTAGAAGAGTTTCCAAACGTATTGGAGACAATTGAAGATCTTGCCGAGATGGGTGTTAAAATGGGCATCGTGACCACCAAGCAGCGCAAGACTGCAGAAATGGGCCTGCGCCTCTTCGGATTGGATACGTATATGGATGCATTCGTCTGCTATCAGGATACGAAGAATCATAAACCGCATCCGGAGCCGGTGCAGAAGGCGATGCAAGCACTTGGGGCCGACCCGGCACGTACGCTGATGGTAGGGGACAGCCAATATGATATTCAGGCGGCGCAGAATGCCGGTGTTGCTTCCGCGGGTGTTGCCTGGAGCATGAAAGGCGCTTCGTTTTTATCCGCGTTTGATCCGACGTATTTGCTGAATGATATACGCGATCTGATTCAGATTGTGAAGCAGCCGGTTCGTCAGGCATAAGAGGTGGCGGATGGCGAAACGACAGACCGAACGCTACCCGGTCCAGGGTGCGAATTCTCTCTGGCAGGTGTACAAAACGGTGAGTTTCTGGAAAGTGGTCAAGTGCTTTGCCGTCGTACAGCTTGCCCGTTATACGCCCTGGATGCTGTTAAAGAATTGGATGTACCGCACATTTCTCGGCATGGAGATTGGAGAGAATACCGCGGTCGCATTGATGGTGATGATGGATACGATGTTTCCGGAGCGAATTTCTATCGGCTCTAACAGCATCATCGGCTATAACACGACGATCTTGGCTCATGAATATTTGATTGACGAATATCGATTGGGTAATGTGAAGATTGGCTCGCGTGTGATGATAGGGGCTAACTCGACGATTTTACCGGGTGTTACCATCGGCGACGGCGCAGTCGTATCCGCGGCTACCCTCGTCAATGCGGATGTGCCTGCCGGAGCCTTCGTCGGAGGCAATCCTATGCGCATCATTCGCCAGCCGGAAACGCAGCCAAAATGAATGAAGAGCGAACCGGAAAATATCCGGTTCGTTTTTTTTGAGGACGAGCGGCAACGCCCGCGAGTTTTTCTCATTATAATGGACGCGTGGATGAACAGGGGGATTAAACAAAAATAGGTACCTACTTTATAATTTTTTATTGAACCTGTAACAATAACTGTTACAATTAATGCATACGATAAAAACGGAAAAACATATACTAGACCGTCTGTTGTTACGCAAAAGTTAATAAAGTCTGCAGAATCGGTAAAAATGGGTTCATTGTCTGTCGGTAAAGGATATATCAAAAACAACTATATTAAATTTGAAGCTACAATTGTAGCAATTGCTGATGGTGGAGGGACAGCTTTTAAAGGTAGTAAAGTATTAATATGGGAAAATGGAAAATTTAAATAGTGATTAGAAATCTTGGAATAAAAATAAGAAACGGCTTCTACAAAAATTTAAGAAGCTGTTTTTTAATATTATTATGAAAGGAGGAAGAGGCGTAATTGAATACATTCGCCATTTTGAAATGAAAAAAATAAAAAAGTCAGAATTAATTAATCTAATTAAAGGTAATGAATTACTTTATGAATTGGATTTGGAAGGGATGGACTTGACAGATGTTGATTTTAGGAATTCAGAGTTAAGATTCGTTAATTTAAGAAATGCAGTCATTAATCCGCTTTTTTTTCCTCCAAAAGTCTTAGTAGAGTGTGATTTAGAAAATGTTTTGTTAAAAGATGTTGATTTTCAAGGGGTAAGCATTCAGGGAACTGTTTTTTTACATACAAAAGTAAGAATAAATCCGCAAAAAATTGGCGATTTAACATTGTTCAATGTAAATTTGGAGGGAATTGATTTAAAGGATGCTGATTTTACCGATGTTTATATTGCGGGGGCTAATTTGAAAGATACTGGCGCAAAAATTGACCCGCAAAAGATAGTAAATAAAGATTTGAGCAACTGCAATTTAGAAGGGCTGGATTTAGGCAGCGCAGATTTTACCGGGGTAAATATTTACGGTGCAAATCTTAAAGGTACAAAAGCAAATATTGATCCGCAAGAGATAGTAGATAAAGATTAAACATGAAATCATAATGTAGATAACTTCTTCGCTGACAATTGCAACCAACTTCGGATTCCGCGCAAGAAGGTAGACAGACAGGATGAAGTAGCCTGTCTGTTTTTAATAGGCAGCGCTTACAATTTTTAAAGCGTGTTGTAAGTGGTTGACGGATGGAAATGGGAGTGTTAGACTACATTCAATAAGAAAATCCTTTAGTTTGGTAGCGAACTAAAGGATGAGACGAGGAGTGGAAGGCAGGATGTCGAAACCGTTAGGATTTGAGAAGCCGCTGGGCATGCGGGATATACTTCCCGATGTGCTGGAGAAACAGCGATGGCTGGAACAACAGGTCAAAGCCTGCATGAAGCAATGGGGGTATCGGGAGATTGCGACTCCTACGCTTGAATACTATGATACGGTAGGCGGGGCGAGTGCCACGCTTGATAATAAATTATTCAAATTGCTGGACAGTGAAGGGAAAACAGTTGTCTTGCGTCCGGACATGACGGCACCGATTGCGAGGGTGGCCTCTTCGCTGCTAAAGGAAGAGCCGCTGCCGCTGCGCCTCATGTACACGGCGAACGTATTCCGGGCGCAGAAGAATGAAGCCGGACGCAATGCGGAGTTCACACAGCTTGGCATCGAGTACCTCGGATCGTCTTCCGTTGACGCGGACGCCGAAGCCATTGCGCTGGCTGTCTCCGTGTTGAAAGCGGCGGGCGTAGGCGTATTCAAAATCGCGGTCGGGCATATCGGCTTCCTGGAAGGATTGCTTGAAGAGATTGTAGAAAAGAAAGAAGACCGGGAAAAGCTGAAGGAATTTTTATACTATCGCGATTATGTAGGGTTCCGCCACTATGTGAAGGAGATGGCGCTTCCGGAAGCGGGTGCGGCACGCCTGTATGAACTTTTGAAGCTGCGCGGTGGCAAAGATCTGCTGGATCGGGCGGAAGCCATCACGATTAACGGACAGGCCCGCAAAGCCGTTACCAATCTGCGGCAGCTGTGGGAAGCGCTCGAAGCGTATCAAGTAGAGCAATATATTTTGCTGGATTTAAACCTGCTCAGCAATCTGGATTATTATACGGGTATTCTGTTTGAAGGTTATGCAGCCAATCAAGGTTTCTCTATTTGTACCGGAGGTCGCTATGACGGATTGATGGCGCAGTTTGGCCGTCCGTGCCCGGCTACGGGGTTTGCGGTGCAGATGGACAGCCTTATCGAAGCGGCTGACTATCAGCCGGCGCGGCCGAAGAAATTCCTCATCCTCTACCATGCAGCGCAGAGGACGGAAGCATTGGAGAAAGCGAGAGTGCTGCGTACCGGGGAAAACGCGGTGGTCATCGCTCAGCGTAAGGAAGAATGGACGCAGGCCAGTACTGCGCCCTATACAGAAGTGATTGACTTGACGGGGGAGGAAGCGACATGACAATAAATACGAAAGAAAAGCTTATCGTAGCGATGCCGAAGGGCCGGATTTTTGAAGAGGCAGCGGATTTGTTACGAAAAGCCGGCGTCCCGCTTCCTCCGGAATTCGATGATTCGCGCAAGCTTATCGTTCCGGTCCCGGAAGCGAACCTCGATTTCATCCTCGCCAAACCGACTGATGTGCCCACGTATGTAGAATACGGCGTGGCGGATATCGGAGTTGTAGGGAAGGACGTGCTGCTGGAAGAGGAGCGGGACGTATACGAATTACTGGACTTAAAAATCAGCCGCTGCCGTATTTCTGTGGCGGGCCTTCCTGATTGGAAGCCGTCCGGAAGCACCGCGCCCCGTGTCGCAACGAAGTATCCACGGGTCGCATCCAGGTATTTTCGCGAACAAGGCCAGCAGGTAGAGGTTATTAAGCTGAATGGCTCGATTGAGCTGGCACCGCTGATCGGTCTTGCCGACCGGATTGTTGACATTGTATCGACCGGGCGAACGTTAAAAGAGAACGGGCTGGTCGAACTGGAAGAGATTATGCCGATTACAACCCGCTTAATCGCAAACCGGGTCAGCTACCGGATGAAGAGCGAAGCGGTCGATTATATATACGAGAAATTCGCTTCAATTGTGGAGGAGATATAGTTCATGATGAAGATTGTCGAGGCTGCGAATTTTTCCACCCGGCGCGATGTGGAGACAGGAACCAAAACCCAGCGTGCCGCAGTGCTTGAGATTCTACAGGCGGTAAAAAACGAAGGCGACGCCGCTGTGCTTCGTTTTACTGAACAATTTGACCGCATTACGCTTGATGGGATGCGGGTAACGGAAGAGGAGTTTCGCCAGGCATTGGATGAAATTGATTCGGAAGTGCGAGACGCGATTCGCGAAGCGGCTGCCAATATTCGTGACTACCACAGCCGTCAAATGCGTCAATCCTGGATGACAACGCAGGAGTCTGGCACTATGCTCGGACAGTTAATCCGTCCGCTGCAGCGGGTGGGTCTGTATGTTCCGGGCGGTACCGCAGCGTATCCGTCCTCGGTGCTGATGAATGCCATTCCGGCACAAGTGGCCGGAGTAGAAGAGATTGCGGTGGTTACGCCGCCGGGCAAAGACGGAGCCGTTAACCCGGGCGTGCTTGTTGCGGCCTATGAGCTGGGCGTGAAAGAGGTGTACAAGGTAGGCGGTGCGCAGGCAATTGCTGCGCTCACATACGGAACCGAGACCATCAAACCGGTGGATAAAATCGTCGGGCCCGGCAATATTTACGTTGCGTTGGCAAAGCGCGAAGTATTCGGCCTTGTGGACATTGATATGGTGGCGGGACCCAGTGAAATCGTTGTGCTGGCGGATAGCTCGGCGAATCCGGCTTATGTGGCGGCGGATTTGTTGTCTCAGGCAGAGCATGACGCGATGGCGTCCGCCGTGCTGGTGACTACGTGTCGCGAGCTGGCACAGGCCGTACAGCAGGAAGTGGAGCAGCAATTGGCTGTACTTCCGCGTAAGGAGATTGCAGAAGCATCTATCCGTGAACATGGCGCAATCTGCGTAGTAGACAGCGTTGAACAGGGGCTGGATGTGGTCAACCGGCTGGCGCCAGAGCACCTGGAAGTGATGCTGGAAGATCCGATGGCGCATATCGGGAAAATTAAAAACGCAGGAGCGATTTTCCTGGGTCCATACAGCTCCGAACCGGTGGGCGACTATTTCGCCGGACCGAATCATGTACTGCCGACGAACGGTACGGCGCGGTTCTCGTCGCCGCTTAATGTGGACGATTTTCTTAAGAAATCCAGCTTAATTTCTTATAGCCGGCAGGATTTGCTGGCGCATGGGGCCAAGATTATTGCACTGGCCCGCCAGGAGGGACTTGAAGCGCATGCGCGGGCCATTCAGGTTCGGCTGGACAACGAACAGAAATAGGGGGAGTTGCAAGCATGAGACAGGCATCTATTGAACGTAAAACGAATGAGACCGACATTCGACTTACATTTAATATCGACGGAGAAGGTAAAACGGAATTACAGACCGACGTTCCTTTTCTTAACCATATGCTCGATCTGTTTACAAAGCACGGCCAGTTCGATTTAACCGTGCAAGCCAAAGGCGATATCGAAATCGATTACCATCATACAGTGGAAGACATTGCGATTTGCCTGGGCCAGGCGTTTCGTGAAGCGCTGGGTGATAAAAAGGGCATCAAGCGGTACAGCAGCGTATTTGTACCGATGGATGAAGCACTCGGACAGGTTATCATCGACATCAGCAACCGTCCGCATCTGGAATACCGCGCCGAATTCCCATCCGCCAATGTAGGCAACTTCCCGGTGGAACTGTTTCATGAATTTTTCTGGAAGCTGGCGCTTGAAGCGCGTATTACACTTCATATTATTGTGCACTATGGGCACAATACGCATCACATGATTGAGGCGGTATTCAAAGCGCTTGGACGTGCGCTGGACGAAGCGACTACGATTGATCCGCGGGTGAAAGGAGTCCCGTCGACGAAAGGGATGTTATAGATGATTGCGATTATTGACTATGGAATGGGCAACCTTCACAGTGTAAGCAAAGCCGTAGAGCGGCTTGGATATGAGTATACGTTTGTATCGGACGCAGCATCGCTTCTGAATACGGAAGGTGCGATTTTGCCTGGTGTAGGAGCCTTCGGGGACGCGATGAAAAATCTGCGTGAACTCGGTCTGGTAGAGCCGATTCGTCAGTTCGCCGCAAGCGGCAAGCCGCTGCTTGGCATCTGCCTGGGTATGCAGCTTCTGTTTGAGAGCAGCGAAGAACACGGCCAGAATGAAGGGCTTAACATCTTGCCCGGACATATCGCGCGTTTTCAGGGCGATTATAAAATTCCGCATATGGGCTGGAATCGCCTGGAGTTCCTGCAGCAAAATCCGATTTTTGCCGGTGTAGAAGAAGGCTATGTCTATTTCGTACACTCCTACTTCCTGCAGCCGACAGAGGAAAATCGTCCGGTTCTGCTGGCGACGGCGGATTACTATCAGGAGGTTCCGGCGATTGTAGGCAAGGGGAGCGTATACGGTATGCAATTTCATCCGGAGAAAAGCGGTACGGTCGGCATGAAGCTGCTTGAGAATTTTACGAAGCTGTGCGAAACGGCGCGCACGAAATAAACGAGCGACGGAGAGGGAGTAGAGAGATGAGTTTCATTATTTATCCGGCGATTGATGTTCGCGGCGGCAAGTGCGTGCGCCTGCTGCAGGGCGACTATAACCAGGAGACAGTATATGGCGATTCTCCGGTAGAGATGGCGAAGCAGTGGGCTTCTCAGGGTGCAGAATGGGTTCACTTAGTTGACCTGGACGGAGCTAAAGCCGGGCAGCCGGTTAACGACGAAATTGTGCTGGAGATTGCCCGGACACTGAACGTTCCGGTTCAGATTGGCGGAGGCTTGCGCCGCATGGAAGACATTGACCGCTATATCCAGGGGGGCGTGAGCCGGGTGATCCTCGGTACGGCGGCGATTCAGGATCAGCCGTTTACCGAACGCGTTCTGGAGAAGTACGGTGATAAAGTCGCCATCGGTATCGATGCCAGAAACGGTTATGTGGCGACGCACGGCTGGCTTGAGACTTCAGAAGTGACGGCAGAAGAGCTGGCTAAAGCGCTGATTGCCAAAGGGGCGGAAACGTTTATTTATACGGATATCTCACGGGACGGCACATTGGAAGGGCCGAATACGGAAGCGATTGTTCAACTGGCACGTGCAACCGGAAAAAATGTCATTGCATCCGGCGGGGTGAGCGTAGAGCAGGATTTGCTGGATTTGGCGCAGTACGCCGGTGATGGTGTAGGCGGTGCAATTGTTGGCAAAGCGCTGTATACCGAACGAGTCAGTCTTCCACAGGCGTTGAAGCGGATTAGGGAGGGAGTCTGATATGCTGGCAAAGCGAATCATACCTTGTCTGGATGTAAAAGAAGGCCGGGTCGTAAAAGGTGTTAGCTTCGTAAATCTACGTGATGCAGGTGATCCCGTGGAGCTGGCGAAGCGCTACAGCGCAGAAGGCGCTGATGAGCTGGTGTTTCTCGATATCTCCGCTTCGCACGAAGGCCGCGAGACTATGGTAGAAGTGGTTGAGAATACTGCCGCCAATGTTACGATTCCATTTACGGTGGGCGGCGGCATTAATACGGTAGATGACATGCGCCGTATTCTTCGGGCAGGCGCTGATAAAGTATCCGTTAATACGGCGGCTGTGAAACGTCCGGAATTGGTAAAGGAGGGCGCCGAAGTGTTCGGCAGCCAATGCATCGTGGTCGCTATTGACGCAAAAGCGCGTGAAAATGGCGAAGGCTGGGAAGTCTATACGCATGGCGGACGCCAGGCGACCGGCATCGATGCGGTGGAATGGGCCAAACGGGTAGAAGCATTGGGCGCAGGAGAGATTTTGCTGACAAGTATGGATTGTGACGGGCAGAAAGACGGCTTTGCCCTTGCATTGACAAAGGCGGTTTCCGAAGCGGTACGTATTCCGGTTATTGCATCCGGCGGCGCAGGAGCCAAAGAGCATTTTTATGATGCGTTTGTGGCTGGAAAAGCGGATGCCGCATTGGCAGCATCGATTTTTCACTATAAAGAAACGTCCATTAAAGAAGTGAAGCAGTATCTGCATGAACAAAACATCGAAATGCGCATGGTAGAGGAGATAGTGGAATGAACATGGAGAGCATCAAGTTTGATGAAAACGGGCTGATTGCGGCAATTGTACAGGATGCGCAGAGTAAAGAAGTGCTGACCCTTGCATACATGAACAAAGAATCGCTGGCCAAAACATTGGAGACGCGTGAAACATGGTTCTGGAGCCGTTCGCGTCAGGAACTGTGGCATAAAGGTGCCACGTCCGGGAATGTACAAAAAGTTGTCGACATTCTATACGACTGTGATAGCGATGCTCTGGTCGTTAAAGTGATTCCGACCGGTCCAGCCTGTCATAAAAATGTATATTCCTGTTTTGCCGATTCTTTGCTGGAGGAGGCGGGCATGGTTGTCGGCAACCCTTCCGCCGGTAATGGAGACGTGGAAAGCCGTTTTGACATCATTAACCGGCTGGAAGCGTTAATTGCGAAGCGGGAAGCAGAGATGCCAGAAGGCTCGTATACAACGTACCTGTTTACGGAGGGCGTAGACAAGATTCTGAAGAAAGTAGGCGAAGAAGCCAGCGAAGTGATTATTGCAGCAAAAAATCGCAGCCATGATGAGCTTCGTTACGAAGCGGCGGATTTGCTGTTTCACCTGCTTGTGCTGCTTCGTGAGCAGAAGCTTCCGTTTGATGCGGTGCTTCAGGAACTTTCAAAACGACACGCGAAATAATGATAGGGGCGCTGCTGCAAAAGCTGCGCCTCTTTTCATGATATAGGAAAAACGTGCGTGGCATGTGCCGGCCGTTGCTTTTTCCGCATGGAGCGTGTGGCCCGAAGGGAGGGAAAGACCGGCAATGCCCGCGAGTTTTCTTATTCATCGTATTTTTTTAATTTGTAAATGAGTTCTTTGGCAGATATATCATAAGCTCCGGCGTTAATACGAAATAGAATCGGTGTATTTCGGTCATTAATGCCGTCTCTAGCGCTGAAAAAAAGCTGAACGCCTGCTTCTTTTGCGGCCTGGAGAACCGTTTCATTGTAGTCGCCATAAGGAAAAGCCAGCAGACGGGGTTGTGCTCCGAGTTTCTCGTTGATAATGACGTTAGCCAGAGCGATATCATTCTTAACACGCTTTTTATATTCTTTCGGATTTTCCAGTCGTTTTTGTTCTTCCAGGTACATAGGGTGAGCTAATGCGTGCATGACAGGAGCATCTTTTTTACCTGGAAGATAGTGATGATGGTCATACGTATGGGAGTAAAAGCTTTGACCGTTCTGTTTCATTTCTTTCATTTGCTCCCAGGTAAGGTGGGGAAGCAACGGCCTGGCTTCAGGATCATCCGAAGAATATACAACGATGAAATTTGTGGCGGATACACGCTCTTCTTGAAGAATAGGATACGCCTTCGTATAGAAGCTTTCGTATCCGTCATCAAATGTAATGTGAATGGCGTTTGGCGGCAGCGGTTTATTCTCTTTCATAAAAGCAAGCAATTCATCCATAGAGATAAAACGGTAATTTTCTTTCTTTAAAGCACGGATATGGCTTTGAAATTTCTCTTGGGAAATAGTAACGCCGTCTTCTTTATCATCAATATGATGGTAGAGAAGCACAATAACTTTGTCTTTATAATGAATACGATCTGATTGTGCGGTCACTTTTTCCACTGTCTTGAACAAAGCGGCGGCATTAAAAAATGCCAAGAGCGACAGCAGAACAATGAGCACCTTTTTCTTTCTCTCCACGTACTTCCTCTTCTCCCACGTGCGATTTTTATTTCATTTCTACAAAGATTTTAAACAGGATGAAGCAGAAATAAAAGGATTTTATTTCTAGAAAATCACCATGGCGTCTCAGCCGCAACCCCGGCATGAAAATGGAGGGAAGAGCGGCTGACTCTTGAGGTAAGAAGGAAAAGAGAGGAGAGAACGAGACAATGATTTCAATGGGGAAAAAGGCGAACGCCTTTTTCTTCCTTAGATCTTTTTCCTCTATCTCTCCTTCTTTCCTCACGATTTTCGCAGAAAAATGATTGCTTCGTAATGATGAACATGGTATATTACTAACTATCGCTGTTGAAAAGCTAAAATGATTAGAGTACAATGCTTTAAATGACTTTTTAAAAAGTGCTTGCAATTGGATTTTAAATGTAATAAAATAATAAGGTCATCGCTGAAATGCGGTGATGCATGAAAGAATGAATTCCTTGAAAACTGAACAGCACCACTCGATGTGCGCGAGTAAAATAACCCATAAAACGAAGAACGCCGACGTCTTGTCGGCAACGTCGAATGAACAACATCCATGCTGTTCCGCAGTAGCTCAGTCGGTAGAGCACCTGACTTTTAATCAGGGTGTCACTGGTTCGAGTCCAGTATGGCTCATCGTTTACTTTGTATGTCAGGCGTGGACTCTCACCTTAATTATCTAAGCCGTTTCGTTTAGCGAAACGGCTTTTGTGTATATTTATAGAAGATTTGCCTCTTACTTTGGATGCTTGTTTTATGGTGAACCATCTCTTGAATATGGTATACTTAAGCAATAAGGATGATAAATTGGAGGGACATATGGCCAAGCAGCAATACGCGCCAAAAAAGAAGAGCAAAATTGTTCCGATTCACATGGATGCGGACTTCTACTATGAGCGGGCAATGCGCTACCTCGACAAGCTCAATTTCCAAAAAGCGCTGCGTTACCTGCGCAAGGCGGTTGAATTCGAGCCGAACAATCCTGAATATTATTGCAGCATGGCCGGCGTACTGGCTGAACTCGGCAAATATGAAGATTCGAATCGAATTCTCTGGTATGTACTGGAGGACGTCGACCCCTCATTAGATGAATGTTACTTTTATCTGGCTAGCAATTACGCGAACATGATGGAATTTGAATTGGCTGAACAATATATTTTACGGTATTTACAGAACGTTCCTGATTCTATCTATAGCGAAGAAGCTGAGGATTTGCTTGATTATGTCGAATTTCATCTCCGGGACATGCCACGTCATCCGGAGGGTGGAGAAGAATTGGAGGTGGTGCTGCAGCATGACAGGGCACGCCGCTTGCTCGAAGAAGGTAAGTTTAATGAAGCGTCACGTCTTTTACAGAAGTTAGTAAGGGAAAATCCGGACTTCATTGCCGCCCGCAATAATCTTGCGTTGTGTTATTACTATATGGGGCGTTTTGAAAAAGCGATGGAAACCGTGCAGGAAGTATTGAGAGAAGAGCCAAGCAATATTCATGGATTGTGTAATCTGGCTGTTTTCTACTCCCACCTGCAGCAGCAGGATAAGCTTGATAAACTGCTAATCACTTTGAAAAAGATTGTACCGTATCATTTTGACCTCGCTTACAAGTTGGCCACTACACTTGGCATTCTTGGTGAAGACGAAACCGCTTATTTTCTCTTCCGAAAAATGATTTCCCACGCAGGACAGAGTGATTTATATATGCTGCACTATGCTGCGGTAGCCGCATACAACACCCGGAGGTGGGATGCAGCCGAAGCGTTATGGCGCAAGGTTGAACGTCTTGACCCGTCAGAAAACGTGGCGTCCTACTATCTGAGGCAGATACAGCAGCGTAAAGAGGGTGGCAGAGGGATTGAAAAAGCTTCTTACCACTATCAGATTCCGCTGCAGGATGAGTTTTCTTTTGAAACCATCGGAAATTCGCCTGCTGAAATCGGTCAGGCAATGAAGAATAATCCGCTGCTTCGCTCCTCCCTGTTATGGGCGCTCCGGTTAGGGGATAAGGACATCAAGCTCCAGGTTATCCAGGCGTTCGAACATATTGCAGATGAAGAAGTGGAAGAAGCGTTGCGGGCATTCTTAATAAATCCGGCTGAGGACGACTATCTGAAAAAAGTTGCGATTTTTGTCCTGCGCAAGATGGGGGCTAAGGAGCCGTATCAGGCGGTGATTAGCCACCAGGTGAAGTCTGTGTCTTTCAGTGTGAATCCGAAATTTCCGGTGTGGAATAAGAAGTGGCAGCAGGTGGCGGAGTGTTTGCGCGACCATATGCAGGATCGTTACGATTTTCTAGAACAACAGGAAGCGCAGACACTATGGCTGGCTTATCTTAACGAAGCATATCCGAATGTGCCTGTTATCCGTAAACAGGAAGCCTGGGCTGCTTCGCTTGAATATGCGGTTGCCCGACGTCACAACTATGCCGTGACGCAGGAAGAGATAGCTGCGCGTTACGGAGTGTCCGTTGCCTCA